>MWVX01000771.1_pt1 | contig 10466 bp, 8 predicted proteins | sample 1047311 | NCBI WGS metagenome assembly MWVX01 (sample SAMN06349984, study PRJNA376086) | soil metagenome | isolation source: MtG-4 sample Antarctic (ecotone) soil | place: Antarctica | collected 2015-01-13
TTTTTGAGACAGGCAATCCATCTCTTCGTCCCCAATTCACTCAAAATTATGAGGCTAACATTTCTGTTGATGAGCGGCCCATTATTGCTATAGGAATAAATAATACCAAAGATATTTTTACCAATGTTATTTACCAGGCAGATACCAGCCGAAGTGTGGCTTACCGAACGTATGATAATCTTGGTAAGAACAGGGAGCTTTATTTTCGGGCATTGGGTGCCATACCTCCGGGAGGAAAATATTTTATAGTAGCAGGTTTTGGTTATAATCAGAATTTTTATGAAGGATTATATGAAGGCAAACCCTTATCATTTAAAAAAGGAAGCTGGTCAATATTTACTTATCAAACATTAAAACTTACACCCACAACACAGCTTTCCCTAAATGGCTTTGCACGGTTTAAAGGTCAATTGCAATTTTATGAATTGGGTTCTTTTGGAGCATTAAATGTTAGCGTTACCCAACAATTGATGAAAAGAAAATTGGTGATCAGTGCAAGTTTGAATGACGCTTTGCTAACTAATCGCAATGATTTTACTATACTACAGGGAAGTGTAAATGCAAGTGGTTTTCGCCATTCTGATACACGCCGCCTTGGGATTAACCTTCGCTATAATTTTGGCTTTCGTAAAAGAGATGATAGCAATCTGTTTAATATAGAATCTCCGGAAAAAACAAATTAAGTAAAAAACCCTCCGTTAAGAGGGTTTTGGAATAAAGTTATTTAGAACTTAATTCTTTTCTATAAAACAATAACTCTGACCATGAATGATCAATAGCATTACGTTGCATTTGTATGTATTCATCCCATGACTTATCACCATTAGCTTTTATAAAACGTTCTTTCATTGGAGTTCTAAAGCCGGTATTTCTTTCTTTTAAACCTTGCTTATACCGTGTAACTAATGCATATTGAGGTGGACCTGAGGAACTGGCTTCGTAAACTGCAACTGTTGAAGTGCCAGCTTCCCACGCCTTTTTAAGCTTTTTAATTCCCTCTTCTACATCTGCCCCATAACCAGGTTTTGGAAAAACATGACTTACGGCTATTTTATCTGAATAATCCGTAAGCTGTACAGTACTCAGATCGGGACGATAAACAGAATACATTGTACCTCCCCTGTCAGTTAATAAATTTTGAATAGTATTAGACCAATTATCCATATGAGCCTTTCCAAGATCTCCCCTGGTATCCGTTGCATCCCATGAAGTTGGTCCTTCTACTACCTGATAACCTCCGGCATCAGGCCCCGATTCAATTGTAAAAACACGCCATTGTACATCACCTTTATGGTATGATTGTGCATGTGCAGTTAATGCTTTTTCAAATTGTTGTACTTTGTCCATTTTAGGAAAGTAGCGTGATACGCTAACCACATTTTTTTCCTGGGCTAACGAAAATAATGGCAGTGCTAAAAGCACTAAGAAAATCTTTCTCATTGTGTTTAATTTAGTTTTGGTTAAAAAATAAATAATTACGGTGCCTGCTTCGTAGCAGAAATTAATTGATCGTAGGAGCGAATAGGATGAGTTACATAGTTAAGTAGCCACATAATTACAAATAATAAATGATGGCACCAAAAGTTTATTTTAAATTAATACTACACTTCATTTATTTCAACGTTTCTTCCAACCACTTAAAAAATTCCCGCTGCCATACCAACGCATTTTGAGCGCTAAGTACCCAATGATTTTCTTCAGGAAAATAAAGCAATTTGCTTTTAATGCCTTTGAGTTGTGCTGCCTGAAAGGCTTGTAGCCCCTGTTCAATACCAACACGGTAATCTTTACCTCCCTGTATAATTAATATCGGAGTATTCCATTTATCTACAAAATTACTTGGCGAATATTTTTCCAGACTTTTTTGTACAGCTTTATTTTTAGTATCCCAATAATTGCCGCCAATATCCCAATTAGAAAACCAAAGTTCTTCAGTTGTGCCGCTCCAGCTTTTAAGATCGAATAAACCATCATGAGAAATAAAAGATTTAAATCTTCCATTGTGAAGCGCTGCAAGCATAAAAACAGAATACCCTCCATAACTGGCTCCTACGCAACCCCTCCGGTTTTTATCAACATAATTTTCTTTTGATATTTCATCAATAGCCGATAAATAATCTTTCATTACCTGGCCTCCCCATTCTTTACTAATATCCTGAGCCCATTTTGTTCCGTTACCAAATACGCCTCTCCTGTCTGGCGCAATAACAATATACCCTTGCGCTGCCATTAACTGAAAATTCCATCGGTAAGAATAAAATGGTGTTGTACCCTGTGGCCCGCCCAAACAAAATAATAGCGTAGGATATTTTTTAGCAGGATCAAAATCCGGAGGATAAATAACCCAGGTTGGCATTTGAAGATTATCTGTTGTTTTTATAAATCTTCTTTCTGCTTTGCTTACCCCAATGGTATTATACATATTATCATTCACGTGACTTAACTGTTTCATTTCACCACTGGCAATATCAATCGTATACAATTCAGGGGCATGATTCATATCTACCTTTGTTGCTACCAGCATATTACCTGATTGACCGATAATATCTGATACACCAAATTCACCTTTCGTTATTTGCCTGATGGTGGATGCAGGGTTTGCACTCCCAAGTGTTATCTCAAATAGATGTGAAGTAGCTTTTACCGGTGCCCAGAAATAAATTTTTTGTCCATCATCGCTCCACTTAAAACCCTCTACATGAAGATCATCACGGCTGGCAGTTAAATTCAATTTTTTATTTCCAAACATTGCAATGATGTCTTGTTTATCAGCTTCAAAACCATCACGCTTCATACTTAACCAGGCAAGCACTCCTTGTTTATTATATGTTGGATTGATATCGTAACCCATCATACCTTCTGAGAGGTTGATTGTTTTACCCGTTTCTACATTATATTGATAAATATCGGTGTTGGTACTTAGTGCATACTCTTTGCCATATTTTTTCTTAGTAACATATATTACATATTTACTGTCAGGGCTCCAGTTATAATCTTCATCGCCACCAAAAGGTTTTTGCGGAGCATCAAAAGGTTCGCCGGACATAAGGTCTTTCTCATTTTCTTTTTTACCATTAACCAATTGCGCAATAAAAACATGATCAAAAGTGCCGTCATTCCATTTATCCCAATGGCGATAATTAAGATTATCGAAAACATAAGCATTCGATTTTGTGAGTTCAGGATAAAGATCTTTTCCTGTCACCTTCAACAGTTTTACTTCTTTATTATAAATAATATATTTACCGTTGGGAGAAATGTTTTTATCCCTTACAACACTATCTACATTAAAAGTTTGAACTGCAGCACCGCCTGCCACGGGAATAACAAAGGTTTCCCGGGTGCTTTTATTTTCTGTAGCATTCGGCGTACTTACTGAATACACTGCACTCTTCCCATCTTTGGACATGCCAACTCCTGATACTCTCCCCAGTTTCCACAGCATATCGGGAGTCATTTTATTTTGACTGGTAGCAGATAAGGATAAAAATGCTAACACAAATACAACCATTTTCTTCATAAGATATTTTTAATTAAAATTACAGCATTTTGAATATGGCTATTTCTAATACAGTTATAATTTTTTAGCTTTTAATTTGGGATATTACTATCTTTTTTTACTCCATCTTTCTCAACTTCTAACAATAAATATGTTCAGCAGCAACTATTTGTCCATCGGAACCAACATACAGTTCAAATTCTATTAATTTCCGTATGTTTTTATATATTGATCTTTTTTGAAAATATTTTTTTTGTTTATTTACTACCCAAGTATTGATCCATCCAATCGAGCCATAAACGACTAACTTCCATTTGGCGTACAGGGTCACTGGCATTGTGTGCAGGAATATTCCAGGCAATAAATTTTGTAGGAACACCATTGTCTTTTAAAACATGGTATAATTTATATGATTGTGTAACAGGCACACGTGGGTCGCCAATATTTGCAAGTATAAGTGTGGGGGCAGTAATTTTATGAGCCATACTAATTGGCGACTGAGCAATATACAATTTCATGTTATCGCCAACCCAGGGAGAGCCACCAATTGCATTGCCTCTATTTACATTGGCATCTCCCAAATTATATTGATCTACCCAGTCAGTAACTGCAGCCCCCGCAATAGCTGCTTTCCATCCTGGATAATGTCCTGCGAGCCATACGGTCATGAAACCGCCATACGACCAACCTGTAATACCAATTCTTGTTGTATCAATCATGCCGGTATTTTTGAGTTTAGCCAATCCTGCCATCACATCCCGGCCTGGGCCGGCACCGGCATCTTTGATGATTGCTTTTTTATAAGCGCTGCCCATATTATCGCTTCCTCGATAATTTGGTTCAAAAACAAAATATCCTTTATTGGCAAGAAGCTGCGTACGGGAAGAAAATGTTTCTACGGACGCTGCAGCAGGGCCACCATGTATAATTAGAACCAATGGGTATTTATTGCCGGCCACATAATTTACCGGATAGGTTAAAATGCCATTGTGCTTAAAGCCCTCCAGATCCCAGCGCATTGTTTCTGACTTGCCCAAACTCATTGAGCTAACATCTTTATTAAAATGAGTAAGCCGGCGTGGTTGTGCGGAAGTTGAAGACATATAGTATAACTCCGTAGGTTGCTTGGGATCCGAAGCGGTAAAAGCAATGGCACCGTTTTTATCTACACTAGCATCAATCCAAAAAGACCAGGAGGGGCTGAGTGTGCCAAGGTTTAATTTTTTAGCAGCTCCGTTTAATGGTTGAAGCCAAAGAGATACACGGTTATCATCATGCCCGCCTACTAATAAACTTTTACCATCGGGCATCCAAAAGGCCCGGCTCATCTCCCGGTCGAGCGAGGTTGTTATGCTACGCCCCTCTCCTCCGGTTACCGGTGCCACATAAATATCATTTATATTTCCTGGAATTCCATCCCGAACATACCAATAATTAATAGAGTTGCCATCAGCAGAAAATGAAGGATATCCTTCAAATTTGCTTCTACCAGTAAGGGGTGTGATAGCGCCGGTTTCTACATTCAATAATTGTACACTTCTGTTTGGGCCGTCTCCTGAATGTGGGCCGATAACTTTCACGAAAGCAATCATTTTTCCGTTGGGTGACCAGGATAAAGGAGATGATGGTGCGCCGGGAGGTATGGTTACAGGTAAACTCCAGGAACCTGAAGTAAGTTTTTTTGGCTCCCCACCTTCTGTATTTATTAACCAAATATGTGAGGGTGTTGGCGATGCTATTAAAAACATATCATTATTACCTACTTCAAAAGCATCATTGCCTCTCTTAACTTCCTCCTTATTAGTAGCTTCATCTGCACTAACAAAGGCGATAGCTTCCCCATCAGTTTTCCAGCTAAAATGTTGTACATTGGTTGGTGTTTTAGTTAGTTGTTTTGCTTCTCCAAATGAGGATAAAATAAATATTTGATTAATGGCTTCTTTGCCTGTACCTGTTTTAGCTACAAATGCCAATTGAGTTCCATCCGGTGACCAACGGGGTTGTGATACAAACGAACGATTTTGTGTTAGCATTTTTTGTTTACCTGAAGCAATATCAATTAAAATAAGTTCAGATTGGCTTGCATTTAGTTTGTAATCCGGTCGAGAAACTACCAATACGATGCTTTTACCATCGGGTGAAATTTGCGGATCGTTTAGGCTTGTGAGTTTGGAAAGATCAGACAGTTCAAATCTTTTTTGTGCAGGTAGCGATAAACAACTTACAATTGATATTAGCAGTACTAAGATAAGTCTCATAGAAATAAGTTTTAATTATAAATATAGATAGAATTACAATCAGTTAATAAGATTGATTTGATCTTAATTCAATAACTTATAAATATTGAAAAACTTAATTAAAAATGAAAATTAGTAAAAGGATTTTTCTATGTTTTGAGTGTTTCCAATGCGTTTGAGTTATCTCTCCAATTTGAAATTTGGGTCCGGCGCAGGTCTTTTCTTAACAGTAGCGACTTTCCTTCCTGTGCGGTACATCCACTCAGTCATCTTTTTTAATTTTTTATAATCAATATGTTCAGCATCATCCATAGGTGTATGATAATCCGGATGCAATAATGTAGTGTACATCAAAGATGGAATTCCCAAACGAACATAAGGAAGATGGTCGCTGCGAAAGAACCATCCTTCCACATGGTCAACCTTATCCCAAAGAGTATCCAATTTAAAACGTGGGCCTTCATTATTAGCATCAAAAGCCATCTTTGCTAATTCAGACGAACTTAAGTGTGGACCCTGCACGCCCAAAACAGCGGCGCTATCCGGATGATTTCTTCCGATCATATCACCATTTAAAACAGCAACAATATTTGATCTATCTACAACAGGATGTGCTGAATGCCATCGTGAGCCAAATAATCCCCGCTCTTCTGCTCCATGAAATACAAAGAGTGCAGAGCGTGGTGCAGGATTTTTTTTGAAAGCCCGGGCAATAGCCAGTAAGGCAACATTTACGCTGGCATTATCATCAGCGCCGTTGTAGATTGTATCATTACCATAAGGGTTGCGTATGCCATGTGCATCCTGATGGCCGCTAAACAATACATACTCCTTTTTTAATACAGGATCAGTGCCTTCAATTTTACCAATAATATTTACGGATGGATATAAGAACTGGTCAACATAAATATTTGCCTGTAAAACCTGTAATTCTTTTACTGCATTTACTGCATCCTTACGTAACCAAATAATTGGAGGCTTTGCTGCAACAATAGCATTAACACCGCCTTCAAGATCAAATAAGCCACGCTTATAATTTTCACCCGCTTGTACCCAACTTCTTTCCCCAAAATTATCTGCAATAAAAATAATGGCTGCCACACCTTTTGCTAAAAGATCATTACCGTATCGCCTCATCAAAAAGCCTCCGTACCGCCATTCCGGTATGGAAACATTTTGATTAAATCCATTGCTGGATACTTGAATTGCCACCGCTTTCCCTTTAAGGTCTGCTTTTTCTATATCTTCTTTTGATGGGTTATTTAAAAACATTATTGGGGCTGAAAGATTGGCCGGCGCTGTTTGAGCAATTAATACATCTTTCCACAATTCAAAAAAGCGCTCACCAATGCGGATGCTGCTGGCTTTGGAAACTGTGTTTCTCCACAAAGAAAAAAATTGAAAATAAGTGCCATTATCACCGGCGGGTTTCAGGCCTGCTGCCCGCATTTGATCTGCACACCAAACGGATGCACTCATTTCATCTATTGTACCTGCAGAGCGGCCTTTAAATTTTTCGGAAGCCATGGCATACAAATCTCTTTTAAGGTCAGCCTCTTTAATGGCTGATAAAGCAGGTGGCAGCGTTGAAATTATTTTTTTTGATTGCTGCGATTTAATAAATAAAGGATGTAACAATCCCACAAGGATTACAATAAATATTTTTTTCATTTACATCATTTTATAAAATAATTTTTAATGAGAAACTTCGGGCGGCAATTATTTTGGTTTGGGTTTTATATAAGCGATGCTAATTGAAAATATTGATTACATTCAATATACTTCAACAATTATGGATGTGAAATATTTTATTAAAATTGAAAGCTTATACTAAAACAGCGGTACATGTTTATAAATATACCGCTGTTTTAAATTATTTACCGCGTGGCCGGTAAATATCATGTACCAGCAATTTAATTGTTGTATTGCCTATATTTTTAGCAGAATGAGCTATAGATCCGAATATAACACCCATGCCTGCTTTCAAATCCATTACCTGCCTTCCTCCATCAGCAGATATAGCTATTTTTCCTCCCTGAAGAACATACAGTGTATAATCAGGATGTTTATGAATTAAAGCTGAATCACCGGGCTTCAAAGCCACTTCATACATTTTTATATTTAGGGTATCACCAAGCAGTTTTGCAAATGCAGCTTCCACGGTTAAAGGATCCATGGCAGCATCGTACACAGGCATTGATGAAGTGTCTTTGTCAGTTACTACAGCAGTGGAATCCATTACCTCAGTTTTATCAGAAGTAGCAGTATCGTTACATCCAACAAAAAATATTGCAAGCATTAAAGTGAAAATGAACAAAATACTTCTTTTCATGATTGTAATTTTAAAGTTAAAAAATTGTTTGATTTTGTATTTGTATCAATTATTTTGATGCCTGCATAGCCATACTGCTGTTCCATATATCACGATATATCTTCCAATTACCATTATCTTTTTTCCATACTGTAACATAATTTCCCTTGTCTATTGTTTTATTATCTACGCCGGTCATTTCAAACGTCCCGGTTTCAGTATACACATCCCCGCCACCGGAAATATCTGCCATATTTAATGTCATACCTTTTACTCCCATTCTTATTGCTCCGCCCCATAAACCTACAATATCTTTTCCCTTTACCCTGTCACTGTTAGGTGGCATTACTATAGCATCCGACGCATAATGTGCTGCCAGTGCATTTGAATCGCCCCGCTTCATTTCTTCATCAAATTTTGAACCCTCGTTTTTTATAAACTCTTCTACATTTGCGGCATCATTACCGGTACTGTCTTTTACGGTAGTTTTATCTGTAGTTGCAGTGTCGTTGCATGCAACAAAAAATATTGCAAGCATTAATGTGAAAATGAACAAAATACCTTTTTTCATGATGATAGTTTTTAAATTTAAAAAAATGTTGTGTAGGCTGTAGGATACAGTCTTTATTTAATAAAACAGATGCTTACACAGGCAAGTACAATAAAGCTTTTCAGTGGATATGGGCAGTAGTTTGTAAAAAAAGCGAAAATTAAAAATAATCTATAATTTTAAATTTTAAAATAAAATTTTGATATCCTCATTCCAAATGATATTTCTTTTTAAGAAACTCTAAAGTATTGGCAGCTCTTTTTTGTATTCTCTGCAAACTTCTAATTTCAGCATTTGTGGTTGATTTTCGCAAGTGAATGTAATAGCTAAACTCGTTTATTAAATCAGGATCACTGGAATGCATCTGCGGATTACCGGAAGGCTTTTGAATTCGATTTTCACTATTTACCATTGCATCGAAAACTGAAGCATTGAATAATTTACTAAGCAAAGGAAGCAGGTTTTTAATTTCATCACTCTCCCGCGTTAAAAAATACTGGTAACCGTCAAGTGATCCTTGATAAGCCAAAATGCTATCGGCTGATTGCTTATTAGTAATTAATCGAAAGCCGCCGGAGTTTTTAAGCTGTACAATGGTTCTGTCATTTGGCCTAAAAGAAACAGGACGTGTGGCTTGCCGTGCATAATAATACAGATCTGCTGTATTGGCTTGTGAATTATGTAAGCCGTAATTCAATGAATCTAATCTAAGCTTACTTTCTTTTAAAGATGGGATCACCTGTGCAAGCTGATCTAAATCTGTTTGCAGGTCTTCAGTATAGCTTTTAATATAATCTTTTTCTTTGTGTCTTTCAATCATTTGCTCTAATTGATACTCAGCTAAAAACCCGCAGAATACTGCGAGAAATAACATTAGGAATTGAAAAAGATATTCTTTCCATTTCTTTTTTTCATGAACGTGACCATGATGATGTACTTCCATATCCGAGGTTGAAGGTTGAGGGTTTAAGGTTTGTGGTTGAGTTTCTTCAGCAACAATTTTATTTTCTTCTGATGAAAATAAATTGCCTTCAACAGTTTTTTCACTGTCGTCTGTTGTCGGTGGTCGGTGGTCGTCAGGCTGTTCTTCTATTTTTTTTTCTTCACTCATCTTCAATCTTATATTCCTTTACTAAGTAAGATTTTAATTGTACCGCTGTTTTCTTAAGGTTTTGCAACATCCCAATTTTGCTTCGTCTTGAACCATTCATCTGCAACGTATGAAATGCCAGCTCTTTCAGCAGGCTGGCATCATATGTAGAAAGAGATGGGTTGTCATTGCTTCGTTGAATTTCTCCATTACTATCTTCTTGTCTCCTTAAGATACCGGGGTCAATAATTTTTGCCGCAATACGTTTAAAATTATCAAACTCATGGTTATAATTGTCTTCCAGCAGCCGTATGTGTAATAACTGGTTGTAGTAAGTCATTGTTTTATTAGAAGACTCAGCATTGCGGATAAGCCTGAAGCCGCCGGAATATCTTAACTGATCAAAAGTTCTGCTATTAATGGCAAATGGCGGCGCCCTTGGACCCACTCTTGCCACATAATATAGCTGATCCCCATTTTGTTTCGCCAGCTCAGGACTGTTCAAAAAATTAATTAGGGTATCAAGCTGTGTTATTCCCTGGCGTTCTATTTCAATCATGATTTCCAGGTTGTTTACATCATCCTGCAAATCTGCATTAAGCGATTTTATGAATTGCAATTCCCGGTCTATTTCAATTTTATGCTCTAACTGATATTCAGCTAAAAAGCCGCAAAATACTGCAAGAAAAAGCATGAAGAACAGCCTGACGACCACAGACCACCGACAACAGACGACAGTGAAGAAACTGTTGAAGGCAATTTATTTCTATCAGAAGAAA
>MWVX01000772.1_pt1 | contig 10465 bp, 11 predicted proteins | sample 1047311 | NCBI WGS metagenome assembly MWVX01 (sample SAMN06349984, study PRJNA376086) | soil metagenome | isolation source: MtG-4 sample Antarctic (ecotone) soil | place: Antarctica | collected 2015-01-13
TTTTTTTGGTTTTAATATCTCCTCTATCCATGTTTTTTTTACAAATTTAGAATAAAAAAAAGCAAGGCACGCCAGTACCTTGCTTTTAATTTTTACGGCAAATTACATTTTACCGGATAATTCTTTACCTGCTTTAAATTTAGCTACTTTCTTTGCTTTAATTTTTATTACAGCCCCGGTTTGAGGATTACGGCCGTTTCTTGCAGCTCTTTTAGAAACTGAAAAAGTGCCAAACCCTACAAGCGTTACTTTGTTGCCGCTTTTTAAGGTTTTTGTAACTGCTTCAATGAATGAATCCAAAGTAGCATTAGCCTGGGTTTTTGTGATGCCGGCATCATCAGCGATTTTTGTGATTAGTTCTGCTTTGTTCATAATAAAGTTTTTGAATTTTAACTGCAACAAATATATAAGGTTTTATTCTGGAACAAAATTTTTTTTGACTTATCTCAATAATAAAAAACGGCTGAAATCCGCTTGGAATAAGGACTTATAAGGATAGTTCAATCCCCGGATTTAAAATTATAAATCTTGGTAAGGCCTGAAACGCAGTACAGGCACGGCTTTCAGGAATTGGTGCTTGTAATGCAGCACAGACGTGGGTTTGGTAGATAGCTAAAATTCATAAGAATTAAGCGACTGACTTTTTTTGCACACTTAGTGCATAACTTCCATAACTGATCGAAAAGCTATAAAACGGTTACCCCATTTGTGAAAACCCTTTGTTCTCATCTCATCTGCATGCAAGGCGATATATTCATCAAACATTGATTTGCTCAACGCATGATATTGTACGGCAAACGTGGGCCCTTCTGAATCATCAGTTTCCAGAAGACGCAAAACCGTTGCATGGGTAAAACAACGGGTAGCCATCACACCAGGGATATGTTCATTCTTAAGCCAGAGCAGCCATTCTTCAGCGATAGTAGAATCAACCTTAATGGTTACATTATAAATGACCATGTATGAAAATTTTATTTTTTCTTTATAGCGCTTCTTCAGGTTTCGATATCCGCATAGATGGGACAATGATCGCTGTGCTTAACATCCGGGAAAATCTTTACTTCCCTGATTTTATTTTTAAGATTTGACGTAACGTTTATGTAATCAATTCTCCAGCCTTTATTTTCAAGCCGGGTAGTGGGACGAAGAACATTCCACCATGTGTACTGATGGGGTTCTTTATTAAGATGGCGAAAGCCGTCTATAAAATCATTTTGAAGAAATTTATCAAACCACGCCCTTTCTTCGGGGAGAAATCCTGTTGTACTTTTATTTGATACAGGATTATGAATATCAATTTCTTTATGAGCAATATTATAATCACCACATACGATCAACTTCTTTTTTGTTTTCTTGAGTTCATGTAAATAGCCCAAAAACTCATCCAGCCAGATATATTTGTAGGATTGCCTGTGCTCTCCGCTTGTACCTGAAGGAAAATAGGCATTAATAATTGTTACATCTTTAAAATCTGCTCGGATCACCCTTCCTTCAAAATCACTTTGTTCCATGTTGCATCCTTCAAAAACATGAACAGGTTTTATTTTTGACAATATGGCTACACCACTATATCCTTTTTTTTGGGCACAAAACCAATGACCACTATATCCTGTAGTTTCTATGGCCTGCACATCTATATCTGCGAGGTGCGCTTTTACTTCCTGCAAACAAATAATATCAGCCGGATCAGTGGCCAGCCATTCTAAGAATCCTTTTTTTATCGCCGCTCGTATTCCGTTCACGTTATAAGAGATGATGCGCATCAATCAATATTTTGTATTATAAATTAAGCATTTATTTTTCGCTTGTTCTTATTCTAATTGTAAAACTGTAATGAGGTGAATATTACATTAGAAATTATTCCAGTATGGGCCTAAGCCACCTGGTCATTTCTTCAGTACCCAATCCTTTCCTCTTACTATAATCTTCCAACTGGTCTTTTTCAATTTTGCCTACACCAAAATACTTACTTTGGGGATGTGAGAAATACCATCCGCATACAGAAGATGCAGGATACATGGCCAGTGATTCAGTTAATGTTATACCCGTTGTTTGTTCACCTCCAAGTAATTCAAATAATTTATATTTTTCCGTGTGATCAGGGCAGGCGGGGTAGCCGGGTGCAGGGCGAATACCTGTGTATTCTTCTCTTATCAGTTGTTCGGTATTTAAGTTTTCGTTTTTATCATATCCCCAGAATTCTTTTCTCGTTCTTACATGAAGTACTTCTGCAAAGGCTTCTGCCAGCCGGTCTGCAAGGGCCTGTAGCATGATCTTGTTATAATCATCATGCTGAGACTCAAATTTTTTAATGTGGGATTCAATACCCTGGATAGTTACTGAAAATGCTCCGATGGAATCTGTTTCTATTTCAGAAGTCCCAATAAAATCTGCAAGAGAAACATTTGGTTGGCCTGCTGCTTTTTTTAATTGCTGCCTTAAAAATTCCAGGTTAATCTTTTTATCATTATCTGTAACTTCTATGGTATCGGGAGCCGTTTTAACTGCGGGCCAGAACCCAACTACACCCTGGGCAGTAAGCCAGTTTTCATCAATAATATTGCTCAATAAATTCTTTGCATCATTATATAATTTTGAAGCCTCTTTGCCAATTATTTCATCGTTTAATATTTGTGGAAATTTACCATGCATTTCCCACGCAATAAAAAAGGGTTGCCAGTCGATATAGGCTGCTATCTCAGAAAGAGGATAATTTTTAAAAACCTTTGTACCTGAAATTGAAGGTTGCACGGGCTGGTAATTCGCCCAGTTTATTGAAGTGCTGTTTTGCTGCGCTTCAATAAAGGGTAACACCTGCTTTGCTGATCTTTTATTCCCAAAATCAGTCTTTAATTTATCATATTCTGCTTTAATGTTTTCTAAAAATGAAGGCTTTTGATCTGCACTTAACAAACTACCGGCAACGGTTACACTACGGCTTGCATCAAGAACGTGCACCACTCCATCATCATACTGAGGTGCTATTTTAACAGCAGTATGCATTCTGGAAGTTGTAGCCCCTCCAATCATTAGGGGAAGCGTTATGCCTCTGCGCTTCATTTCATGTGCTATATGAACCATTTCATCAAGAGATGGGGTTATTAAACCACTTAACCCGATAATATCTACATTTTCTTTTACCGCAGTATCCAAAATTTTATCTGCCGATACCATTACGCCCAGATCAATAATGTCGTACCCATTGCAGCCAAGCACCACACCTACAATATTTTTTCCTATGTCGTGCACATCACCTTTTACCGTAGCAAGTAAAATTTTAGCCGCTCCGGCGGTTTCCTCATTTACTGTTCCTGCTGCGAGATGTGCATTTTTTCTATCTTCTTTTTCCTGTTCAATAAAAGGTGTTAATACAGCCACTGCCTTCTTCATTACCCTTGCACTTTTTACAACCTGGGGTAAAAACATTTTACCGGCTCCAAAAAGGTCACCTACAATGTTCATCCCATCCATTAATGGGCCTTCTATCACATCAAGTGGTTTAGGATATTTCACCCTGGCTTCTTCGGTATCAGCTTCAATATAATCTGTGATACCATTTACAAGCGAATGTGAAAGTCTTTTTTCTACTTCATCATCCCTCCACTTTTCATCCCTGATGTTTTCTTTTCCTTTCGCTTTAACAGAATCAGCAAAAACAATAAGTTTTTCGGTAGCGCTGTTATCGTCATTGTTGCGGTTAAGAATAACATCTTCGCATAAATGCTTTAGGTTGGGTTCAATTTCATCATATACTACAAGCTGGCCTGCATTTACAATGCCCATATCCATTCCGGCGTTGATAGCATAATAAAGGAAAACACTGTGTATGGCTTCGCGTACATGATCGTTACCCCGAAATGAGAATGAAACATTACTAACTCCGCCGCTTACTTTAGTTAGTGGCATGCGGCGTTTAATTTCCCTGGTGGCTTCAATAAAATCTACGGCATAATTATTATGTTCCTCTATGCCCGTAGCTATTGCAAAAATGTTAGGATCAAAAATAATGTCCTGCGGATCATAGTGTACCTGGGTAGTTAATATCTCGTATGCTCTTGTACAGATATCAATTTTCCGCTGTTTTGTATCAGCCTGGCCTGTTTCATCAAAAGCCATCACTATTACAGATGCTCCATAACTTTTACAGATATGGGCTTGCTCAATGAATTTTGCTTCTCCTTCTTTCATGGAGATGGAGTTCACAATGCATTTCCCCTGAACACATTTTAAACCTGCTTCAATGATCTCAAACTTGCTACTGTCTATCATGATGGGAATGCGCGCAATATCGGGCTCTGATTGCAATAAATTCAGAAAGGTGGTCATGGCAGAAACACCATCCAAAAGGGCATCATCCATATTTATATCAAGAACCTGTGCACCATTTTCAACTTGCTGGCGGGCAACAGATAATGCTTCTTCATATTTGTTGTCACGGATAAGCCGGGCAAACATCTTACTACCGGTAACGTTTGTACGTTCTCCAACGTTAACAAAATTTGTTTCCGGCCGAACAACCAGCGGTTCAAGGCCGCTTAAACGGAGGTAAGGTTTTATATGTAAGGTTTCACTCATAAAAAATTATAATTTAACCACAGAGGCAACGGAGGATTTCACAGAGATACAGAAGTTATAGTACAAATCTTTTAATTCCATTCTTAAGATGGGTGGTGTGAAAATTGAGAAGTAACCCAACTCTGCATTCAGATAGTTTCAAATAGGTTAACACCTGTGCCGTATGTACATCCGTAAAATATTCAATTGCTTTTATTTCCACTATTATCTTTTGTTCAACCATTAAATCAACTCTGTACCCAATATCCATTTTAATTTCTTCAAATATCAAGGGCATTGGTTTTTCTTTTTCGGTAAATATTCCATTTTTATTTAGAATATAATATAAACACTCTTTGTAAGAGGATTCTAAAAGACCAGGCCCCAGTTCAGTATGTACTTTAAATGCGTGTTTTAAAATATTTTGGGTGATTATATTTAAAGCTTCCATTCATAACCAATTACGTGGGTAGACAAATTAAACAGTTTTGCCTGTCAATATCCTGGTTATTTAGCCTCTCGCTCTGTGAAAAACCTCTGTTACCTCTGTGGTAAAACTGACAAGCTCCCCTTCCACCACCGGCAATATTCTTGGCTGATATTTGCTTACTTCATCCGCTATATGTTTTATATGATCTGGTGTAGTTCCGCAACAACCCCCTACAATATTTACAAAACCTTCCCTGGCCCACGCCTCAATTATGTGCGCAGTTTCATGCGGCTGCTCATCATATTCACCGAATGCGTTGGGCAAACCTGCGTTGGGATAGGCAGAAGTATAACAGGAAGCTATCTGGCTAAGCTCTTCAATATGCGGGCGCATTTCAGAAGCACCTAATGCACAATTTAACCCGATGCTTAATGGCTTGGCATGCATAACCGACACATAGAACGCTTCAAGGGTTTGACCGCTTAAAGTTCTGCCGCTTGCGTCTGTGATAGTGCCCGATATCATTACCGGCAACTCCTTTAATTTGTTATCTCTAAAATATTTTTTTATGGCATAAATACCCGCCTTTGCATTAAGAGTATCAAAAATTGTTTCAATCAATAAAATATCTACACCACCATCCACAAGCCCTTTAACCTGTTCAGTGTATGCAGCTGCAACTTCATCAAAGGTAACAGCCCTGAATCCCGGATTATTTACATCAGGTGAAAGTGAAAGAGTTTTATTTAACGGACCTATGGCTCCAGCTACAAACCGCGGTTTTGCAAGATCCCTTGCTGTGTATTCATCCGCTGCAATCCTGGCACATTGTGCCGAGGCAACATTCAATTCATAGGCAAGCGATTGCATATCATAATCAGCCTGAGCAATTGAAGTACTGCTGAAAGTATTGGTTTCAATAATATCGGCGCCGGCATTTAAATATTGCTGATGAATATCTGTAATGATCTGGGGTTGTGTAATGCTCAGCAGATCGTTGTTTCCTTTTACATCTGTATGCCAGTTTTTAAAGCGCTCGCCGCGATAATCAGCTTCTTCAAGCTTATACCTCTGTATCATAGTGCCCATTGCACCATCAATAATAAGAATCCTGTTTTCTAAACATTCCCTGATCGTTTTCATAATAATGCATTTAATAACAGATACAGATACCGGGCAGCATCTCATATCAATAATGTTGAATAAACTATTAAACGAACTTCAAATCCGGGGAGTAGGTTGGAATTGCATGTCGTTTATTAGTTCAGAAATCTACATGCAGGGTTGAACAATAAACAAATCCGCCACTGCAACAGTGCAAATCTACTACTTGTAGGCGGGAACACAAAATTTTGAGAGAATGGAGAATCCAGGTTGAACAAATCAGGGATGTCTTTTACCCAGATCGAAAACCCTGGAGATATTGAAGCCAAAATAAATGTCTCCTTTGTCCCAATCTGCCCTGGTTTCATTAATAAAAGTTCGCTCACTCATTCCCTGTGAATTTGTGAAGTGAAGCTGAAACACATGCCCTCCTGTTTCAATATCAACCCCAAGAGAAAGGGAATTGGTAGTGCCTGATAATTTATAATCGGGAAGTTGATAATAATATTCAGCATTAAGACTTACACGCCTGCTTATTTTTTGACGTCCACCTATGCCAAGAGCAAAAAGATTGTTGGGTTCAGAAGCCAGCCTTACCAGGTTTCTATGCGAATAAGTTGGTGTAAGCTGAAAGGATGTGCTTTCTGAAAACTTTCTGGCGATAATGACCTGGTGTGTATAAAAGAGGCGGGAGGAAAAGTTTAGTTTTCTTGATGTATCAAGGGATCTTAAAGTTTTTACAGCAATAACAGATGCCAGGCTGACTGTGACCGGTACATGATTATTTTCTTCAGTTTGCCTCAATATTTTAATTTTTGCAAATGCATCATACGTTTTTTCAAAGGTGCTTCGTCCTACCCCAACCATCAGCAGCGGTGTAATGCCATAATCAAATGCGAACCTGGTAGTTGCATTATCGAGGCCAAAAAGATTATAAGCACCGCCATTTAATTTCCCAAAACGATGTGATATTTTAAAATCAAGCACTCCTTTTCCAAGATTTTCTACTGTATGCCCATTGATAAGTCTTGTACTTTTAAAGGTGGCTGATGTGTAAGAATTCCTGATTACTGTATCTGTAGCTTCAACCTGCCCGAGCAGATCTGTAGTATCCTGTGAATAGGATTGCAGGTACACGAATCCAGAGAAAAAGAGAAAGATAATTTTTACGGCTACCATAAAATTAGTTTGGTTATTTCAAAGTTTGATCATAAGAACAGGCAATTGTTATATCTATTTTTTCAGCTATGTTTTTTCGTACTATTTTAGGGATAGATATATTATAGTCTTTAGGTTTAATGGTGAACTTAGCAGAAGCAGAGCATATCCCGTTTTTTACACTAACCATTCCTTCCGTACTTACTTTCTCAGTTACCCCATGTATTGTCATATGCCCGGAAACAGAAACTGGGTAAGAGCCATTGCTGGTAAGAATAATTTTTTCATGATCTTTTATCGAACCTTTAAATATGGCTTTAGGATATTTCTTACTCTCCATATAATTTTCATTAAAGTGCTCTTCCATCAATGCTTTCTTGAAACGAAAGGCCTTTATGAGTACAGAAAATTGTATCTCTCCATTGGTAGTATTCAGCACACTCATAACCTGGGCATTGGTTGCTTCAATATTTTCGAGTGGTGCTTTTGAAAAGAAAGAAGCATTACCATTTTTTGTATAAAACTTTTGGGCATGCATTCCTGTACAGAAGAAAATAAATATATACAGGAAAGAAAGTTTCAACCTATTTGAGAAGTTATACATCTTTTAGTTATTTGGTGCGCCCTCGTCTATCCATTTCTTGATAGCCATAATTTTGCAATCGCTCAATTTTGGTGCACTCTGTGGCATTGGAACATAACCAGGGCTATGAGTGATAGAGCCATAGATGCGTCCGTTTAAAGCATTTACTCGGGTATCGGCATAATTATCAAGCCGGACTGCTCCTGAGGGGAAATTACCCGTATGGCATGGATAACAGGAAGTTGTTATTATAGATACAATGGTGGTACTGTATTTTACGGGTGCGGGATCACAGATCTGCGATCCTGGAAAAAGCAGCTCCTCTTTATCATTGGAACATCCAACGATGTAAACCAATGAAAGCAGACTAAAAACGAAAACTTTACTCTTTCGGAAGTACTTCATATCCCTGTTGTAAATTTTTATCAGATATCCCAGTTGTTTATTTCATTATAGACAAAGATACTTTCAAAGTTTTGGAAGCATGAATAAGTTCACCTGGTTATTGAAGTTGCCCTCGTTATATACACATCTCCCAAAATGCCAAGATCTGCATCTCCTCCTCCCAAGCCACTGCACAAACCTTTGATGACAATAGAATCTCCCGGTTTGATCCCTGGCACAGGCTTATCCATAGTGCAATTAATATTACTTCCTTCGGCAAATGTTTTTAAAAGTATAACCTGTTGCTGTTGCATATTCACTTTTACAGCTGAAATTATACCTGAAATTATCAATACCTTATTATCAAAATTTTTATGCGCCTGGATACTATCATTTATATAAGACGAATATACCTGGTCAGAAGTTGCTTTTATTCCGGCACTTGTTTCAATATTCGACGGTTTTTTATTAAACAAGTAGTATCCCAAAGAAATTACACATGCAAATACGAAAAGGACGATGAACAAGATGGTATTTTTTGATTTTTTGAGCATGGTTAACAAAAATAATGTGTGCAGAATATCAAAAGCAGATCAGGAGGCGGAAATATAATTTTCGACTGGTATCCTGTTAGTGATACTTTTGGCAAGAGTATGTTCATCAGCAAATTCGAGTTCACCTCCAAAAGCTATTCCTCTTGCGATGGTTGTAATTTTTACCGGCATTCCTTTAAGCTTCCTGCTGATATAGTAAACAGTAGTATCGCCCTGGATGTTAGGATTCAATGCGAAGATCAGCTCTTCCGTATTTTCTTTTTCTATTCTTTCAATTAAGGAGGTAATGTTTAATTGATCAGGCCCGATTCCATCAAGGGGTGAAATAATGCCTCCAAGAACATGATAAAGTCCGTTAAATTGTTGGGTGCTTTCAATAGCAATAACATCCCTGATATTTTCCACCACACAGATCATTTCATGTTTGCGCATTCTGTTTGCGCAAATGTTACAGGTTTCTTTGTCTGAGATATTGTGACACCGGATACAGAACTTGATTTCATTTCTCATAGCTGCAATGGTTTCACTAAAGCGGGACACATCAGCCTGATCTTGTTTTATGAGATGAAGTACCAGTCGCAGCGCTGTCTTTTTCCCTATTCCGGGCAAGCGGGCAAATTCGTTGACTGCATTTTCCAATAAAGCAGAGGAGAAAACCATATCATAAAGTTAATGCCTTGGGTATTATTAGGAGATGATTCTTTCCCGCAAGGTTTGAGTCATTCATTAAAGCACAATATCCCTTTCATTATCCCAGTTGGCGCGTATGGTGAGCCTTTGAGGAATTGTGATGGCTTTTTCAGGTTGTAATTTTTTGGAAAAATTCCCCGGATCCCACTTGCCATTTTTATTTGCATCATATAAAATCCTTATTTCATAATCCCCGGGAGGAAACATTTTATCTGACCATTCAGCCGCAACAACTGGAAAGCTGAATTTTATTTTATCAGTATCCACAAATTGTATTACGGGGTTTTTTGAAAGGTCAATATTTTTAAAACGAAGAAGCAATGATCCGTAATCCTTAGTTTCTCTTGTAATAAAAGAAAGGGTATCGGTTCGCAGTAAAACATTGCCTGCAGAATCTTCAAAGGCACTTTTATCAATTATCAACTGATAATTAAACCCTTGTTGCCAGGGGGCTTTGATGTTTAGCTTTTTCCGCGTACTGTCCAATTCATATTCTACGTTCTTTATTTGTTGATAACTTGTGTCTGTCAGACTAAGGCCCGTCTGCACAAATTCTTTGAGGGGGTTATTGAATACGATCTCAAATGGCGAAAGAAGGTCTTGCGGAAAAGTGCCGGCATTCGTTGTAAATCTCAGACGTTTTTCAAATGTGGATCGTACAGGAGGCTTTTTTGATACATCATCTTTTATTTCCTCATAAGCCGAAAGAGTAATAGGATCATTATTGCCGGATACATTTATTGGTGAATCGATAAATGCAAAAGCCTCTGTAGGTGAATTATATGTTTTGCCGCCATCACCATCCCGAAGGGCATATATGCGAAATTCACCCGGGGGAAGGTTGGAAAAATTAAAGTTGCCATCGCTTTTAATTTTAGCGATGTATGATGGCCTTATTTTTCGAACTGCACTGTCGGTTGCATTCCTGTAAAGCAGCGCTACCAGGGTACTACCTACTTTTCCCGTTTCAGCCATAATAATATTTCCGGTACGAGTCAAGGAAGAGAT
>MWVX01000773.1_pt1 | contig 10465 bp, 11 predicted proteins | sample 1047311 | NCBI WGS metagenome assembly MWVX01 (sample SAMN06349984, study PRJNA376086) | soil metagenome | isolation source: MtG-4 sample Antarctic (ecotone) soil | place: Antarctica | collected 2015-01-13
TCCCGGCATAATGATTCATCCAATAAAAAAGCCGTAATAGATTGTTTAATTTTAAATGCTTCCTAGGCATAGATGGCATTGCCCGTTCCGTACGCATGGGAGAGAATTTGGAATTAAAAGTTCAGCCAGCCATATGCCATTTATATGCTCTCAATCATTTAAGATCATACTCCTTACTTATTAAATCTATAAGCCTTACAGCCTGCTCTATCATTTCTTCCTGCAATCGCATATTGTGTCGTGCTGAGTTGCGATATCTATTCATTTTAATAAGATACTCGCCAATATAGTTTTTATTTAGAGCGAGTTTTGCAGTGCTATCTACAGGCTTTTTATAATATCTGAAATCCGCAATTATTTTTATTACTGTTTTACCGTCTAACATCTTATCATATACATCATGAACCTGCCTCGCCTGATGGACTTCGTACTCATCACGTAATAACATTCTTTTAATTTGCACGTCGTAGGCAGCAATTGAATCAACAATATTCCGCTTCCTGATCAAACGCATACCGCCGGAATTTTTAAGCTGATCCAGGGTGCCGCTGTTTTGGTAAAAATTTCTTAGTATTCCTACGGATAAATAACTTAATTCTTTATAAGTAATATAGTCAGAAGAGTTTACGGCAAAATAAGAAAGAGTAGAATCTATTAGTGTGATGTTAGAAGTTCTAAGTGCTTTTAAATTTGACAACTGAAGTGTATCATTTTCCAGGTCTTTCACCAGCGATACCATAAATTGTTTTTCCCGGTTGTTTTCAACTACATGTTCCAATTGGTATTCAGCTAAAAACCCTAGGAAAACAGCCAGGAACAGCATAAGGAACTGGAAAAAATATTCTTTCCACTTTTTGTTTTCATGAACGTGCCCATGATGATGTACTTCCATAGTTTCGTTATTGGGTTGAATATTAGGTGTGGAATGCTGAATGGTTTCTTCAGCAACTGTTTCACTTTCTTCTGAAGAAATTGAGGAGTCATCGGCAGATTTTTCAATGTTATCTGTCGTCGTTGGTCTGGGGTCTTTCGGTTGTTCTTCTATGTTTTTGTCTTCACTCATTTTCTAAATGATATACTTTCTTTAAAAAAGCTATGAGTTTGTTGCCGGATTTTAGCAAATCATTTTTATAACCCAGGAGAGTTAGTCTACTCGATTTCATAAAATGAACCCGTCCGGCTAAATCTGTTAAAAGATTTTTATCATAGGTTCTTAATGGAGGATTGCCTTTTGGTCTTGTAATAATAATGTCTTTGCCAATCATAGTTGACATTGTTTCCGGATCAAATATTTTAATGGTCATAGAACGGTATTCATTTTGATGATTTAACTCAACGTCTTCTTGTCTTCGGATTAAATCAAACTGATTGTAATGAGTCATAATTTGTTTTGCAGCCTCATTGTTTCTAATCAGCCGGAATCCTCCGGAGTTTTGCATTTGCTCAATAGTTCTTCTGTTGGAAGTCAAAACTCCATGACGACCTGCAACTCTGCTATAATAATATAGCTCTGATGTATTATTTAAATCCGGTCTCAGTAACATCTTTATCAAAGTATCTGAAATTATATCGGATTTTTCATGAAGTTTTATATTCTCCGTAAGTATTTGCTGGTCTTGCTGTAAATCTTCTATAAGTGATTGTATGAATTGTTTTTCCCTGTCTTTTTCTATCTTATGCTCCAACTGGTACTCTGCCAAAAATCCGCAGAACACAGCAAGAAATAACATGAAGAACTGAAAAACATATTCTTTCCATTTCTTTTTTTCATGTACGTGCCCGTGGTGATGTACTTCCATACTTTCTTTATTGTGTTGAATGTTGGGGGTTAAATGTTGAATGGTTTCTTCAGCAAGTGTTTCACTTTCTTCTGAAGAAATTGAGGAATCATCGTCAGATTTATCAATGTTATCTGTCGTCGGTGGTCTGTGGTCTTTCGGTTGTTCTTCTATGTTTTTGTCTTCACTCATTATAAATCATATGCTTCTTTCAAAAAATTAATTTGCCGTGTAGCATACTTATTAAGTTCTCTTAAAAAGTCGCAATAAAAAATAGAAGCTATTTTAAAACTAAAAACCTGGTTGAATAATTCATCAATTTTTACCCTTTCATTAGATATGAGCCTAGCTTTACCAGGTTTTGGTACAAGGCTTCTGTTGATAGAAGGATTTGTTGGGCTATTGGCATCAAAGATCTGGAGAGCTATGCTGGTTGAGGCTTGATTGGCATTATATAAATCCATCGATTGTTCTGAAATTTTTTTCACCATTGCATCATACTGCATAATGCTATCAGAAGCTTGTTGGTTGCGGATAATCCTTAGTCCTCCCGCATTTTTTAATTGTTGAAGCGTTCTGTCAGTATGGTTAAATGAATACCAACTGAAAATACTGCCGAGATAGTTACCTGCTTTATCAGGAGCTTCACTAAAGCCGGGTGCCTTTAGTGTTCCCATTAAGCTATCAAAATTATTTTGCTGCCGTGTAGATAATTCAAGTATTCTATTGATTTTAGCAGTATCAGCTTTTAGATCTTCCACAAAAGATTTTATGTATTGCTCTTCCCGGTTATTCTCCACTACATGCTCTAACTGATACTCTGCCAAAAATCCAAGAAAAACTGCCAGGAACAGCATAAGGAACTGGAAAAAATATTCTTTCCACTTTTTGTTTTCATGTACGTGCCCATGATGATGTACTTCCATATTTTCATTATTGTGTTGAATGTTGGGTGTTGAGTGTTGAATGTTTTCTTCAGCAACTGTTTCACTTTCTTCTGAAGAAATTGAGGGTGTTGAATCAAGAATGTTTTCTTCATCAACAGTTTTCTTTTGTTCAGATGAAAAAGAAGATCCTTCGGCGGCTTTTTCACTGTCGTCTGTTTTCGGTGGGCTGTCGTCTTCCGGCTGATCTTTTATGTTTTTATCTTCACTCATCTATTTAAAGTCATATTCTTTTCTGATAAGATAAATCAAACCATCACCTCTTTGTTTTTGCCGCTTTAAATTTGGTACCAAAAAACGATCAATACTGGATGATAACCCGTTAATCCGGTTACCATAATTGATAAATATATTTTTATCGTTTGTCATGAAGCTGGCAGCGGGATGTATGGAGACGTTATCTATTCTTGTTAGTGAATCTCTTGACTGCCTGATGATATTTTTTCTATTGAAAATATTAAACCCAGTTTCCGAAATTTCATTAAGGCGTTTTTCTACCATGGCTGAAATATTTTCTACACTATTGATACCTCTCCAATAGCGTGAAATAGCATTGGCTATTTCTCTTTTTCTTATTAATCGCATGGCACCCGAATTACGCAATTGTATTGCAGTTTGATCACTGAAACCTACTGTTATAAGTCTTATATAAGTTGTATTCTGCCGGTAAATGGTTAATGTATTGGCTACGGCTTTATCACTATCAAATAAATTGTTTTGCAGGGAGTCAAGGCCATTACTAATGCGGGTGGCAAACTGAATGGTAGAAGCCAGCATTGCCGTATCTGAAACCAAGTCTTCCAGCATACCTTTCATATACTGTTTTTCCCTGTTATTTTCTATTACATGTTCCAGTTGATACTCTGCTAAGAATCCACAAAACACAGCAAGAAATAACATAAAGAATTGAAACATGTATTCTTTCCATTTCTTCTTTTCGTGTACGTGCCCATGATGATGTACTTCCATACTTTCTTTATTGTGTTGAATGTTGGGTGTTGAGTGTTGAATGTTTTCTTCAGCGACTGTTTCATTTTCTTCTGAAGAAATTGAATTGTATTGGGCAGATATTTTAATGTCCTCTGTCGTTTGGGGTGCTGAAACAGGTTTTGTTGGCAAATTGGTATTTGCCTTAGCTTTTTTATCTTTTTCGTTTTGCCTCTTGATTTTCTTTTTTTCCATTTATTTGTTAGTATAAACCTAACCCAACTTTATCTTTTTCCATTCAACTGTGTAGTGAATTTACTATTCAATATAACTTATCATGATGATCATCCTTAGTAAGGGCAATCATATTTTAATTTATTAAATGCTATACATAACTCAGCCACCAGTGCTTGTGTGTTGCTTTATATCGGCTGTACCAGCGGCATGGGAAATAAAGAATCACAATAACAAGCACCCATACCAGGTATACTTCCCAAAGCGGATAACCTACACCTTCAGGCATGTTTCCCTCCCGCTTATTTGGGAAAACCAACTCACTGAACTGATGCCCTGAACCGAAGAAAAATATCCACCTCATTAAATGGATCAATAAAATATGTAAAAAATAATAGAAGAAGGGCACTTTTCCAAACACTGTTATTTTGCGGCTCAGCCAGTTGTTTTGGTTATCAGTGTAAGAAAGAAATATAAGTGCAGGGCCTATGGTCATCATAATGTACAGAAGTGAAGGAGGGTATTTTGTTGTATCGATAAAATCCAGCAAAGTGAATGTCTCTGAGTTTTGATTTATCCATGTGTTATGGTCGCCGTAAATATTAAGAAACCTGATGATAATAAACATAGCGATCAATACTATACCGGTGATACGTAAAAATTTCTTCCTGTAATCGGGATCTGTTCCCGCTTGGTATAATTTCCCAAGACAGTATCCACAAATCATTAAGCCCAGCCATGGCAGGAATGGGTACATAAGAAAAATTTTGAAATCTCCGTTGACTGTGAAAAAATGAGGCTGGTGTAATACAGACCAAAATAAAGAGGGGTCATTAACGTTTACATTATCCAAAAGGTTGTGACCTAATACTATCACCAAGCCAAGTGCTAACAGTATTTTATAAGGTAAAAACTGTAGAAAAGACAAACAGACCATACTGATGCCTATCGCCCATATTACTTGTAAAACAATCTCAGAAAAATAAAAGCTCCATGCTGGGCCTATCAATATAATTTCAGCAATTATAAGCCACATACCCCTTGTAAAAAGAAAAAACGCAACCTGTTTTTTTGTTTTGTTCTTAATACTATATAAAAAAATACCTGTGCCTGATAGAAAAACAAAAACAGGTGCACAGAAATTGGTGATCCACCTGGTGAAAAACAAAATGGGCGTTGAAGTTTGAAGGTCAAGCGGATCTTGACCGACATTTACGCCATAATGAAAGAAATCCCTTACATGATCCAGCGCCATGATAATCATCACCAGGCCTCTCAAAAGATCAATGGACTGAATCCGATGGGTACCTCCTGTCCGCTTTACAAGTGTATCTGTGGTTTCAGCAAATGCAGTTTTTTTGGTAGCGCCAATCATATTTTTAGTTTATTAATAATTTTTTAATCTTTAACTAACATCCATGAAAGTTCTATCTCCTCTGCAACCTTGGGATTTCAGGGTAGTAATGAGTGTATATGAATCGAGACGAGTGCATAGTTATCTTTTATTTATCAGTACTAGTTTCTTTGCTTCTTCCAGCAGATTATCCAAATCTTTTCTTGTCAGCAATCGTCCATTAGCAACCACTGCATTTATTTTTCTTGTGTTGGAAATATCTTGTAACGGATTTGCATCTAATAAAACAAGATCGGCAAGTTTACCAACTTCAACAGTTCCTAATTCTTTTTGTCTGTTTAGAAAAAGGGCAGGATTAATAGTTGCAGTGCGTAATGCTTCTGCAGGGGTTAAGCCACCATCAGCAAGCCAATAAAGAACATCGTGTAAAGACATGCCGGGTGTTATAAAATCTTCCATTTGCGTTCCTGCAAGCAAAGGCACCCCTGATTTAATTGCCAAAATAATATATGAGATTGCCGGTTTTTCTGCTCTGTGAGATGCAAATGTTACTAAGGATTGTTTTTTTACCTCACTTGCCATTAATTGTTTTTGCCTGTTGGTACGAAACTTATTTCTGCTTGTGTCACCAATCTCAAACCACCTTAGTGAAGGCATAAAACCGGCTATACCCGAACACATCCATGTATTGCTCTTTTTCAATGTACTCATTAAGGAGTAGAAATAGGCAGTATCAACAGTACCCAGAGATGCTAAAACTCTATTGTAAAACTCCGGAACTGAAACATATTTCATACTGTCCTTAGCAGAAAAATCAAACAGCTTTTCCCTTCCTTGTGAAGTTACTCTCCACAGATCGGATAAATGTGTAAATGCATCAATACCATTATCTGATGCTGTCATCCAGTTGCCGGAATATCTTGCCATCACTTTTATACCTTTTTGATGCGCTCTGTTTGTAATAGCCCGTAAAATTTGCTCGTTTAAAATTGTACGAATATCAATAACATCAGCACCATAATAAATCATAGAGTCTACTGCTGTTGCTGCTTCTGACGGAGATTTTACTAAGTACGATTTATCTTCATTTTCTTTTTGAAAAGGCAATCTGTCAATCAACGTTTTTCCTGATAAATAAAGTCTTGGCGCAAGCAATTTCCTGGTGGCAATTTTGTGTTTTATTTCTTTAGCTTCTGCAAGACTGTTGGGTGGTAACAGATCTCTTACAGAAGTAACACCATTCGCAAGCATCAATTTAAAAGCAGGTACTCCTTCATTTTCATACTGCAACACATAGGCATTGAAGTCGCACAAGCCGGGTATTAAATATTTTTCGGTACCGTTTACTATTGTTGCTTTTGCTGTGGGTATTGGCAGCGATGAAAATTTTGTGATGCGGTTACCGGTTACCAATACATTTTGTTTTGAAATGATGGTTCCTTTTTGTACATCAACAAGGTTTACATTCTTTATTAAAATATTTTGGGTATGAGCAAAAAGTTGAAAGAGAATAAAAAAAATTGTAATGGAATATTTCATGTGTAGTAATTTTTTTGCATCAATTTTTTTTTTCAATTGGGATTATTGGTAAATGTTGAGTTATTAAAAACTTTTCCGGTTTTTGTTTCTTTTAGAAGAGACGCTATGTCTTTGGATAATTTTTCCAGCTCATCATTTTTTAGCCCATCATAAACTCCCCGTACTCTTCCTTCTTTATCTACCACAGCAAAAAATTGTGTATGGATAAACTGGTCGTTAATATTTATACTATTATTTTTATCATTATCCAGCAAATAACTTTCCCTGGCCATTTTATATAAAGAATCTTTAGTGCCGGTTACGAAAAACCAATTGTAGGTTGCGGATGGCGGGTTGCGGGTTCCCAATAAGGTTTGCTCAAATTTCTTTAATAAAGGAACAGAATCTGTTTCAGGCATGGAAGTATGAGAGATAATGGCAAAATCGGGTTCAGTTTTGTACTTATCATAAATAGTTTTCATATTCGCATTCATTTTGGGGCAAATGCCTTTACAGGTAGTAAAAAAATATTCACTTACATATACCTTTCCTTCTACCTGCCTTTGGGTAAGCTGCTTGCCATCCTGATCTGTAAATGAAAAATCCTGCACATAACTCAATACCGGAAGTTTTGACTTATAATAATCAGTGCCTGCAAATAGAAAAAAATAAAACGCAGCCATTAACAAAATAAAAAATCCTCCTACCCACAATAACTTCTTTTTCATATAAACATTTTGATTGGCAAAACTACTATAGCCGGCTTAGTTTTTTTATATTTATTGTTTAAAATTAATATATGAGGAAAATAAAAGTGTTTTTCTGTGCAATGTTATTGTTATTAATGAATTCCGCATTGGCACAGTCTAAAGATGACCTTACTATAAAAAATATTTTAAATCAACAAACACTTGCCTGGAATGGAGGTGACATTGAAAAATTTATGAAGCCTTATTGGCACAATGATTCATTAATGTTTATTGGCAAATCAGGTATTACCTATGGCTGGCAAAAAACTATGGACAATTATAAAAAGAATTATCCTGATGCTGCCGCTATGGGCAAACTGGATTTTACCATTATTCAAATAAAAAGATTATCAGTATTATATTATTCTGTAGTTGGCAAATGGCAACTTACCAGAACCATTGGAGATTTAAATGGGCATTTTACCTTGCTCTTTAAAAAAATAAAAAATACATGGGTAATAGTTTCCGATCACAGCAGTTAATTAAAACTTCCATTTTTTGCGATAAAAAATAATTAATAAAACAAGACTCACCAATAGCCAGGTATAAAAAATGTAATTGCCAATTGTTGGCCGGCCTTCAAAAAAAGCAAAATTAAAACCAAGACCAAAGGTGGTATTTACAAGCATCCAGAGTAGCCCGACAGATAGGGAAGAGGCAATTTTAGATAAAAAGCTTTTTATATCTGGCTCTGCGGAACTCATAGTTCAACTATTAATTAATTCTTGAGAATAAATTTTGGCTTCTCTGGATTTATTTTATCAACAGGTTTTTAAATTCAGCGCTATCACCCGAATACACATTAAAATCCACCATATTTTTTATCCCGTTCACATACCCTCTTTCACTATGTTGCCAGAATGCCCACTCTATATCTATCCTGGGTTTGTCTGGTTGCAAATAATGTGCTATCCATAAAGGGTATTGATCAAATGAGCCTCTTAAATAATTATTATAAAAACTAATATTCGTATATATGATGGGCTTTACTAAATAGTACGCTTCCACTTTTAGCAGCCAGTCTTTTATGTTTTGCTGCATGCTTATCACTGGCTCCCCATAAGTATTTTCAATATCTAACACAGGGGGAAGATCGCCTTTTTTTAATTTCACAATTTCAATAAAATTCTCTGCCTGTTCCTTACCGCTTTTGTCTGCGATAAAATAGTGGTATGCACCTTTCGTAATATTTTCCTTTTCTGCCTTTAGCCAGTTTCTTCTGAATTGTGGGTCTACTTTATTCAGGCCTTCAGTTGCTTTTATAAATGCAAAGCCGATCCTGATACCTTCAATCTCCATTTCCTTTACATCACTCCAGTTTATTACCTTTTGATAACGGCTAACGTCAATGCCATGCAATAAATAATTCGGGGGTATATCTATGCCAAAAGCAGTATATCTAATATGTGGAGGGCGGGTAAAATAAGATGTAGCAAAATACACTACAATGGCTATAATAATAAAGCCCCCGGCTATTCTGAATAAGGCTATTGTTAGGGAATGTTTTTTTCTTTTCAAATTGTTATAAAATTATCATAAAAATAACCCCAAAAGCCTTATCTGGCACGGTATAAGCACTGTTTTATACTCCATCTGTTTAACTGCTTTTTAACGCAATTATTGCCAATTGTAAAGCGTATTATATACCTTTGCACCTCATTATTACATGGATGTAAATTCGGATTAAGTTAGTACTAAAACAAGAGAAATATACTAGCTTAATATTTAGGAATCAACTCTCGGAATTCTTTTTAATAACCTTTAAACACCTATCTATGAATCAATTCTTAAAGAGAATCGTATGCAGCTTTTTCATTGTAATATCCTTATCCTTTTCAGGTAAACCGGATTTAAATAATTCAACAGGTAGTACCTCTAATTTGTTTGGGGATATTTTAAAAGAGGCAAGTATTACTTACCCTTTAAGTCTTAAAAGCCATATTGATGAATCGTTGGATTATGTGCAGGAATTTAGTGAAAAGAAAAGAAATTACATCATAACTCTTTATAAAAAAGGGAAAAGCTTTTTCCCAAAAGTAGCCACAATTTTAAAGCGTTATCAGCTACCTACTGAGTTAAAAGTATTAGTTGCTCTTGAATCTGCTTTTAAAAGTAATGCTGTTTCAAGTGCAGGTGCAGTAGGTTATTGGCAAATGATGGATGGTGCGGCTAAGGAATATGGATTACAAATATTGAACGCAGATGAAGCTGCTGACCCTAATAATAAAAAGGAAGATGAGAGAACTAATTTTTCTAAATCCACAGTAGCTGCAGCAAAATATTTAAAAGACAGGTGCAAGGAATTTAACAATAATCTGTTGTTAATGGTTGCTTCTTACAACTGCGGAGCAGGAAATGTACGCAAGGCAATAAGAAAGTCAGGGAAGGATGATGCTGACTTTTGGGATATTAAAAAATACCTGCCTTCTGAAACCAGAGCGTATGTTATGAATTTTATTGCGATGAATGTAGTTTTTACTAACTATGATAAATTTATAAACAATAAATTGGTATTTACCCCTAAATCACCCCTTATTAGTGTAGCTGATAACGGAATTTAACTAAATACTCCTCTTATTCGATTAACATTAATTGGAAGCCGATGTTTATACTTTTGGCAGTAACTTTACATGATGCCACAGGTTAACCTGAACGATAGCTTAAATTTTTTAAGTAAACTAAGTTTACGAAGGGTTTGGAATGCAACAAAGGTTTTTACAAGTTATCAAGCAGGCCGTATTTTAAAAAAGCCAATACAATGGGGATACCCGATCTCAATTTCTTTTGAGCCTACCACTTCCTGTAATTTACGCTGCCCGGAATGCCCCAGCGGGTTAAGAGCATTTACCCGCCCAAAAGGAATGCTGGAAAAGGATTTTTTCAGGCAAACGATTGATGATATTCACAAAGATATTTTATATCTGATTTTTTATTTTCAGGGTGAACCATTTTTAAATCGTG
>MWVX01000774.1_pt1 | contig 10457 bp, 12 predicted proteins | sample 1047311 | NCBI WGS metagenome assembly MWVX01 (sample SAMN06349984, study PRJNA376086) | soil metagenome | isolation source: MtG-4 sample Antarctic (ecotone) soil | place: Antarctica | collected 2015-01-13
GATATAATCGCCGGTATCAACGTGAGGGGTGTAGTATGCCTTGTTCTTACCGCGTAATATAGCAGCAATACGAGCACACATACGACCCACGGTTTGATTGGTACCATCCACAACGTACCAGGTACGCTGAACGGTAGCCGCATTCGCATGCTTTGTTGTAAAATGTAATTTGCTCATTGACAGAAAACTTTGCGCTGGTAGCTTATTATTAAAATTTATGTTACCCAACTGTTTGAAAAATAATAGTCAGGACCATCCTCCTTGACTATCTGATTTACAGATATGATCTGTTTATCGGGGCGCGAAGATAAGAGAAAGCGATACGTATCGCCAAACAAATAGTGAAGTATTTTGCAAGCAACCTTTATAACTCATTGAAAAACAATAAATTTTTTGACCAATAAATATAACTACTTAAAATATATCAATTAATCATCTAAAAAACTTCTTTGTTTGCCATTTCCTAACTGTGGCAATAAAGGGACCCAAAGCAAAATTTATCTTATAATGAAGTTGTAGAGTATGTAGGATGGTTTAGCTCCGGCAGGAGCACCGTGTTTACAGCAAAGAATATGACTTTTTATCCTTGAAAAAATATCTGTTTTATTTTTTTAATATACGAGATCAGCAGGTTCCTAATGAAGCTCATAAATAATTTCCTATACATTTCTATAGGCAAGTTGCTACTAACGGAGCTAAAATATTAGGCACTTGCTTCTATTCCCCACAACTTTTATAAAACGTACCAATCGGATTAATGTGGAATAAGTGATGGGGATTGCGATTAAACGAGTATTCAGGAGGCTCCTAAGGGGAGCCGTTTAATTTAATCTCTTGCATATTTCTATAAACGGGATGCTCCTGGCGGAGCAAAGTATTGGACAATGCTCTAACTCTGCTGCCATCTACCAACTTTTCGTAAATGAAATAAGCGTATAGAGAATTTTGAATTCCTGATGAAATATTTTGAAACATACAATTTTTTTGAGCTGCCAAATAACCGGTTGTAAAAGATCATGAGTAAGCATAGCTCTTCCTTATTTTTAATAAAAACAAATACTAAATATTTTAGTATTCCTATCTTGTGAAGATATTGCGATTATGCAAAATTGATTAATCAAAATTTTTAGTGTTCATAACCATGCCTGTCAAACTCCTTAGTTACATAAGCGCCGGTTTTCCTTCACCTGCCTCTGATTATATGGAGGAAAGAATAGATCTGAATGAAAAGCTGATATTAAACCCATCGGCTACTTTTTTGTTTCGCGTAGAAGGCGAATCTATGACCGGGGCTTTTATTCCTGACAACGCATTACTGGTAGTCGATAAATCGGTCAAGCCAAAAAACAACTCCATAGTAGTAGCTGTGGTTGATGGTGAGTTCACAGTAAAGCGCCTCGTTGTGGAATTTTCAAAAAAATATTTAGCTCCTGAAAATCCTAAGTACAGATCTATAAATATTACAGATGATATGCAGTGCACTATATGGGGGGTGGTGACTTACATTATCACAGATGCAAAACAGGTATAATAATGATCGCATTAATTGACTGCAATAATTTTTATTGCTCTTGTGAGCGGGTTTTTGATCCCCGCCTGCTAGATAAGCCACTGATCGTTTTATCCAACAATGACGGATGCGCAATTTCCCGAAGCGATGAGGCGAAAGCTTTAGGGATCAACATGGGCACTCCTGTGTTTATGATTGATGACCTGATAGAAAAATATGATGTGCAGGTGCGCTCGTCTAATTATACGCTGTATGGCGATATGAGCGAAAGAGTGATGAGCATCATAAAATCTTATACTTCAAAGATTGAAGTCTATTCTATTGACGAAATTTTTGTGGACTTTTCGTCATTTGCCTATCACGATCTTTTTCAGCTGGGAAAAAACATCAGGTCAGAAGTAATACAAAATACTGGCATACCCGTTTGCATAGGTATAGCGCCCACCAAGGCTCTGGCCAAAATGGCGAACAGGTGTGCAAAGAAAAAAAAGAAAGAGGCAGGTGTTCATTGTGCAGACACGGAAAAACAGATCAGCGAAATGTTGAAATGCACAAAAGTTGAAAATATCTGGGGCATTGGGAGGCAATATGCAAGTTTGCTTGCTTTGCATGGATATAAAACGGCAGCCGATTTGCTGCAGGCACCGGAAGAATGGATCAGGAAAAATATGTCTGTTGTCGGTCAGCGGTTATTGACCGAGTTGAAAGGCACACCTTGCATAAAATGGGAGGAAACGCATCCACCAAAAAAAAATATCTGCACTTCACGCTCATTCGGACAACTCATTAAGGACAAACGTTTCCTTGAGCAGGCGCTTGCCTCGCATACCGCTGCCTGCGGAAGCAAGCTGCGAAAAGAATCATCCTGTGCAAGGAAAATCCATGTATTCATACAAACCAATCCTCACAGGGGGGCAGACAAACAATATTTAGGTTCTGTAACTTTAAAGCTTCCCGTGGCAACGAACTCAACCCCTGAACTAATCAGGTTCGTCATGAAAGCATTGGCAATTATTTTCAGACCCGGTCACAATTACCAAAAGGCGGGGGTAATGGTGCTGGATCTTATTGATCAGAGCTGCATACAGATGGGATTATTTGACACGCAAGACCGGAATAAAGAAAAAGTGATTATGAAATCAGTGGACTCAATAAATAATGTTTTTGGAAGAGATTTTGTTCGCTTTGGAGTACATGATTTTGGTAGAGAATGGAAGTTGAAGGCAGAACGTTTATCTCCCCGGTATACCACCCGGCTCGAAGACATTCCTAAAGCAAAAGCAAACTGATGTTTAACCCGCTATGCCTGTTTACAACCCAATTGCTGGAAGCATTTGTAAAGAATAAAAAAAAGTATTTTGTACGGCAAGCCTACCATTTCAGAAATGGAGAGACGGGAAAAGAATTTATTTTTTCCCATTACCAGGAGCATTCATTTGCGTTGCATCATATGGGAGCTATTGAGGAAGATCCCTATCGGTATGTATATGAATGGGATCATCCGGAACATCAAAAAAAATTATACCTCGCAGCAAGTCAGCCTGAAACTTATAAGATATGGTCAGCTGTTTTCCGTAAAGACTGGGAAAAAGAAATCACAAAAGACGTTGAAGCCTGTGTAAGAAAATATGTCCACTCTTTAGGCTGGCGGCCTACCAGAAATGATATGATCAAACCGGAATTTTATATGTATTACGGCAATTTATACATACAATTAAATTTAAAACTAAAACAGTACGTGTTAGATTTGAAGAAGTACAAAACCTTGCCTGATGTGTTACGATATTTCATTCAGCACCAAAATAGAATTGGTCACTGATTATCTTCCGGAACTCGAAATGGATCCGCAGATAAAGTTGTCCTTTGAGCCTATCATCCATATACAGGCACAAGCTTATCAACAATTCCCTGTACTCATATCTGATGAAGGAAAATATAAATTGAAAAAGTTCGAGTGGGGCATCATTGCACCATATATGGATACAAAAGAAAAAATAAAAAAGCTGAGGCCGCAAATGTGTAATGCCCGAAGCGAAAAGCTGCTTGATAAAACATCGTATTGGTATAAAATAAGAACTGCCCGATGCCTCATACCGGTGACAGGTATTTTTGAACATAGGGAAATAAAGGGCTGGAAAAATAAAGTTCCTTACCATGTGCAGTTAAAAAACCGCGACGTGTTCGCATTGCCGGGATTATACCATTATCCCAACAGAGCAGATGCAGAGACAGGCGAAGTCACCGGCACGTTTACCATTATTACCAGAAGTGCCAATGACCTCATGAAACAGATACACAACAGCGGTGAACAGGCTTTCAGAATGCCGCTTTTCCTTACAAAAGAGCTGGAAATAAAATGGCTTTCCCCGACATTAACGGACACGGATTTAGCAGAAATATTAGATTTCGAAATGCCTTCCAGCTCGCTTTCATACATCCCGGTTTATACAATTCGCACTACCAGGGAGCGACCCGATCAGCAAATAAAAACTGCCGAATATTTGTGGGAGGGATTACCACCACTCGGAGTGGACTCCAATACACTTAGTTTGTTTTAAAGTGATAAATCGCTACGGGGCCAGGATAAAAAGCATTGGTAAAGATTACAAAAAAGCCCATTGAAAACTTCTTAAAAAAGCTATTTGAATAAGGCTATGCACAACAGGGTTTATTCATTTGTATCGGTGGGCAAGCTTTTGAACCATAGCTGCAAAATACACAACAGTCACCCTGCAGGGGCTTTAATATTGCTTCACAAGAAGTACATTTATAAAAATACTGACAAGCATCAACAGGCATTGTTTCTTCTTTTTTGAAATCGCAATCAGGACAAGTAATTGTTGACAGTAAGGTGAGTATGTTTTCCATAGTTACTTCTTATTATTTATCAGTTCAAAATCTTTTACCTTATAGCCGGTTTTATTAATAGCTGCTTCAAGCTTTTTTACATCAACCTTTGTTTTATCAAAAGTGACTAAGCTTCTCCGGCTGGCATAAGAAGTATTATAATCTAATACACCAGCCACTTTAGAGAGTTCATTGTTTACATTCCCTTCGCAACCTGCACAGGTCATGCCTTCTATGGTGAACTTTACCTGATGCTTATTATCAACTGCTGTAATGATTGCGGTTTGTACATTTGGCTTTGGATAAAATAGTTGCGCATAAAGGGGAAAGGTCATCATTAGGATAGCAAATCCGGTTATTATACTTAAAAATGTTTTTGACTGAAGAAACGAAGGCTGCTTTGTTGTATCGCAATTGCAATCATTATCAGTTGCTTTAGCTGGTTTTAATTTTTGATACCAGGCAAATGTTAAAACCCCAATTGATAATCCAATTAAATAAGGTCTGGCAGGTTCTACCCATGAAAAATTAGCTGCTAAGCTGCTGCTACCGGCAAGCAAAGAAATAGCAGGTGTAATGCAACAAATCGAAGCTGCAAAGGCTGAAAAGATGCTGGCACCTGTGGTGGTTACAGGAGATTTTATACTTATCATAATGCTACAAGTTTTTGAGTTTGCACATTAATGTGCTTGAAGAAAGGCTTTAATATTTTTAAGTTTTCCTGTGTAAGTGAGTAGTAAATTGTTTGTGCTTCCTTCCTTGTTTGTACAATGTTCCCATCTTTCAACTTCCTTAAATGTTGCGATACAGCCGGAATACTCATACCTAAAATATCAGCAAGGTCGCATGGGCATAATTCTCTTTCTTCTTCCAATAAATAAACAATCTTCAGTCTTACTTCATTACCCGCTAAAGCTAATATGTTAGATAGATGATAAAATGATTTTTGAGCAGTCTTTAGTTTACCCCTGCAATTACTTATTTGTTTGTGATCTGCATCCAGTCTTATACAAGCGTTGTACATGTGGCAAAGATAAATGAATATCTATTTAAGCAAATTCTTAATTAGTATCGATATTTTAGTTTGCTTACTAAAGAAATGAAATAAAAAAAGCGGTATAAAACCGCCTTACAATTTGCTGGTTGCTTTTCTGCAACAGGAGGGTAAATCTTCACCGCGTTTATTAGCTACTGTTTTATTTACGGCATAAGAAACATTATTTGCTTTTTTAATTAAAGGACAATTTGGTGTTCCTTTCAGTGGGCAATTTACAATTGGGCAATCAGCAGTACCGGCTAATGGACATTGTGACTTTGTGCTTTCAATACGGCTGGATGCTGTAAGTGCATAAGGGCAATCCTTAGTACCCTTCTTTGGACAGTTTTTTACAATTGGGCAATCAACAGTACCTTTTTTCGGGCAATTGGCTGTTTGAGCATAACTAAAATTATAGATAAGCACAAAACCTAAAAGAAGAAATGTCTGTACAATAAATTTTTTCATGTTGTTTTTTTGTTTTTATGCTGCTTTTACACGGAAGCAAACTATTATTTAAAACAATCCGTGTATTGTTATAAAATTAAATTTTTTCTTTTAATCCTGCACCAATTAAATCTTTCTTAGTAATTCCATTATTCTTACAACTATCCAGTAACTGACCGTTTATTGCAATTGCTGGAAGCCTTTTAATCCCATATTCCTCGAGCTTAGAAACGCATTCAGTTGTTTCACCGTTTTTTACAAGGTCATATACTGTTATCTCATTAAATTCTTCATTTTCAAGTGATTTTACTAATTCAATTACAGGTTGACAGACCGGGCAACCTGCTGTAAAAACCTCAATCTTCTGTTTATTCATTGCTTTAAGCATTATACAGTAAAGGTATATTCAGTCAGGGGGTGTGCTCCAAACTAATCTTTGGATTTCACATTATTTTTTAACATCCTTTCATTTATGCCTTTTACTTCATTTATATTTTCCGTTATTTCTTCTAACCCAAGTTGAGGAAATTTTTCTTTAAGAAATGCAATTTTTTCTGCTTCCTGGCAATTACCCGGACATGCCTTCATCACATCGGATAACTGGAGAGCTAAACTTTTACGGAATACTTCGTCTAATAATAAAAAGTGTGCTTTATTCAATGCTTCTCCGGCTGCTTTGAATTGATTTATTATTTGATTAAAATCTTTGCCCTCATCAAACATTTTTTCTATACCGCCTAACTGACCTTTTACTGTTCGTATTCTTTTTATAAGGTCTTCAGTAATATCTTTTGGAAGCATCAATTCTTATTTGGGATGAAGGTAGGACTGAGGCTGGGGTATCCTCCAAATGTATTTTAAGTTTTCTTACTTGTATTTTTTGTCTTTTATGTTACCTGAAGCTATGTGTAGGCACGTTTAGTCATCAGAAAGAAAAGAAACTGCAAAATCAATCTTCCGTTTACCACCCAATATCAAATTAAAAAATGGCTCAGCTTTTTAAATATTAGATAAGGCAAAAATTTGGAAAGAATGAAATACTTTTCCAATATGTAAGCGTATTTATTTCATATGATATTATTTTAAATAAGCCCAATTTGCCGTGAATGAGCAAAATGAGTTTTATCATTTTAAAAAATTAATAAAAGCATTAGCCCACTCATCAGGATCATTAATCCATCTTCTATAACCGTGATTGTGCTCATTGGCAATTGAAAAACTGCACCAAGACATGCACATTGAATTCTTCTTTTATTTAAAACAGAATGCAGTACACCAATTAGGCTAATGGACATTACCACTAATGTAAGTATATTGGTAAAGACCGGGTATATTCCTATTGCAAAGAGAATACCCAGACCAAGTTCAATAAACGGATAGATAAACCCATAACCCTTCCACTTTTTCGCCACAATATCATACATACTGTAGCTATCAGCAAAAGCCTTCAGGTCAAGCATTTTGAAAAAGGAAAATATAAGAAAAAAGGCAGCCATAAAAATGCGCATGGCATCCATCCATTGAAATCCCAGGACACTCCACCCATAAATTATCGCTAGAACAGTGATGTATGCAAAGATCAAAAGAACCGGCTTATATGTCTGCAGCCATGATTTATTCTCAACCTCCTTTACACTATCATGCATATCGTCCTTAGCTTCAGTAATCGTATAGTTGCCTGCTTTAGCAATAGCTGCCTGTAATTTATCTGATCTTATATGCTTTTGCATGGTAATGGTAGCCTGTGGTGCGGCCAGTTGCACTTCGGCATTTTCCACATCGCCCAACATCAATAGCTTGCTTTTTACTTTAGCTACACAACTACCGCAGGTCATACCTGAAATATGATAACTATGTGTCATTTTTGTTTTTTTGATAACACAAAGCTCAGGTACAACTTTCATTTGAGTGTTACATGATCAGGATAAAAGTTTATACTTATTTGTCTTTTGTACTTTATCAATAGAATACCTGTGAGATATACCGATTCCCTTAAATTGTGAAGGAGTAAAGCCTGTAATTCTTTTAAATTGGGATGATAAATGTGCCACACTGCTGTAGCCCAGCTTCCATGTTATTTCACTCAATGTCAGCTGACCATATACAAGTAATTCTTTTACTTTTTCTATTTTTTGTAAAATGAAATACTGCTCTATTGTAGTTGCCTCGTTTTCAGAAAAAAGCCTGCTCAGATTTGTATATTCCTGATTTAATTCCTTTCGAATGAAATCACTAAGTCTAAAATGTGTTTCTATTTCTTCATCCTGCACTTTTTTGATGATAAGTTTTTTTATGTTTTCAATAAGCTTTTGCCGACGGCTATCAAGTATTTCAAAACCCGCTTCATTAAGACTGTTTTGTATTTTGCTTTGTTCTGAAGGTGTAAATGCACAATCCAGATGCACTTCACCCATCTCAACTTGCAAAGGGGATAATCCGGTTTGGTGAAAAATTTGAGTTACAACCATTATGCACCGGCTGCAGACCATATTTTTAATATGCACTACAAATCTACCTGTGCCGGATTTCAATTTGATTGATAATTAAATATCACTTGTGAATCAATTGGTCAGAAGTCACCCGGGAGTATTCAGTTTTTGGAGCGTGATCATTTTCCATATTCACTGTTACACGCAGTGCTCTCAAACCACTGATGCCCTGTAGCTCTTCCAATTCAAGTTGTTCAACCTCACCAATAAGCATTTGTTCGTTTTGAAGAAATTCAATGTATTCCAGATATTCATTCAATTCTTTTTGCTGTGAGTAAACAATGGCAATTTTACCCGGTTGTGTAAGTCTTTCATCCGAATCTCTGAGGTGCACTTTATCAATCCGTTTTTTTACGATCTCATAGCGGATGTTGTATGCGCCATCCACGTCAAACTTCCGTTCTTTATTTCTGAAACTGATGGATAATGGAATGCAATGTGCCAGTATCAGTTGTGTGGTCTGTAAATGTATAGGTAAGTTTTTTTCAAGTGCATTTGTAATTCGTGCAGCCTTTATAAGTAATGTAAGTTGCCACATTTTTAAATTACTTACATAGATATCATCGAAGGGATGGTGTGGAGCCATTGATTGACCGATATAGATATTAAATTCAATTCCATCTGTTACATATCGCTCAAAGAAGTGTGGATAAATTTGCTGCATATGCACTTGCTCTTTATCCAGGAAGCGATCTAATGTATCATTGATCTTGGTAATCGTATCCTCGTATTCTTTACGATGATGGTAAATGATCTGTTTTTGAGGATCTAAAGCTCCAAAATAATCCTCGATTACTTCTTTCATTTCTGGTTTGGTAGAGCGCAAATGCTTGAATAAAGAATCTATATGATGCTGCAGGAAATCATAGATCATTAATTCATCGTCGGACAAAAGCGTATCCGAAGTGGATGCGATAAATTTCTCCACCTTGAATTGTATTTCTTTCAGCAAAGGAAATTCTACTCCTCCACTGGCTTTTTCAAGCACACCATGCACCATATTCAGTTGCTCCAACAAATCAAGCTGAATGGCATTATTACGTTCTATCGAAGAATTTTTTACGTCAATGGCAGCATATAAAGGATATACTTCATTAAATGTAATCGAGGGTAACTTGGCCAGTTCATTTACCTGCCTTTGTTGAATAAAATCAAATGCAGCCTCGGTAAATTTCCACTCCACAGCTGGCTGTATAGAAGTAAAATGTTCCTTAATGGTCTTATCAATTTGCAATTCAAGGCTTTCAATGCTTTTTTCCAATGCCAGGGTGAATAATTGCATAGCAGAATTCGTCTTCGACAAATGCGGATACTTTAACCTGCCCGATTGCTGACTTGAAATTTCAAGTAATCCTATCAACAAACCATCATCACATTTCAGGGGGCACAGAATTAAGCTTTTGATACCTAACTCATCGTAATAAGAAAGAATATCGTTTTTCATTTTATGTTCTTCCAGATTCTGATAAAGCTGAGGCTGGTCGGTATGTTTGAAAAATTCCTGTGCCTTTTTTGTAGAATGGTATTTATGTTCTAATACTTTTGCGTTTTTGAATAGTGTGCTGTTCTTATAATGAAGTTCTGAAAAGAGATAATAGTCATTTATTTTATAAAAAGGAGTAATCCCTACGTTTACATCTTTCAAACCCAAAAAGACCTGTATGTTTTCCTGAAGTCTGTCATACACAGTTACATCTGAAAAAGCATTGATGTGAATCAATATGTTTTTTATCTCTGCTACAGCCTGTTCAGAAGTAACATCCGTGACATCTAATACAACCAAACCCTCGAATTGAAAGTTTTCAATAGGAAAATTTTTTTTAAGCTCCTCTATATCCAGTGAGCGCTGCATGGCGTAGCTTGTTGGCAACGTGAATTCAGGGTTTATAACTTTTACTTCTACAAATTGTGCATTTAGTTTTAACTCGAGGTATTTGGTAAGGCCCGTTTCATTATCAATAAAATGGTGTACTGAAGAAGCGATAGCAGGCACATCCCATGAATAAAATGTACGAAGTATAAGGTTGTATGCCAGGTTCAATGATGCCTTTGCTATCGTATAATTTGTTTTGTTATCAGAAACCGATATTTGAGTAGTGCCCTCCTTTATAAACTGTTCTTTAAAAGA
>MWVX01000776.1_pt1 | contig 10452 bp, 12 predicted proteins | sample 1047311 | NCBI WGS metagenome assembly MWVX01 (sample SAMN06349984, study PRJNA376086) | soil metagenome | isolation source: MtG-4 sample Antarctic (ecotone) soil | place: Antarctica | collected 2015-01-13
ACACGCGCACGGTCAGAGAAAAATTTCGTAACCGTTCCGTCGTCGGCGTGCGAAGTCCGGTTACGCCTAGCCAAAGCGCAAACGTAATCACCAACGCCAACGCCTTGATAAACCAATCATCAAGAAATACGCGCCGAAACAAGCGGCGGAAAGAAATTTGCCGATGCTCTTTTTGCAAAAAATTTTCAGTCGGGAAATTCATAATTAGTTGAGAGTGGAGAGTAAAGAGTGGAGAATTTAATTTTAGCCTCTCCACTCTCCACTCTTTACTCTCCACTATCCAACGGTTATCTCCGTTTCAGTTTCGTTCATTGTCTTGGTTTGTTCGCGTTTTTTTTGCACAACGGGCATATCCATCGCGTCAAGCAGCAAAATGCGAAGCGCGGTCGTGTCTAAATTCCGTTTCAAAACTCCGTTTTCAGCAAAGGAAATCAAACCCGTTTCTTCGGAAACAATCACCGTTACGGCATCCGAACCTTCGGTAATGCCGATAGCAGCGCGGTGGCGTGTGCCTAATTCCCGCGAGATGCCCGGATTTTTTGTCAACGGTAGAAATACGGAAGCCGAGGCGATGCGGTGGCGTTGGATAATTACCGCCCCGTCGTGTAGCGGTGTCGTCGGATTAAAAATCGTTACCAACAAATCGTAACTCAATTTGGCATCTAGCTGAACGCCCGCGTCAATAAAATTTCGCAACCCGACATTGCGCTCAATCACAATCAACGCTCCCGTTTTTTCCGTCGAAAGCGTGGTTGCCGCTAAAACAATCTCATCGTAAATCGTTTCGCCAAGTCCGCCGCGCTCACGTCGAAAAACCGGAAAACGCAGACGATTGCCGAAATAAATCAACGCTTGTCGGATTTCCGATTGGAAAAGAACAATAATCGCCACGCCGATATAAAGCACGGCGGAACGCAAGACAAATTCGAGCGTCGCCAAATCTTGGGCAACGGCAAGCCAATAAAGCAACGCCAAAACAACCATCCCGACAACCGTCGGCACAGCCCGCGTCCCACGCAAAAGTTTTAGCACGACATACACAATAATAAAAACCAACGTGATGTCAAAAACATTCCGTAAGGTAATTATCGTTGGTATGTAATCGCTAAACTGCATTTTTATTAGTAGAGAGTAGAGAGTGGAGAGTTAAGAGTGGAGAGTAAAAAAACTTTTTCTTGATTCTTAACTCTCTACTCTCTACTCCCCACTCTTTACCCAAAGTGTTCCGGTATCACGTCTTTGACGGTGCTTTCGCGGAGGCTTGCCGTTTCTAAGAATATCATATCTACTTTCGGCTCGGCTTTTTTTATATTTGCCTCAATTTCACAGATGCTTTTAACTATCTGTTCGTTGGTTAAATCATCTTTCATATTGATATGCGCGTTGACCAAAATTTGCTTCGGCGCAAGGTGCATCGTTAAAAGTTCGACGACTTCGACAACGCTCTCGTGCGAGTTGATTGCCTGGCGGATTTTTTCGACATCTTTCGTCGTCGCCGCTTCACCCAACAAAAGTCCGCGCGAAAAACGCGCCAAAACAAACGCGACGACTCCTAAAATCAAACCGATAACGATTGAAGCTACGCCGTCCCAATACGCGCCCGCGCCCGGCGGAACTTGGTGGTCGGTCAGATAAATCCCGATTCCCGCGACGATAATTCCAAGCAACGCCGCCGAATCTTCAAACAAAACGGTTTTCGCAGTTGGGTCTTTCGATTCCTTCAAATACTCCCAAAAACTTAAGCCTTCGTGATGCGCTTCTTTGATTTCCTGGTAAAGTGCCAAGGCGATTGAACCCGATTCCAACACGAGAGAAATTCCCAAAACCCAATATGCCCAATTGAGATTTTCCGGCGGATGCGGATGCGTCAACTTTTGGAAGCCTTCATAAATGGCAAAGGTTGCACCGACCCCGAAAATAAAAATTGCCGCGATAAACGACCAGAAAAACCGTTCCTTGCCGTAACCGAACGGGTGTTTTTCCGACGCGGGACGTTTATAAAAACGCAATCCCAATAAAAGAAAAACCTGATTCGTCGTGTCCGCCAAAGAGTGCAAAGTCTCCGCCATCATTCCCGAAGAACCTGTCATAACGGCAGCGATAAACTTCAAAACCGTGATGATACCATTTGCAACAAGTGCGCCTATAACGGCTAACATTTTTTCTCTCTCCCTTATTTTTTATTGATAACTTTCTATTTAATCTTTATACATAATTTTCCATTCTGCAAATTTTATAGATAATTTCATTGGGATATTTTTTGCGGGTGCTTTTCTAGAATAAACGGCAAAAGTGTTAGACTTAGGAAATAAATAAATATCAAAATCACGAATCTAAACTGAATGTATCAATCAATCCATTTCAACGCCAAGCCACGCGCCGTGACGAATGCTTCAAAGCCGGAAGTTCTAGAAAAATTACAACAAATCGTCGGCACGGAAAATGTTTTAGTCGAGCCTGAAAAAGTCGAACCTTACGGCGCGGATGCGGTTAAAGAAAAGTTTCCGCCGGAAGCCGTTGTGTTTCCCGAAAGCACCGCGCAAATGTGCGAAATTCTCAAACTCGCCAATTCAGAAATTTTCCCTGTTACGGCTCGCGGTGGCGGTGTCGGCTACACAGGCGGCGCGGTTCCGGTTGACGGCGGTATCGTTATCGGCACGGACAGGATGAACAAAATTATCGAAATCAACGCCGATGATTTGTATGTCATTTGCCAACCCGGACTGACGACTTTTGCACTGCAACAAGCAGTTGAAAAATACGGATAGATGTTTCCGCCTGACCCGGCAAGTTATAAAGATTCGTTCATCGGCGGCAACATCGCCGAAAACGCGGGCGGAATGCGAACGCCGAAATACGGCGTAACAAAACATTCGGTTTTAGGCTTAGAGGTTGTAACCGCAACCGGCGAAATTATCCGCACGGGCGGAAAAACCGTCAAAAATGTTGTCGGTTTTGATTTGACCGGCTTGATGTGCGGTTCGGAAGGAATGTTGGGAATTATCACTGAAGCGACACTCAAACTTTTGCCGATACCCGAAGCGACTTCGACGGTTCGCGCTTCATTCAAAACAATGGAAGAAGCCTGTAAAGTTTTGACCAAATTCACGCCCGAAGGTTTATTGCCGATGGCGATGGAAGTAATTGATAAAAATTGCGTCGGTGCAATTGAACAAAATTTCGCGTTCGGTTTGTCGAAAGATGCAGGCGCGATTTTGATTGTCGCGGTTGACGGTTTTCGTGAAGAGGTTGAAAAAAATTCTCAAATGATTGAACGCATTTTGCAATCAAACGGCGGTTTCGACATTTTGCGTTCAAAATCAAAAGAAGAAGAAGACAAACTCTGGGACATACGCCGCGCCATTTCACCAAGTTTGATGAAATACGGCACTTTAAAAATTAACGAAGATGTCGTCGTCCCGCGTTCAAAAGTTCCCGAACTAATTTCTAAAATCGAAGAAATCGCCCAAAAACATAACACATTTGTAGCAAATTTCGGACACGCGGGCGACGGTAACATTCACGTCAATTTTATGTGCGACAGAGAGAATGCAGATTCAATCGCCCGCGCCCGCCAATGCGTCAAAGAAACTTTCGCTTTGTCAGTCGCGCTTGGCGGCTCAATCTCCGGCGAACACGGCATCGGCTACGTCAAAGCCGCTTACTTAGATATGGCGATTGACGCGCCAACGCTGGAAATTATGAAAAATATCAAAAAAGTTTTCGACCCGAACGGCATTTTGAATCCGGGCAAGATGTTTGTTTAGATTGGCGAAATATTAGTTTATTTGTGTGAAACTCTGTGCCATAATCAAAGTGTTATGAAAAATATTACATTGCAAATTTCGGAAAAAGAATTGTTGGAGGTCGTTTCGGCGTATAAGACTTTGCAAAACTTTTTGGAAAAAATCGTTTCGCCGAATGAAATTTATGAGAGCGAATTTTTAGAAGGCTTGCAGCAATCGCAGACGGAAGTTCATAACAAAGAATTCTCTGAGGTGAAAAGTTTTGCCGATTTCGTCCAATAAACGCAAAATCCAACGCACCAATCGCTTTGGTCGGGATGTTCGCCGTCTGTCTCAAAATATCCAAGAAGAAGCCTTCCAAACTTCCTTAAAATTCTCCGCGACATTTTTGACAAATCGCTCAACATCAAACAAATGACTGGATTTCGTGGTATTTGGCGCGTAGTTGTGGTGCGTGATTATCGGATAATTTTTTCGTTTGATGATGAAAATATTTATCTTTTACGCATCGGACACAGACGCGAAATTTATCGCAGATTAGAAATATAAACTTCTTTTGCTTCCAACTTTGAAAAAACAGACCGCCGCTTAAAATCGAAATCATCAAAAAAGTTTTCGACCCGAACGGCATTTTGAATCCGGGCAAGATGTTTGTATGATGCAAAGAACCGATGAAACACAATAATTTGAACATCGATAATTGGAAAGATTGCGACATTAATACAGATTCATTGTGGTTAATTAAAGAAAGAGATAAAAGCGGGAAACACCAAAACATTTATCACGGAAATTTTGTGCCGCAAACCTTACTTTAAAGAGCAATATTAATGTTTTTTGCCGAATCATCCCATAATTGCGAAAAAGTAGGAGCATACCCACTACTTAAAGCAATCTCGTAAAATTCTAATAGCTGACTTCCTAAATTTTTTACCAACTCAGGTTTTTTAAGTTCTGTCTTATAATCAAAAAAATTATCTTTTTCAACTTTTCTTTTTACTGCTGAATTAAAATGAATACTTAAAGTCTGAATAATTTTTTCAAAGCAACTTCTAAGCCTTGTTCTATCGTCCGGTGCTTTAAGAAAATTTGAAGGATTATCAATAAATTCTTTTCCTTTGTTATCTAGTTCTAACGCTAATCTCAGTAAATAGACTAAGAAGAATTTTGTAAGCTGATAGTTGGCAACTAGGCGATTTTCTATTTTTGTTTTTCTCGCCTCGTCAATAAACTGTGAGATTTCATAAAGAATTACAATACGATCTGCAGTTACTATTGGGCGACCAAATATTTCGGAATGTTTCTTATCCGTAAATACATTGGAATTTGCCTCAAAAGGTTTCTTAAGATCAAAAGCTAACAACAATTTTCCCGCAAGTTCATTTTCAATTACGTTTTCTTTTAAATCAGGACGTTCGCCTCGACTGATTCGATAAAAAAATTCACCTTTATATTTATTTTTAATAGCTGATTGAATTCTGGTTTGAGTAACACTATTGGATTGAAAATCTCGTGGTTTAGAACCATTTTGATTATTCGTCCGATTAGTAATTTTAATTGCTAATACACTATCTGTCGGTAACTTGAAAAATTTTGTGAATATACGAAGTTCTGGTGTTATATTACCTCGATTTTCATAAAACCCACGCAAACTCTGACAACCATTTGCTACAGAGTAATTTGAAATTTTAATACATTCTCCCTCGATATATTCCAAATCTTCACATAACACAATTAGCCCATTATGAAAGGCAGAAAAGTATTTATGCTCTTTATTGTCTTCTATACTTTCTTGTATTGCCTGATTCACAGGTGTTTTACTTCCAAGCCAATAACGAACATTGGGAGCGAATAATTGATTGTTTATGATTCCATCCATTTCCACTAATTCTGCGGCTGAAATTGGTGCAATCACCATAGATACTTCATCGGCAACTGGATATTCCATGCTTGAAACATTTCTAATATCAAAGCTAATTGGTTTAGAAATTGGCGGAGTTTTGTCTAAGCTGATGTATTCAGTTTCTAGTTTAGTCTTATCCCATAAAGTTAGATGTGGTGCGTGTTTTAAGTATTGGTCTGTTTGGTCATCGGCAATGGAATTTGTAACATAAACGCCATATATTTGATAACCATCCTCAATCTTTTTGGCAATTTCTTGTTCTTTAAGAATACGTTTGAGATCAATATTTGATGTATCATTTTCTAACTGTCTAACAGAAATTGAACTTTGAAATTGTATTAATGATCCTTGAAATTCTTTGGGTTTTACATCGCCAGTTCCTTTTGTTTTGGTTGCGATTGATGAACTGAAAATATCAATTTGCCGTAAATGCTCATCAACGAATATACCGTCAATGCCTTTGTCATAAGTATTATCACAAACACAATCAGCAGCTTCGGTTTCTTCTAAGTGATAGTAATTTTGTAGAAACCAAACTAAAAATTGTCTTGATTGCTCTTTTAACTCCATTCCTTCGCCGCCAATGATTTTTGGTAAATTGGAATAGTCGAGATTAATTTTTGCCATATCTTATTATTATGTCCAGATTTTCTAACTTTTAAGATATTTTATATCATAGTTCTTTATCTGTTTAGTAAAGTATGTCTATAATTTGAAAGTTCTTACTTGAATAAGAAAATGAACTACACAGGCTCCAAATATAAACTATCTACATTCATCAAATCCGAAATCGAAAAAGTTGTCGGGCAGATGAAGGATAAAGTTTTCTGCGATTTGTTCGCCGGAACGGGCGCAATCGGGCGCGCCTTTAAAACCGAATCAAAGAAAATAATTGCGAATGATATTGAGTATTACAGCTATGTTTTGAATCAAAACTACATCGGCAATCACGAAGAAATCGAATGGCGCGAATTTATTGATGAATTAAATTCTCTTAAAGGCGTTGAAGGTTTTATTTATAAAAATTATTGTTCGGGTTCGGAAAGCGGAAGACAGTATTTCAGCGATGAAAACGGTAAAAGGATTGATGCGATTCGGCAAAAAATCGAATCGTGGAAAAACGATAGGCGAATAAACGAAAATCAATATTTCTTTTTACTGACGAGTTTGCTCGAAAACGCTGATGCTGTGGCAAATACGGCAAGTGTTTACGGCGCATATCTCAAACATCTCAAAAAATCCGCCAAAAAAACATTGACTTTGAAACCTGCATTTTTCGGTTTAAACGATGCGACGCACGAAGTTTTTAATGAAGATGCAAATTCTTTGATAAATCGAATTAAAGGCGATGTTTTATATCTCGACCCGCCGTATAATGCGCGGCAATATGGCGCGAATTATCATTTGCTGAATACAATTGCCAAATATGATGATTTTACTCCAAACGGCAAAACAGGTTTGAGAACTTACAAGCGTTCGCTTTATTGCCAAAAGAATGAAGTAACTACCGTTTTTGAAAATTTAATCAAAAATGCTGACTTCAAATATATTTTTTTAAGCTATAACAATGAAGGTTTGATGAGCAAAAGCGAAGTTGAAAAGATAATGAAAAAATACGGCAAATACGATTTGGCAACCACCGAATATCAAAGATTTAAAGCCGACAAAACTGAAAACAGAAATCACAAAGCAACTGAAACACTCGAATATTTGCACGTTTTAGAGAAATCATAACAACAGAATTTCAAGTCGAGCGGTATTTTGAAGCAGGGCAAAATGTTTGTTTAATTTTCAAAGATGCTCTGGTTTGGAAAAGAATTGTAATTTGATAATAACGATATGAAAATTTTGCTTTCTCTTTTATTAAGTTCATTCCTATTTATGTTGGCGGGCGGCAACCTTTTTGCTCAACATCGCAAACTTACGGTTATTTTGTTTCGGCACGCTGAAAAAGACCTTTCAGAAGGCGCAGACACCGCCAACCCGGAACTTTCGGCGGCGGGAAAGTTGAGAGCGGAAAAGTTGGTTAAGATGATAAATAAATATCAACCCGACATTATTTATTCGTCCAATTATATTCGGACAAAAACGACCGTTTTGCCGTTAGCGATTAAAAGAAGAGCGATGATTTTTATCTATGACCCGCGAAATCTCAACCAAATCGCCGAGCAGATATTGTCGGGAAAATTTAAACGCTTCATTGTTGTCGGACATAATAATACAACGCCGATGTTGGCGAATTTGCTCATCAAGCAGGAAAAATATAAAGTTCTGTCTGAATCGGAATATGATAAAATTTGGATTATTAAAATCAAAAAGAATTCAACAAAGCCTAATAAAATTAAAGACAAGGTTATTAAGTATTGATGACAAAACTATGAAACAGACTATTTTTATATTTTTAATTTTAGGTTTGATTTTTGTTCCGAATTTTAATCAGACGGCGTTTGCCCAAACCAAAACGGTTGACGCGAGTGCGGTGTTTTGGACGGAATTACAAAAATTGTGCGGCAAGGCTTTTGCGGGAACTGTCGAACACGCGCCGGCTGAAGATACGACTTTTAAGGATAAAGAACTCGTGATGCACGTCCGCGCCTGCGAGAAAAACCGCATCCGAATTCCATTTTTTGTCGGCGCGGACCGGTCTCGGACTTGGGTTTTGACGCGCAAAAAAGACCGCATTCTGCTCAAACACGACCATCGCCACGAAGACGGAACGCCCGATAAAGTTACGATGTATGGTGGTTGGACGACGAGTGCGGGCGCGGCAACCAGACAAATGTTTCCCGCCGACCAGCAAACCGTTGATATTCTGCCAGCCGCTGCGACCAATGTTTGGTGGATAGATTTGATGGCAGGCGAATATTTTTCCTACAATCTGCGCCGAATGGGTTCGGACAGACATTTTAGTATCAAATTTGACTTGAAAACCGAAGTAAAAACACCCGAAGCACCTTGGGGTTGGAAGGATTGAGGTGAAAAAAAGCGGAACTAAAAACTAAAATAAACGACGCTGATGTTGAAGCATTTTTAAATGGCATCGAGGATGAAAAAAGGCGCGAAGATTGCTTTGCGGTTTTGGAATTGATGAAAAAGATAACCAAAGCCGAGCCGAAAATGTGGGGCGCGAGTATTGTCGGTTTCGGCAATTATCGTTACAAATACCAATCGGAACGCGAAGGCGATTGGTTTGTGTCGGGCTTTTCGCCGCGCAAACAGAATTTGACGCTTTATGTTATGTCGGGTTTTTCGCGCTACGATGAACTTTTGGCGAAATTAGGCAAGCACAAGACGGGAAAATCTTGTCTGTATGTCAACAAACTCGAAGATGTTGATTTGGACGTTCTCGCCGAAATGATAGAAACGTCGGTTACAAATGTGAACCAAGGCAACATCAAATTATAAGCGGCGAAAGTTTTTAATCAAGCGGCTGCCAGAGTTCGATTTTGTTGCCTTCGGGGTCGAGAATCCAGCCGAATTTGCCGTAATCGCCGTCCTCGGTTTCGTCAAAAACGTGAACGTCTTCTTCGCGCAAAACTTTTAATAGTTCATCGAGATTTTCGACGCGCAGATTTATCATAAACTGCTTTGCCGAAGGCTCGAAGTATTTTGTGTCCGTATCAAAAAGCGAAAATGCCGTCCAACCTTTTTCGCGTTTCTGAAACTGAAAATCCGCATAAACCTTGCCGCCGAATTCGATGCCGAGATGTTTTTCATACCACGCCGCGAGTTCTTTCGGATTATTTGCTTTGAAAAATATGCCGCCGATGCCTATTGCTCTTTTCATAATGTAATTATTATCACAAAAATCTCTACGCCAAAGCCTTTTTTTGTCCGACTTTGGCAAAATAAATCGCCACCAAAAATGCAAGAAACATAATCGCCGCCGCCGTCCAATATGTTCGGTAAATGGTGAAATCGTCAATTTGATTAACCGCGTTATTGAGCAGAAATCCGCCGATAATCGGTCCGACGGCACGCGCCAAACTTGCCGCCGACTGCATAATTCCGAGAGCTTTGCCTTGTTCGTGTTCGTCGGCGTTTTTTGATGCCAGGCTGGTCAGCGCGGGCGAAGATAATGCGTTTCCGAGCGAGAAAAATCCGATTCCGATGAGCAAACCAATCAAACCGCCCGAATCTGGTCCGACATACGGCACGACAAAAAGACTGCCGACCAGCAATAAGCAACCGACAACTACAAGCCACGCTTCGCCGAATTTTTTCGCCAATCTGCCAAACAACGCGCCTTGCATAATAATTGCCAAAAATCCGATATAAGTAAACAAGTAGCCGTTTTGTTCAGCGTTGTAGCTGAAACGAAACATCGTATAAAGCACAAACGCGGTGGTCATAATCGAAAATGCGGTTACGACCAGAAAGTAAAGAATCGTGATGGTTGTAAAACGCGAATCTTTTAATGACTCTAGCAAAACGGCGAAACGATTTTTCGTTACGAGATTTTGGTGCGATTCTTTATTTCGCGTTTCGGGCAGGAAAAAATAAAGTGCGACGGCGTTGGCAAAACTCAAAACGGCGGCGAAAAGAAACGGAATGTGAATGCCGTATTTGCTCAAGATGCCGGCGATTGCCGGTCCTAAAATAAATCCGAGTCCAAAAGCTGCGCCGAAAAGTCCCATTCCTCGCGCCCGATTTTCCCGCGTCGTTACGTCCGCGATATAGGCTTGCGCGGTTGAGATATTTCCGCCCGAAACGCGAAATAAAGAATCGCACCAAAATCTCGTAACGAAAAATCTGTTCGCTGTATACATCGAATCATGAAAAGATTAGCGATTTATAACCATCACG
>MWVX01000777.1_pt1 | contig 10451 bp, 7 predicted proteins | sample 1047311 | NCBI WGS metagenome assembly MWVX01 (sample SAMN06349984, study PRJNA376086) | soil metagenome | isolation source: MtG-4 sample Antarctic (ecotone) soil | place: Antarctica | collected 2015-01-13
GTTTATGGCAATCCCTATCATATTACACAGAACAATATTCTGGATCTCGATAATGAAACAGAGGCTCTTCTGGTAACAGGTATTGCTAAGCCACGCCATTTAAAAAACTTTCTTGAACAACAGATAGGCACATATTTTATGATGCAGTATGGAGATCATCACATATTCTCATTTGATGACTGGAAAGACATTATCAAAAGATTTGATTCTATAGAAGCTGAAAAAAAAATTATTATTACTACCGAAAAGGATGCTATGCGCTTGCTGAAGTTTGAAAACGAATTAAAAAAACTACCTTTTTATGTGTTGCCAATAGAATCCAGGTTTTTATTTAACGAAGGCAATGCCTTTGATAATTTAGTATTTAAATTCATTGAAAATTTCAAACCACCTGCTTAATGGGAAGAAAAAACGAAAAGAAAACAAAGCATAAAACGCATTCAAAGGATGCATACAAAGGTGTATTGGAAATTACGCGGTCGGGAGTTGGCTTTGTAGTGGTGCAGGATCTACACACTGATATTTTGGTGCGCCCAAATGATTTCAATACAGCAATGCATGGAGATACCGTGCGTGTGCAAGCAAAAACACAACGGGATGGCAAAAGACTGCAGGGAGAAGTAATACAAGTGATTGAAAGAAAACAATCTGAGTTTATAGGCAGGTTGCAAATGAATAATTCAAATGCTTCTACACCTCTTGCTTCAGAAGAATATGCAGATAGTACGCAGTCAGCAGGGAGTAGTAATCGGCCATCACGCGGGTTTGCATTTTTTGTGGCAGATGGCGAAAGGAAAATGCCCGACATATACATACCCGAGCAAAATTTCAACGGGGCCAGGGATGCCGATCGTGTAGTTGTAAAGATTACTACATGGGAGCAGGGAGCAGGCAAACGCCCGGTAGGCGAAGTGGTAACCGTGCTCTCTGAAGATGATGCCAATGATATAGCTATGAAGGAAATCCTTTTAGAGAATGGATTTCCCCTTGAATTCGATGATGAAGTATTGGAAGAAGCCGCGCGAATGCCGGATGTAATTTCTGAAAATGAAATAAAAAAAAGAAATGATTTTCGTAAGGTTTTGACCTTTACAATAGATCCTGTTGATGCTAAAGATTTTGATGATGCCATTTCTATCCGCGTATTGAAGAGCGGTAATTATGAAGTGGGCGTACATATCGCTGATGTGGCTCATTATGTATTACCCAATACCAGGTTAGATGAAGCGGCCTACGAAAAAGCTACTTCAGTTTATTTACCTGACCGGGTAAATCCTATGCTACCAGAACATATTTCAAATGTATTATGTTCGCTAAGACCCAAAGAAGATAAGCTCACTTTTTCTGCTGTATTCGAAATGACTCCGAAAGGGGCTGTGAAAGAGCATTGGTTAGGAAAAACAATTATCCATTCTCATCATCGCTTTTCATACGAAGAGGTTCAGGAGATAATAGAAAAACAAGCCGGTCATTTTAGTGATGAAGTACTATTACTCAACAGCATTGCACAGCGGCTGCGTAAGAAACGCTTTGATAATGGAGCTATTAATTTTTCATCAACAGAAGTACGTTTCAAATTGGATGAAAAAGGTAAGCCGATAGGGGTAATGGTAAAAGAAAGTAAGGAAGCACATCAGCTCATTGAAGAATTCATGCTTTTGGCCAATAAGTATGTTGCCCAATACATTTCAAAGATCAGGATCAACAAAAAGCCATTGGCTTTCCCTTATAGAGTGCATGATGTACCGAGCGAAGAAAAGTTATTACCATTCATGGCTTTTGCCCGCAAATTCGGACATAAGTTCGATACGTCCTCGCCTCAGGCAATTGCCACTTCTTTTAATCTAATGTTGGCGGATGTACGTGGAACACCGGAACAACATGTATTGGAACAACTGGGTATTCGTACAATGGCAAAAGCAATTTATACGTCAGAAAATATCGGGCATTATGGTTTAGGTTTTGAGAATTATTGCCATTTCACTTCCCCCATCAGACGATACCCTGACATATTAGTCCATCGAATCTTATTGGAGGTATTGGAAAAAAATATTGTATTAGACAAAAAGCTGGAACAAAAATGTAAACATGCAAGCGTTAAAGAACGTTCGGCTATGGAGGCCGAAAGGGCTGCAAATAAATATAAACAAGTGGAATACATGTCTTCTTTTCTGGGACATGAATTTGAAGGTGTAATAAGTGGTGTTGCCGCATTTGGCTTTTGGGTAGAAACGATTGAACATAAGTGTGAAGGAATGGTAAGCATTGCCAGTCTTGCGGAATATGACGAGTTCAGGTTGATTGCAGAAGATTACTGTCTTGTAGGTGCCAGGAGTGGTCGAAAATTCAGGATGGGTGACAGGGTACGTATTCAGGTGATAGCAGCAAACCTTGATAAAAGACAATTGGATTACGAATGGGTACTGACTCCTCCCTCGGAGACATCGGATAAACTTATTACAACAGTTAAAAGCAAGACCAAACGTAAAAAAACTGAATAGATGAAACGAAACTTCAAACAGGAACGTTTTCAGTTTACAAAAGGGCTTATAATGCAAGCTATCTTATGAGAAAATTTATAGATTTATCAAGGCTGTTTATAGCGCAATTTGAGATTGAGCATTTTCCCTCTTCGCCTCCATCATTATATGATCCTAACCGGTATTTTTTAAAATTAGGTGGTAAAAGAATACGGCCCGTGCTGTGCTTAATGGGTAATGAATTATTTGATGACATCAGCCCGGATGCATTCAATGCAGCAAATGCGATTGAACTTTTTCACAACTTCACCCTTATTCATGATGACATTATGGATGAAGCCCCCCTTAGAAGAGGCATGCAGACTTTACATGAAAAATGGGGAAAGCATACGGCCTTATTAGCCGGAGACGTAATGCTTGTAACAGCTTATGATTATCTTAATAAAATTTCCAATGCTTATCTGAAACAGATAATTTTTCTTTTTAATAAAACAGCAAAAGAAGTGTGTGAAGGCCAGCAATTGGATATGGACTTCGAAAAAATAGATCGCGTGAGTTTTGATGATTACCTGCACATGATCAATTTAAAAACATCAGTCCTTCTGGCATCCTGCTTGCAAATCGGCGCTATCATTGGAGGAGCAGGCCAACGCAATCAACACCTGCTTTATGAATTTGGCAGAAAACTAGGCCTGGCTTTCCAGGTGCAGGATGATTATCTCGATGCTTTTGGAGATCCTGAAAAATTCGGAAAACAAATAGGTGGTGATATAAAATCCGGTAAAAAAACTTTTTTATTAATACATGCACTGGAAAAAGCATCTCCTGATCAGGCATCGAAACTTTTAGATTCCGTAGTTAAAAACGACAATGATAAAATTCAGGCTACCTTAAAAGTTTATAGGCAATGTGGTGTGGAAGAATGGGCAACTAAGCTCAAAGAAAAATACATACAGGAAGCCTTTATTCATCTTGATGACATTGCCGTATTATCAAAAAGAAAAGATGCATTACGTGAGCTGGCATTAAACCTCATTGAACGACAATATTAATTATTGTCAAATTATATTTACTTTTCAAAAAACTACTGCTGATGTCACACCCACTTTTTAGAAGAAAGCCTATTCATGAGATAATGGAAGATAAGCAGGATGCCGAGGTGCATAAGCACGGGCTCAGCAGGGTCCTGACTGTACGTGATCTCACCTTCTTTGGAATAGCCGCCATTATTGGGGCAGGAAGTTTCAGTAGTTTGGGTGGAGCGGTTTTCTCCGGCGGCCCGGGTGTTATGCTGCTTTTCATTATTTGCGGAATAGCATGTGCATTCACTGCCTTTTGCTATGCCGAATTTGCAAGCCGAATTCCCGTTGCAGGCAGTGCCTATACTTATGCGTATGCATCGTTCGGAGAATTATTTGCATGGATGATAGGTTGGGCCCTGATCTTAGAATATTCCATTGGTAATATTTATGTTGCTTTTTCCTGGAGCGATTATTTTACTTCTTTTCTAAGTAAATTAGATATCCACATTCCCGATTACCTTACCACCAGTTACATGGAGGCAAAAGGCTTGATTGCACAAAACACTACGAACGAGGAAGCACTGAGTGCCTGGAATACCGCCCCACAAGTTGGTGGATTACGAATGATCTTCGATCTGCCTGCATTGATCATCACGATATTAATTTCAATACTTGTATATAGAGGTATAAAAGAATCCAGAAACTTCAGCAACGTGATGGTATTGATAAAGCTCGCTGTAGTTATTTTAGTGATAGGAGTTGGTGGAGCACTCATTTTTTCAAATGATCTGATTGGAAATTGGTTACCTGCTGACGATGCCGGTTTACGGTCATTTATGCCTAATGGATTTGGTGGAGTGATGATGGCGGTGAGCGGTGTATTCTTTGCCTATATTGGCTTTGACGCCGTGAGTGTGCTGGCGGAAGAAAGTAAAAATCCGCAAAGAGATCTTCCGAGGGGTATGATATTGTCGCTCGTCATCTGCACAATTGTTTATATTCTCCTCACTTTAGTACTTACAGGCGCAGTCAATTATCGAAAGTTTGAGGGTGTTGGCGATCCGCTTGCTTTTATTTTCGAACCACAAAATTTAAATGTAGGGTGGATGCAGTTTGTTGTAGCACTTGTGGCAGTTGTTGCCATGACAAGTGTAATGCTCGTTTTTCAAATGGGCCAGCCCCGAATTTGGATGAGCATGAGTCGTGATGGACTTTTACCAGATAAATTTCAGGAGATTCATCCCCGTTATAAAACCCCTTCTTACGCTACTATCATTGCAGGCTTGCTGGTTATTGTTCCGCTCTTTTTTACAGATAAGACTTTTGTACTTGACTTTACATCCATAGGAACTTTGTTTGCATTTGTATTGGTTTGCGGCGGTGTCTTATTGATACCCCGAAAACAAAAAGTGGCCGGTAAATTTCATCTGCCCTATATTAATGCAGAATTCATTTTTCCTTTAATAATTCTATCTGCTATAATCATAGCGACATTGATTACAGGTAATTATTTTGGTAATAGCAGTAATGGCGGAAGGAGTTATTTTTCTGAATTGTTCAATGGTGACTTTACTAATTACAATGAGGCTGCCAATAACAGTGATATTTTATTTTTAACACCTGCGCAAAAGCTCACAACTATAATATTCTGGGGTATTTGTATAGTACTTTCTTACCTCGCCTTTATTAAAAAATATTCACTTATCCCCCTTTTAGGTCTTACTTCCTGTTTGTATTTACTAACAGGCATGTCAGCTTCCAACTGGATGTGGTTTTCAGTTTGGCTTGCGATCGGAATCGTCGTTTATTTTATTTATGGATATAGAAAGAGTAAATTGAATGTAGCTGAAGTAGATAGCCACTAGGGAATGGATTACAATGTAAATGCTACTACCTAATGATAGCTCAGCCTGTAGCTAGTTGTAAATCCTTACTTAAAATGCTACTACCTTACTGCACCAGCATCCTAAATTTGCTCAATGAAGTTTCAACCAGGTGACAAAGTGATATTGCTTCATTCCAATGAAGAAGGTGAAGTGGTGGACATCATTAATGATAAAATGGTAATGGTAGATGTTCGTGGTGTTAAGTTCCCTGCATATATTGATCAGCTCGATTTTCCTTATTTCAGAAACTTTTCTGAAAAACAACTTTTTTCACAAAAAAAAGAAAAGAAATATATAGATGACATCAATAAAGAAAAGAAGGCGCCGAAGAAAATTGCAGATGGGGTTTGGCTCTCTCTTTTACCAGTTTTCGAAACCGATGAATTTGGTGATGAATTGGTGGACGAACTGAAGATTCATCTAGTTAACCGAACAGAAACAGCATATATTTTTCAATATAAACTACTCTTTTTCGGAAAACCTGAATTTGATCTAAAGGGAGAGGTGAAACCTTTTGAAGATTTCTACATACATGATGTTGCATTTTCTGAAATGAGTGATAGTCCATCATTTCATTTCGAATTTTCACTGGTCGAGCATCAAAAAGGTAAATCAGAATATTTTGAAAGCAATGTAAAGTTGAAGCCTAAACAGCTTTTCGACCGTATAGAGGAACTGAAACTAAGGGGAGAAGCTACATTTTCCTATAAGTTATTTGAAGTATACCCGAACACAACCATTGAAGAAGGTCTGCACTTTGATTCATTATTGGCAAAAGGAGTAAAGATTTATAACCTGAAAGAAGCCCGTAAACACCTGCCTCCTGCCCGCACCATAGTAGATCTGCATATAGAAAAATTAATGGATGAATGGAAGGGGCTTACGAATGCAGAAATATTGAATATTCAATTAAAGGAATTCGATAAATGGTATGATCTTGCCGTAGCGCATCATCAATCGCAATTTATTGTAATCCACGGGGTAGGGATGGGCAGATTAAGAGATGAAATACATGATGCCCTTCGTTTAAAAAAGGAAGTAAAAACTTTTGTAAATCAGTTTCATCCCTCTTTTGGATTTGGGGCCACTGAGATATTTTTTCAGTATTGATTTTCATTATTACACAACAGAATAAATATTTCAATAAGGTCTGACTGAAATACAAGGACTGACAAAAATGAAAAAATGACATTCAGCTAAACTGCTTTTGTCGGAATTATAGAGGCATTTTTTTTGGTTTAATCCATTAGCCTGTAAATTTTTCCGTTTCTGGCTAGATGGCACACAATTCGCCTAGGTTTGCACGCCATAAGGCATTTCATAATCTAAACTTAAAAATTATACACGTATGGCTAACACAGTAAATGTTACCCCTCTGCACGACAGAGTAATTGTAAGACCTGCTGCAGCAGAAGAAAAAACAGCGGGAGGTATCATTATCCCCGACACAGCTAAAGAAAAACCTCAACGTGGCACCGTAATCGCCGCCGGACCGGGTAAAAAAGATGAGCCTGTAACTGTAAAAGAAGGCGACACTGTTTTATATGGCAAATATGCCGGAACTGAGATCGCTATCGAAGGCGAAGACCTTTTGATCATGCGTGAAAGCGACATTTTAGCCATCTTATAATTGAAATATCAATTATAATAACTCTTATTATCTGTAAACTTTAAAATTTAAAATAAATCATGGCAAAGCAACTGTTTTTTGAAACTGACGCCCGTAATAAAATGAAGAAAGGGGTTGACGTTTTAGCAAATGCTGTAAAGGTAACTTTAGGCCCTAAGGGTCGTAATGTTGTAATCGAAAAGAAATTTGGCTCTCCTGCAGTAACCAAAGATGGTGTAACCGTAGCAAAAGAAATTGAGCTGGAAGACGCTATTGAGAATATGGGTGCACAAATGGTGAAAGAAGTAGCGTCCAAAACTGCTGATATAGCTGGTGATGGAACCACTACTGCTACTGTTTTGGCTCAGGCAATCATCACAGAAGGATTGAAGAATGTAGCTGCAGGCGCTAATCCAATGGATTTGAAACGTGGTATTGACAAAGCTGTTAGGGCGGTAGTTGAACATCTTCGTTCACAATCCCAATCTGTTGGTGATGACAATAGCAAAATCGAACAAGTAGCGACTATTTCTGCAAACAATGATAGTGAAATAGGAAAGCTGATTGCCCAGGCAATGGAAAAAGTTTCTAAAGATGGTGTGATCACTATTGAAGAAGCCAAAGGAATTGAAACTACTGTTGACATAGTGGAAGGTATGCAGTTTGATCGTGGTTACATCTCTCCCTACTTCGTAACCAATAGCGAAAAAATGCAAACTGAGCTGGAAAATCCTTACATTCTTATATATGATAAGAAAGTAAGCAGTATGAAAGATATTCTCCACATTCTGGAGAAAGTAGCCCAGCAAGGCGCTCCATTATTGATCATTGCAGAAGACCTGGAAGGTGAAGCATTGGCAACACTTGTTGTGAATAAATTACGTGGTACATTGAAAGTAGCAGCGGTAAAAGCTCCTGGTTTTGGAGATCGCCGTAAAGAAATGCTACAAGATCTGGCCGTATTGACAAAAGGTATTGTAATCTCTGAAGAGCAGGGATATAAACTGGAGAATGCAGACCTTACATATTTAGGCCGTTGCGAAAGAGTGGTAATCGACAAGGATAACACTACGATCGTGGCAGGAAGTGGTGAAAAGGATGCGATTACCGGTCGTATCAACCAGATCAAATCTCAGATCGAATCTACTACATCAGATTACGATAAAGAAAAGCTACAGGAACGCCTTGCGAAATTAAGCGGCGGTGTTGCTGTATTGAATGTAGGCGCAGCTACGGAAGTAGAAATGAAAGAAAAGAAGGATAGAGTGGACGATGCCTTACATGCAACCCGTGCTGCTGTAGAGGAAGGAATTGTACCCGGTGGTGGAGTTGCTTATGTTCGTGCAATCGCCGCTTTAGAAAACCTTGATACATTAAACAATGATGAATTGACCGGTGTTCAGATCGTTCGCCGTTCTTTGGAAGAACCACTTCGCCAGATAGTTGAAAACTGCGGCATTGAAGGAAGTGTAGTTGTAAATAAAGTAAAAGAAGGAACTGCTGATTATGGTTTCAATGCCCGTACAGAGCAATATGAAAACCTGATAGGTGCAGGTGTTATTGATCCTACTAAAGTTACACGTATTGCTTTGGAAAACGCAGCATCTATAGCAGGTATGTTGTTGACAACTGAGTGTGTGGTAGCAGATAAACCCGAACCTAAATCATCTGCCGGTGCTCCTGCAGGTATGCCGGGTGGTATGGGTGGAATGGATTATTAATAATCATTCGCTTCAAGTTTTTTTCTATAAGCCTCTTCAGGAATGAAGAGGCTTTTTCTTTAATGTCTCCCAGATAAAATTATTGATTCAATCAACATTTTTATGATGTCCAAATAGCGATCATAAAAACATTTGAAAAGCTTCAAAATAACACAGTCCGCTATTTATTCATCAAAACTAATATTCTCCTAAACTTATCTTCGCTTATGCGCCTGATTAAGTGGCTTTCTATTTTTTTTACATTCATGCTTTTCATTGCTTGCTTTTCACCCTGGATAATTATTGAGAGCAAAAATATTATGGTAAGTGGACATCAGGCGATTGGAACTGCTTTTGGAAAGCCTGGTTATATGCACATATTATTGGGGGCAATTTACCTGCTTTTCATATTAATTGATAAATGGTGGAGTAAAAGAATAGCGCTTTTTATTGGGGCAAGTAATGTTGCCTGGGCTATAAGGAATTTTATTATCATATCAGCTTGCCATGGCGGTGAATGTCCTGTAAAAAAGTGGGGGATTTATCTGGTGCTCGCAAGCGCCATTGCCATGCTGATTGCTATTCTTTTTAATCCGACACTAACCAGAGAAAAGGATTCAACAGAATTATAAAACTTTCAAACTGTGCCCTATAATATCAATGCATTCTTTTATCTGTTCTTTTGTAATGATCAATGGAGGAGCAAACCTGATCTTATCTCCATGTGTGGATTTGGCAAGGAGTCCGTTTTGTTTCATTTCAAAACATAATTTACCGGCTGCATCCTTTTGGGGATGATCTATTACGATACCATTGAGCAATCCCTTTCCCCTAACTATTTTAATAAAAGGTGAATCTATATTTTCCACTCCTTTCCTGAAAACAGTACCTAATAATTCGGCATTTTCTGCTAATCTTTCATCTTTTAATACAGCTAAGGAAGCCATGGCTACACAGCATCCTAATGGGTTACCTCCATAGGTGGAGCCATGTTCACCTGGACGGATGTGCATCATTATATTATCATCACAAAGTACAGCACTGACGGGTAGAGTTCCACCACTTAGGGCCTTACCCAAAATCAATATATCCGGCCGTACATTCTCATGATCGCAGGCAAGCATTTTACCGGTACGACAAAGCCCGGTCTGTATTTCATCTGCAAGGAATAATACATTGCTATCTGAACAAAGTTTTTTTGCTTTACTTAAAAAACCATCAGATGGTACAATTACTCCAGCCTCTCCCTGAATGGGCTCAACAAGAAAACCCGCAACTGTTTTATCTTCTAAAGCTTCTTTTAATCCCTCCATATCATCGAAAGGAATTTGTATAAACCCCGGCATATAAGGACCAAAACGGGAATAAGCCAGGGGATCGCTACTGAAGGAAATTACTGTTGTTGTACGTCCGTGAAAATTATTTCTGCATACAACAATCTTAGCTTCGTTCGCCGGAATTTTTTTTTCTTCATAACCCCAACGACGTGCTAATTTGATAGCTGTCTCCACCGCTTCCACACCCGTATTCATTGGCAGCACCTTGTCATATCCAAAATACTCCGTAATGTATTTTGTATATATTCCTAAGAGTTCGCTATGAAAAGCACGACTGGTAAGAGTAAGTTTTTGTGCCTGTTCCATTAAGGCTTGAATGATCTTTGGATGGCAATGTCCCTGGTTCACTGCTGAGTACCCGCTTAAAAAGTCATAATACCTTTTATCTTCCACGTCCCATACAAATACGCCCTGGCC
>MWVX01000778.1_pt1 | contig 10414 bp, 8 predicted proteins | sample 1047311 | NCBI WGS metagenome assembly MWVX01 (sample SAMN06349984, study PRJNA376086) | soil metagenome | isolation source: MtG-4 sample Antarctic (ecotone) soil | place: Antarctica | collected 2015-01-13
TTGACAAAATCCGCTACGGGTGCAAAGGCTTCCTGTTGATTGATCTCAAATGCAAAGGCCGGTTTTTTAATTTCTCTTTCATCATTTTTAAAATACTGCAAAGCACGATGTGCCAGCAGATCAAAAACGGTAGGGCGCAGGTGTCGGGCATTTCCTTTTACTAAAATAGCTTCATAAGGGTTTAATTGTGTTTGTCGTAAAAGCGTTGAATTTTTAATAGAGGCGATGTATAATTCGCTGATCTTTTTATGAAGATCTTCTGAAGTCCAGGTCGCAATATCTGTCTTATTGTAATTTAATGTATTTGTTCTGTTATACAACTTCCACCTGTTGCGTTGAAAATATTGCCAGTATTCACCTGCCAGCATACTTTTTAAAATGGATGCTGCCGGATCTTTATTAAGTAAAATTTCTTTTTCTATTTCATGAATGCCTTCTATTTCGCTTTCTTCACGGGTTTGTTGTTGAAGGCCGATTGTGTAGACTAATGATTTAATGATCTGTGCTTCCTGCTTTTCTTTTTTAGCCAGTTCATAGATTTTTTTTACTTCAGACAGTGCGGACTTTGGTAAATTTTTGCTAACGTATTCATCAACCTTTTTCCATTGCGCTTCAAAGTTTTTTATAGACTGCGCAATACTTGTTAAACTTATTAGAAGGAAAACCAAACACAAGAAATAATTCGTTGATTTCATAAAGGAATTGATCATTAAAAATACTATCCGTTTTAAGATGCAAGTACGTAGTGAATTACATAAAGAAGAGATGGTAGTTGATAGATGGCAGATGTCAGCAGCAGCTTTATATGGCAATTTCTTTATGGATAAATGAAAGGTGCTGTACTATACAATAAACTAACTGCTATATCAAACGACCCACTGTCAACTATCAACTGTCATTTCTTCAAAATTCCTTTAACTTTTTTTTACCTACCCTCAACTAAACGTTCTATAAAATAAGCTTTCTGATACCCTGGAAGATATTAAAAATCAAGAGATCAGTACCCTTTAAAAACTACTTCTGCCTACAATAAAAAATTAAACCCCTATAAACTCCGTACCTGTTAAAACTATGAAGCCCTTATCACAGTAAGGGCTTCAGCTTTTTAGTTAACCTATAAGGTTTTAAAAACCTTATAGGTTTTAACGTAATACCTCCACCATTGTTTTGCCAATATCTGCCGGACTTTTTACTACATGAATACCACATTCCTCCATGATCTTCATTTTTGCGGCGGCAGTATCTTCTGCGCCTCCCACAATGGCTCCGGCGTGTCCCATTCTTCTTCCGGGAGGTGCTGTTTGTCCTGCAATAAAGCCCACAACCGTTTTTTTATTTCCAGATTCTTTGATCCACCGGGCAGCTTCTGCTTCCATGCCCCCGCCAATTTCACCAATCATTACTATGGCATCTGTATCACTATCATTCATAAATAATTCCACCGCTTCTTTGGTTGTAGTGCCAATGATAGGATCGCCACCAATACCAACAGCAGTCGATATCCCAAGGCCAGCCTTAGCCACCTGGTCGGCTGCCTCGTAAGTAAGTGTACCGGATTTTGAAACAATACCAATGCGACCTTTTTTAAATACAAAGCCCGGCATGATACCCACCTTACATTCATCGGCAGTAATTACACCAGGGCAATTAGGTCCTATCAAACGCACATTTTTTCCTAATAAAAAATTTTTCACTTTTATCATATCCTGCACGGGGATGCCTTCTGTGATACACACCACTAATTCCACACCAGCATCAGCCGCTTCCATAATGGCATCGCCTGCAAAAGCTGGTGGTACAAAAATGATTGATACATTGGCGCCGGTCTCTTGTACGCATGATGTTACAGTATTAAACACACGACGATCCAGGTGATTTGTGCCTCCCTTGCCCGGTGTAACGCCCCCAACTACCTGTGTGCCATATTCAATCATCTGCGCTGCATGGAACGTGCCCTCTGTACCTGTAAATCCCTGCACTAAAATTTTAGATGACTTATTAACAAGGATGCTCATAGTAAATTTTTGATTGCAATTTTATCAGAGCCGCAAAAGTAAGGAATTAAGACTTTTTATGTAGGAGTTTCCTTCCCGGTAATTTTTCTAATATTTTGTACTTATCACCATTGCTACTATCTGCTTTACTTATGTCACACACTGCATCATCAACTATTCTATTCAGCATTTTTCACATGTAACTAAGTCTCCCATCATTCATTATATTTTAAAAACAAAATATTTCTGCCAGAAGATACGACTGGTCCTGCATGAGCATTACCTGTTGTAACAACTCCTCTATTTAAGGTATCAAGCTTAATAGTAGTGGTAGTGATAGCCGTGCCAGGATGAAGCACATGGTAGTCCTGGAACAAAATTGCATCTGCCCCTTTTTGTTTTGCTTTTCGAATGGCTTTCACCTGCAGTTTTTCAATATTGTTACGTGAGAAAGAAGTGTAATGCTGTTCATAACCTTTTCCAATAACGGTATAGATTCTTTTTATTGCAGCAGGGTCAACATACACATCTACATGCGATGTTTCATTAAAAGAATTTCCAAGATAATTTACCGATACGCCACAGGAAGAAGAAACGGAAACGATCAAGATGAAGTAAAGTTTTAGCATAAGTCAAGTTTTGAAGTGAAGAATAAATTTCACTTCAAGCTAACTAATGAATTGAAAACGGGGTGTTAATGGTAATTGAAAATTGAGAGTTGAAAATTGAAATTTTCTTTCAGTTCATCATTCCTTATTCCTTGTTTGATATTCAATTGTTCTCAATAGTATCCCCAGGTTGCACTGCCCCAATAGCTTTGCCATTGTGCTTTGGAGTCATTTTGCAAGCGAACCATTTTTACAGTGCTTACCATCCAGCGTCCCGTGGGTTCAACTTCAATGCTAAGTTCGCCATTGCTGTCTGTAGAAAGTTCCTGCATTGTTGTTTTGTCGTTGTAACGGTGCCATATTTTGCAAAGCGCATTTTTCAATGCCTTACCTTGGAAAAGGATTTTTGTTTTAATGGCTCCGTTCTTTTTTAATTCATAAGGATTCGATTGCAAAAGAATGTCAATTGGCAGGCCTGTTTCTTTTTTGTAAACATCAGTATATTTTTTGCCTACCTGGAAAATTGTTTTTACACTTCGTTGATAAAATTCCCTGCCAATGCTATCTTTTTCGCCGTTTTGTTCACGGTAGTTAATTGCATCTTCTAATCCATCTTCTTTTAAATAATCAGTAAACTTTTGGGCTTCGAGTTCAATAAAAGAATTATGATTATTGAAAGTCATCATTACGGTACCTTCATTCATAACCATCAATTGAATAGAGTCCCCTTTTTCATCACCAATCAAATCAGCAATATCATCTACATCGCTTCCCAAATGGAGCTGTAAAGATTTTATACGTTGGCGGTTACCAGTCCAGTTTTCACCGGTAAAATTTTCACCTACTAAAAAAGTGGCATTTACATTTTCACCTTGTTGATAAATAAATTTTTCGGGCTGCAGCCAAAATTCATGTGCCAAAAGAAAATTAGCTGTAATAAAACAAACCCCAAGAGCAATAATCTTTTTCATGTTGCATCTTCTTTTGGTGGCAATAATACATCCGCATCGTCATGGGTTAATTCTGCCATATTCCGTTCATTGGAAATTTTTCCGGTTTCTTCCAATTGTCGCATGTCTTTGGCATCTTTTAAAAATTCGGAAGCAAAAATAAAATCGTTAAGTCGTTGGTTTTTACTAAAGATGATCTCTTTATTATTGCCTTCCCATTCTTTTTCTCCTTCGTACATATACACAATATGATCTCCTATTTCCATTACGCTGTTCATATCATGTGTATTGATAACAGTAGTGATCTGGTATTCATCAGTAATTTCTTTTATTAGCTTATCTATCAATCCCGAAGTTTGAGGGTCAAGGCCTGAGTTAGGTTCATCAACAAATAAATATTTTGGATTTAATACGATAGAACGGGCAATACCAACACGCTTCATCATGCCACCACTAATTTCTGCCGGGAATTTTTTATTGGCCCCTTCAAGATTTACCCTGTTCAATACTTCATTTACCCTATCTAATTTTTTCTTGCGACTCCAGCTAGTAAACATGTCCAGCGGGAATATGATATTTTCCTGAACCGTCATGCTGCTGAAGAGGGCAGAACCCTGGAATAGCATGCCAATCTCTTTACGAATGTTCTTTTTTTCATCTACATTCATCTGTGTAAAATTCTGGCCGTCGTATATAATATCCCCGGTATCCGGCTCAAATAAGCCCACAACACATTTCATAAAAACGGTTTTACCGCTACCGCTGCTACCAATGATTAGGTTGCAGCTCCCGGGTTTAAATATTGCATCTACACCTTTTAAAATCGTTTTATCACCAAATCCTTTTTGTAAATTTTTTACTTCAATCATTCCATTTCTATTTTGCCAAAAATTAATTTTAAATTAAGCTATGCCGTTTTATTATAATAGCAATGCAGATAATATGTAGTCAGCAAATAAAATAAGTACGCAACTTACAACAACAGCTTGTGTTGAAGACCGGCCAATTTCTAAAGCGCCACCTTTTACATGATAACCAAAATATGCCGGTATGCTGGAGATGATGAATGCAAATGTATAAGCTTTGGACATTGCAAAAAATACATTGTATGGTATAAAGCCTGCCAGCAATCCCTTGTCAAAAATATCTGCTGAAACTATTCCACCTGAAACGGCTGCTAACCTTCCACCCCAAATGCCTAATATCATTGCAATAGCCACCAGCATGGGAATGACCACTAAGGATGCGGTTATTTTAGGCAATACCAAATAGGCTTTTGTATTGATGCCCATGATCTCTAATGCATCAATTTGTTCTGATACTCGCATGTTTCCTAACTCTCCGGCAATTTTACTTCCAACAACTCCTGCTAAAACTATACATACGAGGGTAGGGGCAAATTCAAGAATAACAGTGTCTCTTACAATTTGGGATACGGTTTCTAAAGGTATGAGCGGATTGGTTAATTGATATGACGTTTGAATAGCGGAAACAGCTCCAATAAAAACAGAAATGATAACCACAATACCTAAGGATCCAATTCCAATTTCAGAACATTGATGCATAAATTCCTTCCAATACATCCTCCAGTTTTCCGGTTTGGAAAACATACCCTTTACCATCAACATGTATTTGCCTATTTCAGTTAGAAACTTCATAAATTATGGTCTTAATCAACTTTGTTTGTACGTTTTAATCGCTTCCACCAGGGTGAGCGCCGAATTTCTTCTTCTGTAGCTATCCTGGTTTTTATTTGAGCATCTACCACTGCAATGGTAGCCATATTTACAATATTACGCACTGATGTTCCTAATTGTAATATATGAACTGGTTTTTTTAATCCTAACAATATCGGCCCAATGGCGTCGGCATTACCAACTTCCTTTAATAAATTGTAAGCCACATTACCAGCAGCCAAATTTGGAAAAATAAGCGTATTTACATCTTTATCAACCAGCTCACTAAAAGGATAATTTTCTTTTAAAAGTTCATTATTAAAGGCCACACTCGCCTGCATTTCTCCATCTACTATCAATGAAGGCATGCGTTTCTTTACTATATTTTTTGCTTCAGCTACTAATCTTGCTTCAGGAGAATTACTGCTGCCAAAATTAGAATAACTCAACATAGCTATGCGTGGGCGGATATTAAAGTTTTTCACTTCTTTGGCCACCAACAATGTTATTTCAGCAAGTTCTTGTGCTGTAGGATTAAAATTGACAGTAGTATCAGCTAAAAAAATAGGACCTTTCTTTGTCAGCATTAAATACATACCGGCAATGCGGTTCACGTTTTCTTCCGTGCCAATACATTGAATGGCAGGTCTTATTGTATCCGGGTAATTCTTGGAAAGGCCAGATATCATGGCATCTGCTTCACCCGTTTCCACCATCATGCAGCCAAAATAATTCCGGTCTTTCATTACCTTTTTTGATTCATAATAATTGAAGCCTCTCCGTTGGCGTTTTTGAAAAAATAGTTCACCGTAGATATTTCGTTTTTCTTCCATCGCATCGCCGTGAGGATCAAATATGGGTAAGCCTTCTAAATTAATCCCATTGATTTGTGCAATAGAACGGATCTTTATTTCATCGCCTAATAAAATAGGATAACCAATACCTTCATCAAAAACAATTTGTGCAGCTTTTAAAATTTTTATATTATCGGCTTCTGAAAACACAATTCGTTTTGGATCACGCCTGGCACGGCTTCCTAATACCCTGAATACCTGGTTGTCTAATCCTAAACGTCTGTTCAAATCATTTACATAACCTTCCCAATCTGTTATGGGATGTTGCGCTACTCCACTTTCCATGGCTGCTTTTGCTACCGCCGGGGCAATGGTTGCCAACAAGCGTGGGTCTAATGGTTTAGGGATAATATAATCGGAGCCAAAACTGATGGTTTTTGCATTATAGGCAAGGTTTACAATATCTGGTACAGGGGTTTTTGCTAAATCTGCTAAAGCATGTACAGCAGCCAATTTCATAGCTTCATTAATTTGAGTGGCTCTAACATCTAATGCGCCACGAAAAATATATGGGAAACCCAGTACATTATTTACCTGGTTGGGATAATCACTTCGACCGGTGGCGAGTACTAAATCTTTCCTCGCATTGTTTGCTTCTTCCCATAAAATTTCAGGATCGGGATTTGCCATGGCAAATACAATAGGATTTTTTGCCATGCTCTTAACCATATCAGCACTCACTACATTCCCCACACTCAATCCTACAAACACATCTGCATCCTTCATGGCTCTATCGAGGGTAGCGCCTGGTTTTGCATTTGCAAATTGCAGTTTAAATTCTTCGAGGTCATTTCTTTCACGGTGCAACGCTCCATTAATATCAAAAACACAAAAGTTTTCCGGCCTTGCACCCAAAGAAACATATAATTGAATGCATGCCATGGCGGCAGCGCCTGCGCCGTTGATAACAAATTTTACTTTTTCAATTTTTTTCTTCTGTATCTGCAAGGCATTTAATAAAGCTGCAGCGCTGATAATGGCTGTACCATGCTGGTCATCATGCATAACGGGTATGGTCAGTTTTTCACGTAATGCTTTTTCAATAATAAAACATTCGGGGGCCTTTATATCTTCGAGATTGATCCCTCCAAAGGTTGGTTCTAATGCACTAACAATTTGTACAAATTTTTCAGGATCTGTTTCTGCAATTTCAATATCAAATACATCTATATCTGCAAAAATTTTAAACAATACACCTTTACCTTCCATAACGGGCTTGCTGGCTTCCGGGCCAATATCTCCCAAACCTAAAACAGCCGTTCCATTTGTGATAACTGCAACCAGGTTTCCCTTCGCCGTATATTTATAAACATTTTCTTTATTGGCTGCTATTTCTTTACAAGGTTCTGCCACTCCCGGTGAATAGGCCAGCGAAAGATCACGCTGGGTTTTCGCCTCTTTTGTTGGCACTACTTCAATTTTACCAGGCCGACCTTTGGAATGATATTCTAATGCTTGTTGTTTTCTTAAATCGTTCTTCATAGTACCGTTTCTCGTTTCTGGTTTTTGGTGTGCAAAAATTCAGTCTTTTTTGCCATTGCCCACATGAACCCGAAAGCTCTCGAACTGTGAACTTTCACTGCGCAAAATACAAATTAATAGCATCTATGCTTTACGAGTACGCAGAAGCCTTATTTATTGAAGTATAATTTAATAGCTTACGTTATTGAAACAACTTAAAAGCAATCAGTATAAAAATGAATAAGAGTTGGGAATTATTTAATGTTTTAAGACAGAGGAAATTCTATCATGATTCTTCACACAATTGTTTTTTTAAGTGCTAATTAATATCCTTTCCTTGTTCCAATTTTTTTATGGCTTCTTCAATGAAAGTTTTGTTTTGGGCATTAGGTGCCATTGGCAAAGCCGTTTTTGCATATTTTAATGCATTCTTATAATCACCACTGGCGGAATAACCTCTCGTTAAGCCCACCAAGGTTGTAAAACTGTTTGGATTTTTGGTATGGTTCAATTTAAAGACTTCAAGCGCTTCTTTCGTTTTCTTTTGTTGTAGTAATTGTCGTGCATACTGATGCAATTCCTGCATACCTGCTAATGGCATAGCCTGTTTCATTGCAGCATCAGCTTCATCAGTCCGACCTAATTTATGTAATATCTGAGCCTTAGTACTCCATGGTTGAAAAATTCTACTGCCTCCAAAAGATTGGCCTGTTGCAGAATCTGACCATTGCAGCGCCTGCTCTAAATTTACATTATGTTGTATAGCCCATGCTGCTGCCTGGTCCCAGGCTAACCAAAAGAAACCTCTTTCGGTGCGCAGTTCATTTTGAAATGTTTGTACCTGGTCGTTTACATAATCAACTTCCACTTTAAAAGGGATCATTAATTTATCCCATAATAATGAAATGGTTGCGCTGTTTTCTGTTTGATTAGTGAATTCATATTTTAACCATTCAACACTATTGTTCGTAGTCACAGGTTTTACTTTTACGCGTAAAGCATCTTCTGCTTCATTGTAATAATAACTTCCCCAGGAAGCGGCATTGTTTGAAAATATGAGTGTAGGTTCAGCCGCATCGTAAGCAATAAAAAAACCGTATTTGCCGGCTTTTAATGGCTTGCCTTCAATTTTTACATTTTTTGAAAACTCAATCGTTGTATTTTCATTTGCCCCTGCACGCCATGGGGCAGCTTTACTTGAACCAAACCCTTGGTCAACAAAACCCGCATGTACTAATTCCCCCCAAATTTTTCCTTCACGTCCTTTTACGCCAGGACGATCGTAATGTATGGTTACATCAGTCAAACCAATCCGTTCTCCAACCATGGCTTTTTTATTGCCGCCACTTGGCAGACCCGTTAACGTTATCTGAGAAAATGCCGAAGACGAAAATATTGCGATCAGGCTTAGGCAGAATAGTAAGTAGTTTCTCATTTGCAAAATTTTATATGTAAATCTAAAGAAGGTAAACCTACATTTAGTGTTTTTTGTGATTGATGATGTGGAAAAGAAAAGAGAGGTAAAAAAAGGGATAGAAGGTATGAAAATATGAGATGCTAATGTGTTTTCTCAAATGTAAATGCCAAAAGCTAAATTTATTTTTTCATCTTCTTTTTTACGTTTCGTAATCTTGTTGAACAAAATGGTTTATTATATCGTTAGCATTTCTTTAATAGAATAGGTGCAAATTTTTGTCATATAACATGCCATCCGGCAGGGTATAAATCTTTTGTTATATGATGTTTTAATCCAGGTCCAAACCATTCAAAGGGAGCTATTATCTCCTTTCCTTCGCTTTTAGAAAGCCAGGCCGACCACCAACTAAATGTAGAATTAGCTATTATAAAGTGATTGCAAAGGCTCATTAAAATAAAATCTTCTATATCTGAATTGTTTTTTATAATAGAAATTCCCTTTGCAAACATTTTATTACACCAATTAGTATCATCTGAAAAAACTATAAACTTAACGTCTTTGAAATATTTCATTGCCCTTAAATAATAATCATGCGAAAGTGCTAAATGATTGGGATTTGTAACATAATCCTTTCTTCTTACATGAATGGCGCAAGTATTGTCGTTAAGAATGTAGGAGAATTTCGTTTTGATTTTTTCAGCTAACCTCGGGTCGAATTCAAAGTAATATCTTATAAGATCTTCGCAATGCTTAAAATACTTTTCAGACTGGAAATAGCCCGATAGATTGGTATTGTCGTGTATACTTATTTCATTATAGTGAAACGTTGTCTCGTGATATTGGAAGTCCGGCCATATTTTGCCTTTAGGCAATGGATTCTTAAAATATTTCTGGTATGACCATTTTGGGAAACCGTAAGAGTAACCATGCTTCACAGCCGTTCCGATTGTGCCGCTTATCTGGAAAAGCTGATTAGCAAATCTTCCTTTTCCCCCTAAATCCGTAAACGCAATCATTGTTCATATTAATTTCGTTATATAACATGGGTTTTATTGTCAATTGGCAAAACCGTAACACGATATGAGAAAAGCGAAAGTGAAATACTGCGAGGCTTGACTTAAGTAAATAATAAATAATTCTCCTTTGCGAGTTTTATGTGTAAATCTAAAAAGCTTAACGAATATCTTATTGAGTTTTTGTTTGAGCTATAGAAATTAATAAGGTAAAAAGGATGAATGGACAAATATTATGTTGTTGTATTAATTAATCAGGGGCATTATTGTGTGAAATTAGATGACAACTTTTAAAATGGGAATAGTATTTAGTTTTTTTTTACAAATGTCATCTATAATTGTATTTATGATATTTGTCGCTTATAGAGTTGAATAGCATTTTCAAAACCTAAATAAATAGCATCGCAGATCAAAGCATGACCAATACTTACTTCTTTAACC
>MWVX01000780.1_pt1 | contig 10409 bp, 6 predicted proteins | sample 1047311 | NCBI WGS metagenome assembly MWVX01 (sample SAMN06349984, study PRJNA376086) | soil metagenome | isolation source: MtG-4 sample Antarctic (ecotone) soil | place: Antarctica | collected 2015-01-13
AGCTCCTTTAGTACCATTCCAGATATCTCCTCCCTGGCGAATATCAAGCAATCCATATACACTGAATCCTTTCCATGAAAGTGTAGTGTTAAGGCCTGCAATCCAGTCAGGATTAACATCACCAATTACACCTACTTGAGCATCAGCTATTGGATAACCATATGAATCTGAGTCAGGATCATTTTCAATAACTATATTGCCCTCCTCATCCCGTAGCCATTGACCTCCATATATAGATCCATATTGCTCCCCAACTACGGCATAAATTGCAGAGCCTTCGAATCCCCCAAGGAATAATACATCTACACCATTAGCAAGAGAAAGCACCTCACTCTTGTTTGTGCTCCAGTTCAATCCAACATCCCATCTAAAAGATTTGCTCCTTAGAGGCGTAAGATTTAAGGCAATTTCCCAACCAGTATTTTGAATAGAGCCCGAATTTACGAATTGCTGCTGAAAGCCAGTAGAACCTGCAATAGGTGCCGGTACAATCTGGTCGTCTGATTTTGAATTATAATAAGTAACATCAAGCCCTATACGATTCTGAACAAATCGTAATTCTGCACCAACCTCAAAAGATGTGACCTTTTCGGGTTTCAAAAGAGTATTACCCAGGGTTACTCCATAAGTGTATGCCGTGGTGGGAGTCCCGTTAGGGTCTGGAAGTGGAAAGGCTATACCAGTGGTCCATCCGTCAGCAGCTACTGTCTGAGTAAAATAATTTTCCAGGGCATAAGTAGGTGCGTCATTTCCAACTTGCGCCCATGAAGCCCTGATTTTCCCATAGGGTAAAATTTTACTGTTGCTTAAACCAAGCGGTTCTGTAAATACAAAAGATGCAGATACAGAGGGGTAAAAGAAAGAATTATTCTCAGGAGGCAATGTGGAGGAATGCTCATTCCTACCTGTGAGAGTAAGATATAACATGTTTGCAAGTGAAAGATCGAGAGAACCATAAAAGGCATAGGTGCGATAACGATCAATGAGATTGCGACTAAGTACTACAGCAGCATTCGAGATATTGTAGAAATCAGGTAAAATCAACTCATCTCCCTGAACGTATACCTGTTGTTGATAGCGACTAAAAATATTATTTCCTATAGTCAAAGAACCCGCAAAATTATCTGAGAAACTCTTTGAGGCAGTTGCAAAAAGATCATTATTAACACTTCTAAAAAAATAATCCTGCTCTGAAGTTTGACCTGAGGGCAAAGTAGCTGAACCAATTGCAAACTGCTGAGTTCTGCGGTCGGAATAAAAATCATTTCCTAAACGTTCAGTTATTCGCAGCCATTCAAACGGAGTGAAGTTCACCTCGCCAAAGCCATAAACACGGTTTACATCATCAATGAAAGGATTTTGATTAATTGTCCAGTATGGATTATCGTAACCAACACCACCCCGGTAATTACGTTGAGTCCCATCTTCCAAAAGATAGGCAGAAGGATCTTCAGGATCATCCGCACCATTTGAATTGTCAAATGAGATGGGAGTACGAAGAAGATCCAGCATAAGTCCTGAAGTATTCGACCCCTGCTGAACGCGATTTCCACCGGAATTAATATAGGTAACTGATCCAGCAATGGTGAATTTTGTTGACAACTGTGTTTGGCCAGAGAGCTTGGTGGTATACCGGTCAAAGCTAGACAAGGGTACGACTCCATTTTGATTTAAGGCACCAAAAGATAATCTGAATCCCTGTGATTCATCACCACCGCTTAAGGCAATATTGTTCTCGAAAGTGGTACCCGTTCTAAAGAACTGGTCAAGGTTATCATAGGGTGTAAAAGGTAATAAAGCCGTGGCGAAAGTATCTGGCTGTGTTGTAGAAACCAGTTGACCATGAGGATCAAAATTGGTTGGTCTTGAAGGATCCCAATAAGTACTATCCACTGCCGAACCCCATGAACCGCTACCTGTTGATTCATACGTCCCAGGAATTCCACCACTTCCTTTCACAAATTTCTCTTGCAAATCTGGTAATTTACTTACATTTTCCATTGTAAAGGTGCTGCTATAAGTAGCATGCACTCCTCGTCCAGCACCTGTAGGCCCTCCTCTTTTGGTGGTAATTATAATTGCTCCATGAGCAGCACGTATTCCGTATAAAGCTGTAGCTGCGGGGCCCTTAAGTACGGTAACAGAAGCAATATCATCCGGATTGATGTCTATTGCACGATTGGAATTGCCAACGCTGGCTAATAGATTATTATTTATTAATGCACCAACATTATCAGGGTTTCCCGAATAATTGTAGGAGTTATCAATGGGTACACCATCAACAACAAAAAGAGGTTGGTTGTCACCTGTAATCGAAGTAGCGCCCCGTAATTCCAGATAGACAGAAGCACCCGGGTCACCAGATGCGCTTATCACCTGTAAACCTGCAACTTTGCCTGAGAGAGCAGACATGGTATTGTTATTTCCCGCAGCCGTGATCTGTTCGCTTGAAACGTCCTGAACAGCATAAGCCAGAGATTTTCTCTCTGATGAGATACCAAGAGCTGTAACTACAACTTCCTCTAACCCAAGCACATCTTCCTCGATCGTAGGGTTAATCACAGTGTTAGCTCCAATGGCCATTTCGCTGGTCTTGTATCCAAGGTATTTGAAAACTAGGCTAGAGGCATTTGATGGAACGGAGATGGAATAATTTCCATCCACATCAGTATACGTTCCTATTGTAGTACCTTTTGCTATAACGGAGGCACCTATAACCGCTTCACCATTGTTGTCTTTTACAGTACCGGTAATCACCCGGTTCTGTGCAAAAGATGCCTGCCATGCCAATGCAAGAGCAAGCACGGTAAGCAAAGTTCGGAACGCATTTCTCATAAAGATTAGGTTTGATGAATGAAAAAAATTTGTTAAATGTAGTAGAAAAACTTAGTTAAGGGAATTTCAAAACTTTTATTATCAACAAAAGAAATATGCATAGACTGCTTCAATAGACGGTTTGATGAAAGCAAAGGTTGTATGAAGCAATTAAATATTTTTAATCATAGCAAATACATCAAGCTTAAATTCATGTTATTGCTCCGTAATTTAGTCAGCCAACCCTGCTTCTGAGAGCATCGATGTTTTAGAGTGCTGACGGCTTTGATATTGCCTGATTCCTTCGTCGAGAAAACTAAGGTAAGTGTTAACATCTGAAGTATAGCCCCTAGGCTGATTTAACAAAACTCCATCATTATCAAGTAATACATAATAAGGCTGAGCCCCGATGCTATACTTTGAATATTGCAAATCGAAATTTCTATCCCCTATTGTAATCACTTTTTTATCTAATGCCACTGAGAAATATTGCTCGCTCTCCGGCAATTTATATTTGTCATCAACGTATAATGAAACCGATACGTAATCGTTCTTTAACCTTTTCAAAACTTCAGGATCGGGCCATACTGACTTCTCCATCTTTCTGCAGTTTACACATCCCCACCCAGTAAAGTCTACAAATAAAGGTTTCCCGAGTTCCTTAGCACGAGACAGAGCCTGATCATAATCAAAATATAAGTCAAGACCTAACGGGGCCTCAAATAAATCAGCATATTTTTTTGGTTCATCATCTGTTCTCTGCAGCTTATTTTCAGGAACAGCAGTTAAAGAAGGAGTTAGCATGAATTCAGAATAATTCGGCAAAAATCCGCTTAAAGGTTTTAAGGGTGCACCCCATAGACCCGGTACCATATAAAGGGAAAAAGATAGGCTTATTAGGGCAAATAATAACCTCGGGACACTGATATGTGTAGGCAGGCCATCATGCTCAAGTCTGATCTTACCTAGCAGATACAAACCAAGAACTGCAAAAATCATGATCCACATTGATAGAAATATATCACGAGATAACAATCCCCAATGATAAGCCATATCTACCTTGGACAGGTACATGAAGCTTAGTGCAAGTTCGATGAAACCAAAGGAAACTTTAATACTGTTCATCCATCCGCCCGACTTGGGGAGTTTTTTTAATCCTGATGGAAACCAGGCAAATAAGCCGAAAGGCAATCCTATTGCCAAGCCAAAAGCAGCAAACCCAATGAGTGGTTTTGAAAATTCGCCATCTCTTGAAACTATAGAAATCAAATTGGCTACGAAAGGTAATGTACAGGAAAAAGAGACCAGAACCAGAGTAAAGGCCATAAAAAATATACCTATCAGGCCGCCCCGATCAGATAAAGCTTCCGTTTTGTTGATCAGCCGGGACGGTACCCGGATCTCAAAAACTCCTAAGAACGATAATCCAAATAAAAAAAATAAAGCGAAGAATATCATGTTAAAAAACCATCCGGTGGATAGCTCATTAAGTTTCTGTTCATTGGTAAATAATGAGACAGCTACACCCATGATCACAAAAATCAGAAGGATAGAAAAACCATAAATTACAGCATTCACACGCCCCTTCTTATGTTCTTTATTCTGTTTTAAAAAAAAACTTATGGTTAACGGAATCACTGGCCAGACACAGGGCATAAGGAGGGCAATCAGTCCATACCCGAAGCCAGCCACAAACGTCTGCCAGTAATTCATGAATCGAACGTCAGAAACATCCCCTATTGCCGCTGGTTCTCGGGTAATAACACCGTTGCTATCTGCACGTTGAGCGGACTCTATTTTAGAGCTATCGGATTTTTTAATAGAATCTGCAACCCTAACCTCAACCTGGGCGGGACTACTATCCGCTCCTTCATCAATCATGCTTTTGATTTCTTCCAGTGCCGGCGTGGCTGTAAGCGCATATTCAAACGGCTGGTCACTTGGTGGATCACACAACTGGTCGTTGCATGTCATGAAGTTTACAATCCCTTTTATGGTGATGGAAGGCTTAAAAATTTTTACCCTTTGAGTAAATTTCCCCTCATCTTCAAACCATATCAATTGCATGTCATCAAATAAGGGTTCCAGCGCTTCTTTCCGGTTACCCGATTCCTTTACTTTACCAATAGTCTTGTAATCTTCTGATTTCTCAAATATAAATGAGGTAGGTATGGGACCACCTTCACCTATAAATTGACTATAGAGATGAAAACCCTCTTTCATTTTAGCTTTAGCAACCAAATCAAATTCATCGCCCGAGATTTTCTTAACAGAAAACTCCCATGTAACGTGAGGGTTTGAGTACTGGGCCAGTACGGGTAGTAGACCAAAGGAGAGAATAAATCCCAGGATAAGTCTCTTCACCTTGTTATGTATGTTAAAATGTTCTATTGGAGGCATTAGTCGACGATCTCATGGATTAGATTCTGCCCTAAGCCAACTGCCCACAACAGACGTGTGCCGGGCTTCAGCAAAGCTTATAAATGACTCAAAAAGCAATCTGCCGTCTGTGTTGCCCAGCATCTCTTCAGAGGCACGTTCGGGGTGCGGCATCATTCCAAAAACATTTCGGTTCTCATTACAGATGCCTGCAATATTCAGGATTGATCCGTTGCAGTTTCCTGTTTCATTCATATTACCAAATTCATCGCAGTATTGAAAAAGGATCTGGTTATTGCTCTGAAGCTGATTTTTCGTGTTCTCATCAGCATAATATCTGCCCTCAGCATGTGCGACCGGAATTTTATAGGCACTGCCAGCCATTAGCTTGCTGGTAATAGGAGAATCATTATTTATCGGAGTGATGTATGTATTACGACAGATAAACTGCTGATTAATATTCCGCAGCAAAGCGCCCGGCAACAAACCTGTTTCACATAATATTTGAAATCCGTTGCATATTCCCCATACATAACCCCCTTTGCTTGCAAACTCAACCACCGAGGGCATGATTGGTGAAAATCTTGCTATGGCACCCGCCCGAAGATAATCGCCATAGGAAAAGCCTCCGGGCAACATAATGCAATCCTTTAAATCAAACCCAGACAGGGACTTTTCTTTGTGCCATAGTGGAACCACTTGCTGCTGAAGCACATTTTCCAAAACATGCATCAGATCCTTATCGCAATTAGACCCTGGAAATACAACAACTCCGAATTTCATGCAGCCTAAATGATGTGATTAAAAATGTACAGATACTGAAAGAAAAAGATAGCCAAAATTAAGAATAAATGGACGATTTCTGAAACTGCTCTCCGCCTGAATTCAGCAAAGAAAAATGCAAAAGCCAACCCCGCAGGCATAGCCAGCCATATAAAATGAAATAACTCGCCTTCAAACTGAATCAGGAGTGAAAGAATGCCAACATTAAATAACCATACAAATACGACCAGGTAATTGCGGACTTGCACCACCAGCCGGAAGAGATTAGCCTGGAGATATAAAGCACTCCATGCAATAACTGCTAACACAGGCATGCCGACTATGAAAATACGAATGCTTCGTTCTAATACCTGAGTGTCGAAGCTAAGCTCAGTAATAATCAGTGTATTCAGAAATTCCGGTAGTTGATTAAACCAGAAAAAATAAACTGCAAGGAAATAATAAGGTAACAATAGGCCGATAAAAGCAACCATATATTCCCTTAAACTGAAGGGCCGGAGTATGGTTATGGAGGCCAAAAGGAACACAAAAAAAATTATGTAGGGCAAAAAAAACAAGGAGGCAATGGAAATCAGAAAGCCCGTGTCGAAAATTGCCGCAGTCACTTTTTCTTTTTTATACCAGGCAAAGATTCTTCCTAATGCTAAGAGCAGAAAAGTATTTGCAATAAGGGGTGGTGTAAGCAGCATGAATTCAACAAAAAGTGACGACACTATGATGAATGAAAAGGCTGGCAAATATGAAGATTTAGGCAGGATTTTATAATAATTGATAAGGTAATTGAAATACAAACCCTGGAAAAATATGATAAGACCGCTTATTATATGGTAGAGATAAAATTGCTTATGAATAAATCTATCAAGTGCATTATAGGTAAGTTCACTTAACAAATTTGTATTTTCAGGAGCCTGAAATATTATGGGTTGAACAAACAATACCACTCTCAGCAACACGGCATAAATAAATAGAAAAACAATAGCTGACGGACGGTAAGAACGAAAGATGGCAACCAAGCTAAGGAGTATTGAAGCTGATTTTCACAAATTGCAGATAATTTCTTTTCAAGCTCGGCATTATTAGTTCATTCGGAGAGATCTGCTTTGCTGAACGCGGTATAAGCATTACTCCTTTACGATCTGCGTTTAATAATTCACTTCGCTGCTGGTCTCCCGAAGGGTCAATTGTATAGCCCGCAACATTAGTCTGACCATTTGACACATCGTTGTAAATAAAGTGAAGCGATGTGGGCGCAATCATGGTTACAAAAGAGGAGTAGTATCCACCATCGCCCTCTGTCGCCTGCTTCTTGTGCAGGATCTGTTTCCACTCCAGCTTTCCATCGTGCTGAAAAGAAAACACTGCTATATCATCATAATGATAATAATTTACTGTGAAGCCAGAGCTAATGCCAAAAGCCCCATAGTTGCTGGTTGTGAAAGACTCTGAAGAAACCGTTTCAGATTCCGCAACCAAAATGGCTCCTCCATCCCGTTTAACAATTAATTCTTTGGGCTTGAAATCAAAAAAACCATCACTTCTCCGGGGTGGATTGTTCCCGGTAAGCTCAGTCAGAAATTCCTGAGAATATGGTTCAAAACTTTTTTGAACAATAGAATTATCGCTCTTTAACAAAAAAAAATAAACTCCGTCAGACTCTGCACCAGGGCTATCTGCATACAATCCTGCCAGGAGAATATTGCCCGACTGGGCATCGAGCCTGGCCTTGCAGGCGCCAAGAAATTTGTCCCTCTCTTCAAAGATGGTTTCATTCACCTCCGAGCCGTCCGAATTAATTTTAAACACATGCAACTCGGAATATAAAAAATCATTTCTGAAATTTTTAATTGTGTTCTCTCCAACTACAACACAAGCTTCACCGCGATCATCTAACACTGCTTCAATTATATTGGGTTCGTGCATAGTCTTAATCCTAAGAGCTGTCTGCCACAAACGGTGGAGACCTGCATCAAAGCAGGTGAGTTTGAGGATCTTATTAGAACGGAAAGCAGCATCTTCATAATAAAGCAAAATTTTATTTTTATCAGAGGTAAATTCAAAGTGAACCGGCGACGTAGCATTTACGAGCGAATGGTTGATGGTGTCGCAAATAACTGCAAGAGGTCTTGACTCCAGCCGTGAATTGGTCTTAAAGGCTTTAAGGAGAGTAATATTTTTTAGCACTACGGAATAAAAAATTATCAGCGAGTCCTCATAAACCACAATTTGTTCAACCCTTGCATTTTTTTCTTTATGTGGTGTAGATTTTTTCCACCTTATCTGAAGATTATCGTAATAAGCCGCAATCTGATCATCAGATCGCCCTATCTCCCTCACCAAAATTCCCTGAGAGTTTTTACCGAGAATTTCCACCTTAGCGTATCCGGCAGTTACTCTTTGGGGTGGCGAATAGAGGAGTTCCTGAGAGAATGACAAACCAGGAACGGCCATGGTCATCAATGCTAATAAAAATTCATATCCCGATATTTTTAGTCTCATTTCCTTTTCAAAGATACTGTAAATTGAAGACCCTTTTTTTGGATGAGGGAGGTAAAAGAATGATTTTTGCCAAGTAACATCATCGGTGTTTCCTACATATCACAGTTGATATTTTTTTTTAATGATTAACCATTTAAGAGCACGAACCGTTTCCACGGTAATATTCGCAATCTGGCTAATGGCATTTACCACTAACGCCGTTAGTGCACAATCAATAAACAGCTCAGCTCTTAAAGGATGGCGTATCGCACCCTCTTATAATCATGGTAGCATTTATAAGCATACCCCTAAATTCCGCCCTGAAATCCTCAACGCTTCCAACGCATTTGAATTGAATGTTTCAAAACAAATGGATGGAAAACAGGAATGGCAGCAGGTTCAGCATTATCCTTTCCTTGGAATTGCAGCAGCCTATACTCACTTCGGAAATAATGACGTGATTGGACATGGCTTTTCGTTAATGCCTAATATTGAATTAATGTTGTTAAGCACCCGGCAATTTTCGCTTCATTTCCGTACAGGTTCCGGGATTGCCTTTTTATCTAAGCATTATGATTATGTTCAAAATCCGACGAATAATTTAATAGGTTCATCAATTAATAACATTACTTCTTTTTCTCTGTCCGCCGACTGGCGCGTTACCAATAAGTTGTCATTATTTGCCGGTGGATCATTTACCCATTTTTCTACCGGAGCAGTGCGAATACCTAATCTTGGGATTAACATTCCTGCATGGAACATTGGTTTTAAATATATCCCCCTTCCCTACTCAACCAATGATTTTATAAGACATGAACTGTCTTCGCCAACAAAAAAGCTGCTCTTCGCTGCTTTCGCAGGTCACGGTTTCCAGGAAGGGAGCGTTCCAAACGGGCCTTTGTATCGCGTTTTTACCTCTGAATTTATGGTTGGAAAAATGCTGACCCGCTGGAACAAATGTTTTGTAGGAATGATGGGTACCTACAAAGAAGCAGCTTATTCTTTTATTAAGCAACAGGAGATATATACATCTGATTATTTTATAAATTCATGTGCAGCATCCGTGTATGCAAAAGATGAGTTTCTCCTTGGTTTCCTCGGAGTTTCTGTGGCTGCAGGTTACTATATTTATCGGCCGTCACCTCTTGAGCATCGTTTTTACCAGAAGGTCGGGATGCCGGTTTACTTTCCCGCCCTGGGAAAAGCAAAGAATGACATTTTTTCCTTAGGGGTCTACCTCACAGCAGGTGGTTTTACGGCTGACTTTGTATCGGTAGATGCAGGATTTCAATTCTAAGCGTAGGTCAGCAGAAAGAGAGGAAATATTAACCTTAAGTTTATAGCTTATTAAAAGTCATCCACTGTGCCTACTTTATTTTAATTGCCTATGATCCTTTATTGTAAAATCTTCTTAATAGATCTCCTTCTTAATTTAAGTCATTTTTAAACAGCTATTTATACCCTTTAAAGGATTTATAGAATTTAAATCGTATTTTTAAACTACTTCCTCTTATACATATGAAAATCAGCCCGTCATCGCTTGTATCGATCCTACTTCTTCTTGTATTAAAAATTGCTTCGGCACAACCCGGAATACTCGACCCGACTTTCGGAATAGACGGAAAAATCAGCCTTCATCCTGACTTTACAACTGACAGGGCAAAGGACATCGCGCTTACTAATGATGGAAAAATTCTTCTTCTGTCATACTCGGCAGGGGGTAATTATCTGTTAAGATTGAAAGCAGGGGGAATATTGGATTCCTCATTCGGAAACCAGGGCAAACTTCAAATCCTGCAGTAATTAAAATTTTACCATCGGGTTGAAGTTGCATTGTCACACCACCCAGGAAAATAGAATCTGGCAGATAAAGATATCCGTTATCAGCAAACGCACTATCAATGGAACCATCATCATCAATTCTAAGAAGCACATTATAGGGTTGAATGCAACAAGAA
>MWVX01000781.1_pt1 | contig 10404 bp, 10 predicted proteins | sample 1047311 | NCBI WGS metagenome assembly MWVX01 (sample SAMN06349984, study PRJNA376086) | soil metagenome | isolation source: MtG-4 sample Antarctic (ecotone) soil | place: Antarctica | collected 2015-01-13
AAACATGCACGATTTTATTCTTCCGGATAAGAGAGAATGGTTTCAGCTCGTAAGGAGTTCCGGCAAGACTTTTCTGGATAAGCTGAGCCGTTTTAGTCAGATCAGGAATGTTTTCAAAAATGATGTCGATTGGATATTACTTTGGTGACGAGATTCCGGGTAAAGATCTTCAGCTTAATAGCATTTATAAAAACTATTATTCAGAAAAAGATTTTGTAGTCGCTAAGCTTCCGGCAGCAAAACAAAAATTGATCGGACTAGGTAAAGGTATGCTGGGAAAAGTTCTCTCAACCCAACATAATCTTTTGGAAGATATTCGTGCCTCTTATCCGGATATTGATCCTGCAAGAGCAGAGATCGTTGCTATTACGATTCAGCATGACTCCAATGATACCAAGGGAAAATCAGAAGCATTCTTTCGCTCTCTTGAGCTTCGTCCCCGTCTCAATCGCACATCGAAAGCTGATTAGTCTATTCACCTATCTTCACAATCTTTTTAGGTTAAAGTCCTCTGTGAAATCGTTCTCACTTGCTAAGATGTATTCAACCGGGGTTCATCAGATGCATCTTGATGAACTTTTGCAAAAGAAAAAGGGCTAATCCGTGGCTTGAAAACCATAGGTGGTGCCGGCTTTCTGAGGGCATACTGGCAAAAAAGCCTCACTAAGTGGGGCTTTTTTATTTGCATCACCTGACGCAACTCTCACTTACTAAAATGGATTACTTTGATTCTTCTTCCCTGCTAAGATTCCCCGCATGCGTCTATTTGTTCTCCTTATTATTTTACTCTGCCTCAAGGCAAACGCGACGGCTTTTGGTCCGCTTGAGATTAATAATAAGGTGGCATGGGATTGGGCAAATCATCCAGCAATTCTCGTTCAGAATCCCGATGCACATTTTCCCTCTCTTCCGCTTACGGACAATCTTAGGGATGGAAATACTTTGTGGTCAGACAGTTACTGGCCAAGAAATGAAGGCGGCATCTCGCGCCGGTGGCAGGACATTTCTGGAACCGTTAAATACAAACTTCTTTCGGAAAGACAGGCGCGAACGCTTCCCGATACAGAAATCAATAAGCTCTCTCCCGCAGAAAAGTTTGATCTTCTCCAGGATGATTATTCTTTTGAATTCACACGCAAGATCAAGAGACAAAATCCGCGCAATCGCCCTGAATGGGAAGGCATCTGTCATGGATGGGCACAGGCATCCCTACATCATGGTCAATTCCAGCCAGTGACTCTCAAAAATAAATCTGGAAAAGAAATAAGCTTCGCTTCGTCTGATGTTTCCGCTCTGATCAGTTACTATTACGCATGGGTTGGGGGAGGAAGAGTTCGCTTTCTCGGTCGTCGTTGCCGTGGAAATGCCGGCAATACTTCGATTAAGTGCACGGACATGAATGCCGGCGCATTTCATATTGTGCTCACAAATCTCATTCGCGCAAAAAAATCATTCATCATGGATCTCGATCCCTACAGGCATGTGTGGAATTTTCCGGTGCTGGGATATGAAAGTCGTTTAAAAGAAGAGCATGCACCAAGACCAGGTAGTGCGCGTGGAACTGTGAGAGAAATTCTTGTCTCTACCGATCTTTTTTACATTCACGAGACTGGCCCTGAGTGGTTTCCCTCTGCTCGTGTAGAAGGGAAGAAAAATTACTGGTACTGGCTTGAGCTCGATAAAGACGACAAGATCATCGGCGGATCGTGGTCCGATTCAAATCATCCGGACTTCGCATGGGTGAGTGCTCCGGTTAAAATTCCTTCACCCTATTCGGTATTCATTCAACAATAGCTCTTTTTCCGAGACAAAATTGCCGTGACGCAAAAAGTCATCAATGATTTGCCCCTATAACCCCGCTGCAGATTCTGCCCAACTAGTGAGAAATCAAACTCACCCTTAGCCTTTAAGAAAGCTAAGGAGAATTAATGAAACGTTTACTAATGGCCTCGATCCTTTTCGCGACAGTTGCTGCTCAGGCAGAATCGATCCGCTTACAATCTAACTTCAGAGGAACGAGTTCAGTTGATGTGAACACTGTTGCTACTGTTTCTGGCGAAATCCACGAGATAAAATTTAATCTCGCAAAGGTTGAAGCTGAAACACTGGCAGGGAAGCCGCAATTCAAGGTTCTCTCAGAAAAAAATATTACTTTCTCGCAGGACGTAGGTCTCGCGAGTGTTCCATTTAAATCAATCGTTGTTGCCGGTGAGCCGGATACAACTGATGTGATCATTGATATTGGCCAGGTTGTTGAGGCCGGCATTCTTGCAGCTCCCTCTCAGGAAGAAGACTGTCGTTGCGCTACCGACAAGACTAAGAAATTCGCTTTCACTCCTTCTAAGTCACGCCCGATGGTAAGAAAAGATTATCTTGGAACTTACCGTGGCCAGCCACTTACTCGCGTAACGATTTATGCTGCTGAAGCTGACTATGCTAATAACTCAGTTCGTTTCTATCCAAATCTCCGCGCTCAGATTTCAACAACAGGCACGATGTCAGAAGCTCTGACTGCTGAAGTTGATTCTCATTACGATTACCTGATCGTTTCTCCAAAAGCTCTTCTTCCTGGCCTTCAGGACTTCGTATTCTACAAAAATTACCGTGGCCACAAGGTGAAGACGGTTGTTCTGGAAGATATCGGTGCTGATGTAGCTAAGCTCACAGCTTTTTTCAAGGCTGAGTATAAGGAGCACAAGTATAAGTACGCTCTGATTGTTGGTACAGATACTCTCTTCCCCAATCACCAGGTTCAGACTTCCGGTTCACCCAAGACGCCTTCTGACTATATGTACTTCCTCATGGATTCAAACGACATGATCCCTGATGTTCAGTACGGTCGCGTAGTTGCTTCTACAGCTGAAGAAGTTAAGCGCCAGACTGGAAAATGGCAGGAATATCAGGAGCGTCGCTCTGATGTTGCTGGTCTTCTTCATATGATTGGTATTGCTTCTAATGAAGGTAATAATCCTTCAGATGAAGATTATGTAAAAGGTATCGAAGCAGATCTCGCTAAAGCATTTGGAACTACTGCTTCTCACTTCCATCAGGACAGCCCGACATCGAACCCAGCAGGGGTCAATGAAGCCTTTAATAAAGGTGCCGGATATCTCACTTATATGGGACACGGGTCAGGAACGGCATGGGCATCAACAGGGACCTATTACACTGTTGCTGATGTTAAGAAAATTGAGAACGCTAATGTTCAGCAACCGGTGATCATTGATGTTGCTTGTATGAACGGTGTCCTTAAAAAAGGTTACCTCGGTGAAACATTCATGAACTCTGTTGATTCACGCGGTGACGCTGTTGGTGCAGCAATGTACTTCGGTGGTACTGTGAACATCTCATGGCATCCACCTGCAATTATGGCCCGTGGTATTGTGAAGAAAACAATCGAGCAGAAGATTGGAACAATCGGAGATGCTCTCCTCGCCGGGCAGCTCTACCTTCTCGAGAACCACACCGACGTTGAAGCAGTTCGCGACAACTTTGAATGGTATGTTCTCTTCGGTGAGCCAAGCTCAAATCTCTACTTCCGCTAAGCTTAAATAAATAAGGCCCCTGCCGGGGCCTTATTTTATCTCACACTTTCAGGTTTCGCTAAATACGATCTTCCCCGATCGGTGAGGGGAACTCCCTTCGCGGGATCAATATACGCTTTCACATTTTTCATGAGACTAGTGAGCTCGAGCTTGTAATTCTTCTTGGGATCCGACGGATGCTTAGAAGTGAGTTTGACCAGCCCAATGGGCTTGGCCTCAGGACTGATCCAATAATCGATTGTCTGAGCCTTAGCAGTTGTTCTGTAATGTGCTGCCTTGTCCTTACCAGCGGGAACCTCGACCATCTCATCACCAATCTTGCTCTTATTGAGCTCGGACTCAGTTGAAAAAAGAAAGTCATTCACCCGAACGCCATCAAAGCCATTCAGATAATCACCTGAAAGGATCTCAGGACTCTTTAGTTCCTTAGTCTGGATGAAACCCTTCGTGACTTTTGCTCCCGATGAACCCGGGGTAATTTCAAACTGCTGCCACATCTCAACCGGGATGAGACTTTCGCGCGATGAGATGAAGTATTCAATGCTCACATTCTCTTTTGTGGATGAAGCCACATAAATGGAAACATCCATGGGGATTTTCTGGCCCTGAACTTCAAGTTGATAAACACTCCCTTTCCCCGGAGGAAAGCTCTGAGTCAGGTCACCTGCCTGGGCGATGGTTGAAAACAAAACTGCAAGAAATAGTTTATTCTTCATCTTCAAGTTCCTTCAGTGCTTTTTCCTGTTCGACTTGTGCTTTCTTATATTTTTCCACTGTCTCCATGATTTCTTTTCTCTGTTCTGGAGTCATGGCTGGTTCTTGCGGAGAATTGGATTTTAAAGTTTTAGTTTCGGTTGTTTTTGAGCTGTAATCGGTCGACTTGAAACCCTGGCCGGAATCTTTCTTCTCGAGCTGATTGACTCTTTCCTTCAGACTCTGAACTTCTTTCAGAAGTGCTCTTTGCTCATCAGGGGAAAGATCCTGGGCGAAGGCGAATGGGCAGATAAGGAAAATCATCAGGATCAGTTTCATATAAACTCCTATGAGGACTTATCGGCAGAAATTCATCTATAATCAGTCTAATGAAAGACAAAAAACGTTGTCGCTGGGCAATTGAAGAACCAAACAGCACTTATAAACTGCCCGACTACAGTGGTGTTGAAGTATTCTTACCCGCTGAAACCATTATGATTTTCTGAAACCTTTGAGAGCAGCGCTGAATTTTTAAGTCCAAAACTATTTTCTTATCAAGCAAAATTCAGATTTGAAATCAAGGCCCAACACCACTGTAGTCGGGCAGTTTTCAGCACTTATCATGATGAGGAGTGGGGTAAGCCCGTTCATGACGATAAGATCCTGTTTGAATTCCTGATTCTCGAAGGGGCCCAGGCAGGTCTGAGCTGGACCACAATCCTCAAGCGCAGGAAGAATTACCGGAAAGCTTTTAAGAATTTTGATGTTCGCAAAGTGAGCAAGATGAACGCAAAAGATGTGAAACGTCTTATGCAGGATGAAGGCATCATCCGTAATCGCCTTAAAATCGAATCCACCATCTCCAATGCCTTGGCCTTCATTGAAGTCCAGAAAGAGTTTGGCAGCTTTGCCAGCTGCATCTGGAGCTTTGTTAACGGGATGCCTGTCAAGCTTCACCATAAAACTCTACCGGCCACCAGTCCTGAGTCAGACAAGTTAAGTAAGGACCTGAAGAAGAGGGGATTCCGTTTTGTCGGCTCAACCATCTGTTATGCCTACATGCAGGCCTGCGGTTTGGTGGATGATCATGAGAAGAGCTGTTTTAGATATAAAAAAAGGGGCCACATTCGTGACCCCCTGGGGAACAATTAAATTCCCAGAATTTGAAAACATTTTGAAGGAAGCTTTGACTTATTCGCCTTTGAGCAAGCCTTATCAGCAGCAGCTCCGGCAGATTTCACACAACCCACTTTTCTGGCCTCTTCGTGACAGATTTTTTCCTGGGCCTCATCGAACTCAGTTCTATTCTCAGCAAAGGCGGACATAGAGAGGGTCATCATTGCAACAAACGAGAGATATTTCATACGGGCTCCTTAATATTAATAATTAGCAGCGAGAGTTTCCATGATCTTTCCTACCGCGTAGGGCACAGAATAGTCGCGGCTGGTGGAATAGCTGACAGCATGTTTAAAGCCGAGCTTGTGCAGCCATTCGTGGATCATGTTTCTTGTTACCTGAGTAGAGGTATAAGTGTTGAGGAACTTTGTGTTCATATTGATGTAGCTTGAAGTCGTTGTAGTGTATCCAACTGTGCTTGAATTTTCGTAATACACTTTGATGTTCAGGTCCATCGTGTTGTTCCTGGACTGTTTGTAGTTTTCCATCCCTTCAAGGATCTTGGTATAGATCTGGGAATTAGTAAGACCACCATTATCGACAAACTTCTTCACACCACCGTAAGTGTGATTGAGGACCTTAGTTCGAAATGATTCGGATTCAATGACCTTCATGATTTTGTACTCAGCGTTCTGGATTTTTGCTTCCTGAGAGCTGGTCATATTGTAGGTAATTACATTTGTGTCGAAAGTCAGCGCCAGAGTAGGTACAGCGGCATAACTTGAATTGGCGATGATGGAAACTAAAACCATCAGTGAATAAATCGTCTTCTTCATTAACCCTCCTGGTGTAATTCTGTCTGCTAATCCTAAGCAAACCTAAAGCTAATCTAAAGGCGATCGGATTTTTATCAACCCTAAAATCAAAAAAAAATCCCGGTTTTCCCGGGATTTTCTTCACTTAGGTTCTATGCCTGATAGTGGTGACAGGTCTTATTGATAATTCCTATTCACATTTAAATGCATCATCGATCTTCTGCTTAATTGCCTGATCTGATTTGCCGGCCGCTTTCTCTTTCCCGATAACTCTTCCGAGTTTCACCCAGAGATCTTCAGAACCTGCTGGAGTTCTCGCAACTTCAGCCCGGAATTGTGGAGCATACTTACGGAACATATCGACAACAATCGCTGGTGAAGCTCCGGATTTTGAAAGCTGTCCAATGGCATGAGTAGCTTCTGCTTTTTCAGAACCAGCAAGTCCCTGGAGCACACCTTTGTATTCATCTACATCATCAAGTCTGGCAGCTACATCTGGATTCAATGATTCAATACGAGCAGCTTCAGCACGATTTAAATCTGCTGTTGCTAAAACTTCCGGATCAATTCTTTCTGACCGGGCAACTTCAATGAGTTCGTCTGCTGAATGTTCTTCAATCGGCTTAAGTAGTGGTTGTGGTGCTGCCGGTCTGCGTGGATGAACAACCCGGGCAGTTTCCCGAACTGGAGTCGGTGCCGGAGCAGGAGTTCTGCGCGCCTGCGGTCTTCTGGTTTGATCAACAGTAATTCGTGATGGGGCCGGTGCAGGAGTTCTTCTGGTTTGTTGAACCACACGTCTTGCTTCATTGGCCTCAGCAAATCTACCCCTCACCCGGGCAATCTTACCGGCCTGAGTTCTTGAGAGCGCCTGAAGACCTCTCACACCATATTTCATGAAAGCAAACACGAATGCAGGTGGCATGATGAAATCACCAAGCACCCGGCAAATAGTATAAAGTTTCGCAGTACCATTCATACACTGATATTGTGGAATGAAGTGGGCGGCAATTGCCTGCACAGATTCAGTGATAAATTTCATGAGCGGAACGAGAAGAGTTTGTCCTATCGCCGCAAGTGGATTCAATGGATTCTTGGCGAGATTTCTTGAGAACTCACGGGTGAAATAGAGACCCGCACTGTTCAGAAACGCCATTCCGAGTTTTGATCCCGATTGTACAGAGGCAATAGTCTTCTGACGGTATTCAGAATCGCTGAGGAACTTGATCATCCCTGTAACTGAATTTACCTGGGCCTTCACAAGTGTCTTGATGATTTCGAGGATGAATTTTCCGAGATCAACCATCGAATCCCAGAGGAATCCTTTGGCACACTGACCAGCCTTTGAAAGAAGATCTGCAGATGAAAGGATCTCGTTATTTCTTTTTGCACTACATGACATTCTCTTTTCAGGCTTGAGCTTTTTACAGCCTTCGTCATTAGCAACAATGTTTTTGCATATGCGCGTGAATTGAGTCGTGTTTACATTCGCCGCCATCAGTTCTTTAGGCGTATCACAATCTGCTGATGCTGGAGTTCGTCCATTCTTATCACCACAGCTTGATGCAGGCTCATGCTGTATGAGTGCCTCGATGTCTGCAAACTCGTTTAGGTTGGTCGATGCACCAATGGCAACGTAAGAGTTAACAAGTAAGATAAGCGCGAGAAAAATTCTCATAGAGAAAATCCTATTTTAAATAATCCGAAAAATTATCCATTTTAAGTGCAAGCGTGTCGGATGTAATCAGATACTGGCCAGACTTGTCTTTGTTCGCCCAGTATACTTCGATGAAGTTCACATTCTTCTTCTGAGCGTCTTTATAGTTGCCCTGGATAAGAACGATTCGCTCACCATTTTTTTCAATCACTTTATGGCCGGTAGATTTCCAGTCAGCAAAGCCGAACATCTTTCCATATTCCTGCTTGGCCTTCATGAGACCTTTGATCTCAGTCATTTCTTTCTCTGTGAGATCCTCATACTTAAATTCAGAGGCCATGCCATTAATCTCAATGTCCTTACCTGTGAGCTCATAAGTAGTGACATCACCCAGAGTGCTTTTCAATTTTAGGCCGGGAGCGGGACTGAGGGCCATTGCGGATGAAGCCGCAATGATAGCGATGAACGTGAACAATGAACGTTTAAGCATAGATACTCCTCTAACCATGGGCGTATCGGCCGGTTAAGAAAAAAACATTAAATTAAAGTTGAGTAATATGGTTGCCGATAAGATGACGTGAAAAATTTTATGCTCTCATCAAAGGTCTTCTCCATGAAGTTTTCCTACTTGTTGTTACTCCTTCCTTTAACTGTGTGGGCTGACCCTCCGGCACCTCCTGCTGGTCCCACCTTCGTTGAGCCAAGAAATGCAAACGAAGTATGGTCTGACATGACCGAGGCCGGAGTCACAGAACACAAGCGCAAGACTTATATCAAAGGTACAGAAGCAGTCGCTGCTGAAGGTGCCGCGAGAGATGCCGGTCAATATGTAATGTTCGGTGGTGAGAAAGAAGGATCTTCAGCTCTTATTTCAAGAGTCATGGGACCAGACAAAGAGTATTTCAAACGCTGGGTAGCAAACCTGCCGGAAGAGAGTCGAAAGAAGTTTCTTGCTGACTTTCTTTCCGGAATGAGTGCCGGAAGATATCGCGTTCGCGAAGTGAAAAATGCTGCTGGTGTTGTACAGAATCTTGATCTCATGGGAATCAAAGGCCAGAACTTCGCAACCATGTCTGACGAAGCTCTCACTGAAAAATTTAACCTTTTCGTTGAGCGAGCGGGGGACAAGAGCTTTTCATTCGTTTCTCCCCAAACCCGCATGAAGATCATGAACGGAACCCTTCCAGGACTTTCTTCTGCTACTGGTATGAAGAAATATGCAGAAAGTTCCTATGGATATAGTTCATTCAAATCTCTCTTCGGTGATCCTGAAAAATTCATCGATGCTGCTCACAATACCGGTAATGGTTGGGAGTTGAACTTTATTCCCCAGCAATCATATGGTGAATTTGAACACATGATCACCTGGTTTAAAACTTCACTTAAAAATGCCGGCCAGCTATTCGAATCTCTTGGTCACCAGTGGATTGTTTATCCGAAAACCAAGGCGATGCTCGAATCAACTGCTGAATCTAAAAGAGTTATTGAAGGGGTGAACGAGATCCATAAAAATAACCAGGCCTATATTGTTCTGAAGGCTGTTGAAGGTGACGCCGGAATCCAATACTCAAATTTTAAAGACGTTCACACACAGGATCAGTGGACTCAGGGTCTTAATGAAGCTGTGGAAGGCGCATATCCATCTCAACCTCACAGCACTGGCCGGGGTGTAATCCGTCTTGAGAACAACCGCTTTCAAGTGGATGATGCTGATTCGCTCGCTGTTGAGTTTCGTGCTGGTACAAAGAATGACAACATCCGCAGAAACACTCAACGCTTCCTGATCTCCCGTTACGCTGCCCAGGAATTCGATGACATTGCTCCTGCAAGTTCGTGGTCACTGAATACCTACGACGGCTGGGGTGATGATGATTACACTCCCGAAAAAATCGCTCAGAGATTCAATGTGACAACGGCTGAAGCTGAGAAGTTTCTCGAACACATTTCAAGTGCGACTGTGAACAAAGGTTACGGTTACAATCCAACCCGCGAGATCAACAAGTCTTATCTGGTTCCTCTCTGGAACTGGGAAGGCGCTCCGTATTTATCTGCTGCTAAGAAGGCAGAAGTTAAGCAGCTCACTGAAGCTTTCATTAAGACCGTTGCCCGCTTACCGAATGCAAATGCAATGGCGATTCAGGAATCGATGAAGTCATGGGCACACACTTCCCGAATTTCAGCTGACATTGAAAATTATCTTCGCCCTAAACCTCGTCTTTCCGGAGCATCTGCAGCGGCCCAGATTGATCTGCCTGAAAATGCTCGTGTAAACGTGAACAACGTCGACGTGGGTATTGAATACACAGCAAGATTCCCGACGAAGACCAGCGCCGAATTTACACGTGTTCCAAATCAGCCGGGTAAGATGGAGTGGCTTCGTACTTCATATGAATATTCCAAAGAAGAAAGAAGAGCGGTTCTTCAAAGAGCAGCTCAGAGTCTTGCTAAAGAACAAAACGCCGGCCGCTTCACTGCTGTCTCTCTGGTAAGTGGTGGTGATGGTCACGGTCACGGTCACGGTCTTGATGTTGCATATGAATTCCAGGACAGTCAGGATCGTAAATGGCGAGTCGAGTGGGAT
>MWVX01000782.1_pt1 | contig 10398 bp, 7 predicted proteins | sample 1047311 | NCBI WGS metagenome assembly MWVX01 (sample SAMN06349984, study PRJNA376086) | soil metagenome | isolation source: MtG-4 sample Antarctic (ecotone) soil | place: Antarctica | collected 2015-01-13
CGCCGATTTCGAGTTTTTTGAGTTGCTTGCCGAATGTTTTTGAACTATCTTTCTGCGCCATCATCGCAATATCAATTTTAGACGAGAAAAAACTTCATTTCAAATTTTCGTTAGCGGCATTTCATTATTCTTTATACGGAACTTTATAGGGAACTATACCAAGTCAGTGGATAAGCGGAAGCATCTAACGGCAGAATTGACGTGGCGCAAAACCATTATGGGGAAGCTGAAAGAAATCACTTAACATGATAAAAGAGTGGCTGTTTCGCCCTCACGTCCAATGACTAAGAATCAATCCACTGCCTCTGGCAGTGGTTCTACAAGGCAGTGAGGCGAAACAGCAAACAGAACAAAATATATCTTCTAAAGTTGAGAACGAGCAAATATATTTTCCGTCAAATGTCATTCGGCAAAGTAGTTATACGAACGAGTCAAGTAGAAAAAACAAGATTGACGACACCGAGGCGCAGAGCGTACGCGCCTTCCAGGTGCGAACATCACAAAGCCACCGCCTCTGGCGGTGGTATTTTTACTTGTTAGGCGGCGTTCGTTGGAACTCGATAGATAATTTCTTAGAAGCTGTTTGAAAACTCATAAAGGCTTTAATCGGCGAAGCATTAATCGCATCATGGCTATCTGAATTAATGTTTCGCTCGTCTTTGTAAATCGTTCGTAGTCCTTGGACAATCGGCGATGATTCGAGAGCCACGCAAAAGTCCGTTCGACGACCCATCGTTTTGGCAGGACGACAAACCCTTTCATATCATCAGAACGTAAGACGACTTCCAAACAATAACGAAATCTTGCTTTGACCCACTCAAGACACGCGCCGCGATAACCGCCATCCACCCAGATTTTTCGCAGCTTCTTGCGGTGGATGCCAAAGATTCGCAGCAATTTCTTCAGCCCATCGCGGTCTTGGACACAACCAGTGGTGACGACTGCTGCCATCACCAAACCGAGCGTGTCAACCAGGATGTGCCGTTTTCTGCCGTTAATCTTTTTGCCCGCATCAAATCCTCTGGAAGATGGCACAGCCGTCGTTTTGACTGATTGCGAATCAAGCGAACCTGCCGTCGGGTGTTTATGTCGTCCTTTTTTGCGTCTTAGTTGAGAACGCAAAGTTTCGTGCATCCGATACCAGGTTCCATCCTTTTGCCAACGCGAGAAATAATAATAAACCGTTTGCCATTTCGGATAGTCAGTCGGGATAAACCGCCATTGACAGCCCGTAAAAACAAGATACAAAACCGCATTAACGACCTCTCGGAAATCAACTTCGCGCGGTCTGCCCGTTCGTTTAGGTTTCGGGAACAAATCTTTGATATGATGCCACTGACTATCAGTTAAATCAGAAGGATATTTTTTCACGAAAATAATTTCCCAATCTGACGCGCTGATAGTCAAATCAACCTTTATTTTGAGTTTTCAAACAGCTTCTTAGTAAATCAATCCTTTTACATAAATAGATGATAAATGATCAGTCACTAGAGCGGTTAAAGTTTGCATATAAGGTGTAAATAGACGATATTTGAAAGATGAAGCCAATTTCTAATGATTTACGTCGGCGGATTATCGAGGCGATTCAGGAAAACGAACAATCGCAGCCGGAGATTGCCGAAAGATTTTCGGTTGCACTTTCAACAGTTGAAAAGTTGTGGTATCGGTTTCGCACGACGGGCAGTTACGAGCCGCTGCCGCACGCCGGCGGACGCGCCCGCCTTTTGCAAACTGCTGAAGAACTGATTCGCTCGGAAGTTGCCGCCCAACCCGACATCACGTTGGCGGAACTAGCCGCCAAAGTCGCCATCGAGAAGAGCCAACCGCCAGTGTCTTTGATGACGATGAGCGAAGAGTTACGGCGGCTTGGTTTGCCGCGAAAAAAAAGATGATTTACGCCTCCGAGCGCGACACCGAGCGAGTGCAGACGAAACGTAGCGAGTATCAGGCGGAGATGGCGGCAATGATCGGACGGTTGAAGTTTTTAGATGAAGCAGGCAGTAATATAGCGATGACAAGGCTTTATGGACGCGCCGCAAGGGGTGAGCGGGTCTTTGACAGCGTGCCGCAAAACTACGGAGAAAACATTACCATGTTAGCTTGTCTGTCCGAGAGCGGACTGAGCGCGCCGATGACGGTCGAAGGGGCGGTGGACGGGGCAGTTTTTCTCGCCTACGTCGAGCAAGTCCTGACTCCGACGCTTTCTCCGGGTGATGTCGTGATAATGGATAATCTCGGAGCGCATAAAGTCAAAGGCATTCGAGAAGCCATCGAAGCGCGGGGAGCAAAAGTGATTTACTTGCCGCCCTATTCACCGGATTTGAATCCGATTGAAAAATGCTGGTCGAAAATCAAGACGTATTTAAGGGCGGCGAAGGCACGGACTCGTCAAGCGTTAGAGAAAGCACTCAAAGAAGCCTTGCTCTTGGTGACGGAAAAAGATGCTCAAGGGTGGTTTGCAAGTTGCGGCTATCCCGTATATTGATTCTTGAACCGCTCTAGAAGTTTGAAAAAACCTTTTCGTAAGGAATCATATAAAAAAATGAAAACAAAAAATCTCCTTAAAGTATTGTCTTTAATTTTGGGTTTTACCTTTTTTGCTCATGCACAAGACCCGAAGCCAACCGCCACGCCCAGAGTCGTCGGTGAGGTTACGGTCACGGCCACGAAAGCCAACATTGACCCGGTTTATACGGAGTTAAGGAAATTATCCGAAAGTCCGAACGCTTTCAGCGGCGAATATGCGAGCGTCAATAATCTTGTCTTAAAGCGCGATGCGGCTACTTTCACGCTGCGCAGCGGAGAAATTTATTTTCTCGCTCCCGCGCAGGGAAAAACGACGGGCGCGGTCTTTATCGGCGACGGCGAAATGTCGCTCACGCCACCGGTTGACGCGGAAAAGAAAATGCTCAAATTCTTTATCGAATCTCCCGAATTAAAAGAACAATTTTCGCAACTGGTAATCTTCTTTACCGATGAAACTTTCGACGAAGCTAAAAAATCCGCCAATGTGAAACTTTCGACGGCGGGCGCACAGTCGGCGCGGGCGCGGGATGCTTTCCGCGAGAAGGAAACAATTCTTCGTAATACGTTTCGCTACAATATGACAACACGCATTTTGATAGATGCTTACGCGCCGCCGCGACCGGGCTTTTTTACCACTTTTATCGAAGGTAAAAAATACAGTAAATTGGTTTATCAACTTGACCCTTTGGGAATAGCGGAGGTTTCGCCCGAACAAGTAATGCTTCTTAATTACGACAATAATACTGGGGGAATCTGGACGGCATTTCACTTAGCGGAAGAGTATAAAAAAGGAACGGCAACCAGTTCGCAAGACCGCCGGATTTTTGATCTCGCCAAGCACGAAATTGATATAACTTTGCGGGGAACGAAAGTGTTGGCTTCGGATAAAGTAACAATGACGACGCGCGTTCCCGGACAACGTGTTTTACCTTTTGATATCTATCCGACGCTCAGAATTAAGCGGGTTACTGCTGGAAACGGTGAAGAAATAAATATTATTCAAGAGGGTAAGGAAAAGGACGGCGGTTTGGCGATTATTCTTCCCGCCGCGCCGGAAGTCGGTAAACCTTTTGTCTTAAATTTTGAATATGAAGGCGACGGAGTTTTAATAGGCAGAGGGTCGGGAAATTTTATTCTTAATCCGGCTGCTCGCGCAACTTGGTATCCGAACAACGGCGGAACTCAATTCGGAGACCGCGCAGCCTTTGACATTACTTTTCGTTACCCGAAACAAATGGTCATGGTCGGCGTCGGAGAATTAGTCGAACCTGAAAAAACTGAAGGGGACTTTAAAGTAGCCAAATGGTCAACGAAAACTGTCGAAATGGCGGTTGCCGGTTTCAATTACGGTGATTTCATCAAAAAAGAGCTTAAAGACGACGTAACTGGATACACTTTGGAAGTTTTGGTAAATAAGGATGTTCCTGATGAAATCAAATCAATACAAAGAAATCTTGAACAGGGGGCATCTTACGGTGTCAAATCGGATACTACTTTAGGTTCGTTCACGACTACGAGTATGGCGAGCTATGTGTTGGGCGAAACGCAAAACTCAACGAGAATCTATCACGCTTATTTCGGCAAACTTCCGTTTAATAGAATAGCAATGACTCAACAACCGGCAGTAAATTTCGGACAGGCTTGGGCAACGCTGATTTATATGCCTTATATGGCTTTTATCGGCAATACTCAGCGAGTTCAGCTTTTCGGAGTTCGGGGCGGAACTGATGGTTTTTGGCGTGAAGTGGCGCCGCATGAAGTAGCGCATCAATGGTGGGGTCATTCGGCTGGCTGGACGAGCTACCACGACCAATGGATGAGCGAGGGATTTGCTCAACTATCAACCTCTTTGTATATTCAATTCGTTAAAAAAGACATAAAAGAGTTTAATGAATTTTGGGAAGAACAACGTTTGCAAATTATCGAGCCTTCTCCGCGAACCAAAGGCTTAAAACCATATACGGTTGGACCCGTTACGCAAGGTTATCGCTTGAATACAGCCAAGACGGGCAGCGTGGCGCAAAATCTTATCTATCCGAAAGGCGCGTATATCCTGCATATGATAAGGATGATGATGAATGACCGAAAGGAAGGCGATGCGAAGTTTCAGATTATGATGCGTGACTTTGTTAAAACTCATTATAACAAAGACGTTTCGACCGAAGACTTCAAAGCGGTTGTCGAAAAACACATCACTCCGAAAATGGACGTGGACAAAAACGGTAAAATGGATTGGTTTTTCGACCAATGGGTTTACGGAAGCGAAGTTCCGGCTTATAAACTTGAATATAATATCAGTAAGGCAGACGGCGGGAAAGCCGTTTTAAGCGGTAAAATTACTCAATCCGGCGTATCGGAAAATTTTGTAATGCCGGTTCCTCTCTACCTTGATTTCGGCAGCGGTTGGATATCCGCCGGTGATGTTACAATTGTCGGAAACAAGTCGTTTGATTTAGGTAAGATTCAATTGCCAAAAGAGCCGAAGCGAGTAGCAATTTGTGCATTAAGCGATGTTTTGGCGACAAATATCGAGAACGTCAAAAAATAAAACATAGATAAAAATTATGGGAGCGGTTTTGATTTTAATTAAAACTGCTTCTTTTTTTATACGATTTATATGTCCAACAGTTTACTAAAAGAAACTTTCTACTTGAACCTGAAGAAAAATAGTGGCTTTTAAAAATCCAGTCAAAGAAGCTTATATACTGAATTTCTGGTCTTACTAATAGATAGTCCTCTCTAAACTTCCCTAAATCGTCAAAAAATATATCGTAAGTTATTTTAAGTAGTAATGAATGCTTCAACTTCTTCAAACTTTCAACTTTTACTAAATCTGCTCGGGGATACGACACCGGCAAAGGTTGACGTACGCATCATTGCGGCAACCAATGTTGATCTCAAGGAAGCGGTCAAAAGCGGCATGTTTCGTGAGGATTTGTATTACCGTCTGTCGGTTGTCCCGATAGAACTGCCGCCGCTCAGAGACAGACGTGAAGACATTCTGCCGCTCGCCCAACATTTTGTGCGTAAATATAACGATGAAAACGGGCGGGAAATCAGCGAAAATTTTTCACCCGAGGTTTTGTCTCTGCTCGAAAATTATTATTATCCGGGCAATGTCCGCGAACTCGAAAACGTTATCGAGAGAGCAGTCGTTATTGCTCCGACCGATGAAATCACGACCGAGTGTCTGCGTCCGGAAGTACGCGATCCGAATCTGGCGCGTGAGATGATCAAAGAGAGCGAAGGGAGTTCGGAAGAAATAAATATTTCGCGGGGGGTAAATTTTTATGAGGAAGTTCGGCGATTTGAAACTGATTTGATACGACGGGCGCTTGATCAAACGAGCGGACACCAATCACGCGCGGCACGGCTTTTGGGTTTGAATGCAACAACTCTTAATTCAAAAATCAAAACCTATAACATTCCGGCGCGTTCGTAAAAGACGAAAGCTTTTTTGAGAATTAGATGTCATAACTTTAAGATCAAAGGTTTGAATTTTTGATTAAACCGACACGTTTCACCAGAACTTCATTTAAATTTCTGATTTCGGCTGATCTGAAATCCTTCCAAAGAGGTTGCCTTTCTTCAGACAACCCCTTGTTTTTGTTTGCGAGTAAAAAAAGTTTCTGTTGAAAGATATACTTGAAAAAGAATTGGTAGAACAATGAATAATAATGATTAATTCAGCAGCACCAAATTCGAAGCTTTCGCTCGCGCCGCTCGGTGCGGGCGATTTGATTGACCGCACCGTTCGCTTTTACCGGCGAAACTTTTGGACGTTTGTCTGGATTGCTGCGCCGCCAATCGTTATTGGGACAATAATTTCGGTGGGCTGGACAATCCTTGGGCGAAAACTTTTTTCAGTCGGGTTATCAAATGATCCGGTTGATATGGTTTTCTAATACATATTTACAGGATTTGGCAGTTTAATAATTTGGCTAACAACCGTCGCCACATTAACGGTGATGGGTGGCGCATCGCGCAATTTTGTTCGCCATTTGCTGTTCGGGGAACCTGTAACTTTCCGCGAGACTTATAAAAATGTTAGACAAAGGTTCGGGGGTTTAATATTCACCTCGCTGATACTTTCGATTTTTATAGGCGTTCTGGGCGCGACAATTCTTAACTTCGGACTTGTTTTTACAGTCCTTGCGGTTACGCTAACGATCGAAGCGTTTAGTTTTTCGACCGTTTTAACTTTCATCGTGTCGTTCGTTCTGGTTTTTGCAATTTTGTTCGGAGCCGTCTGGCTTTTCTTTCTGGTTGCCTCGCGTTTCGCATACGTTCCGCAAGTTATGATGGTTGAAGGACAAAGCGTTTTTTCAGCAATCGGCAGAAGCATAAGTCTCGCTAGTGGTAATGTCAGACGTTTTGCCGCTTTGTTTATCTTCTCGAGTTTTGCAACTTATTCGGCTCTGTCGCTCCTTTATATTCCGCTCGGTTGGTATGCGTACGCAAACGGCGTTGAACTTTTCTCTTTCGACGCTGATATGATTCCGGCGTGGTACCAAATCATAAGTCAATTCGTCTGGCAAATCAGTTTTATTCTTTTAACGCCGGTTTGGATGATCGGTTTGTGTCTGCTTTATGTTGACGAACGCGTCCGTCACGAAGGTTACGATATTGAACTACTTGCGGCGCAGAGACTTGGCGAAATCCCGACAGTTTCCCGCGAGTTCAGCAATCCGCTACAACCTGCTTTGTCCGGGCAATCCGCCCTAAATCAAACACGCAAAGAACATTCTAAAATGATTACGCTTGGATTAGATTAGTAAAATTAGAAGCTATCTTAAAAATCATCTTTTACCTTTGCCTAACCCTTTGCGTTACCAATTTGAGTCAATGAGGAATAGTAACGCAAAGGGACGCAAAGGCTTACGCAAAGTTACGCCAAGAGTAGATTTTATATTTTTGAGATAGCTTGTGAAAAATTAAGACTATAAAACCAAAGTAGCTTTTGTTGACATTACGCATTTTCATTCGCTCCAACCGAAACAACATAATCGGCGTATTCTTCAAAAGTATCGTCGTGCGAAATGACAAATAGCTGGTCGAAAGTCTTTTTCCGGGTAATCCGGCTGATTTGCTCCGCCAGACGCTCGCGTCTTTCCGCATCCATATTCGTTGTCGGTTCATCAAAAAATGCCAGGCGCACATCGGAAAGTTGCTTGAGAAGCGCGAGCCGCACAGACAAAGCCGCCGCCATCTGCTCGCCGCCCGATAGATTGGTAAACGGGCGCTCAAAACCGTCTTCTTCCAGAACAATTCCATAATCTTCCGTCCACTTCAAAGTTCTTTCGGCATTGCCAGTTATTTCCCGGTACATCTGATTGGCTTCCATCGAAACGTGAAAAACGTAGTTTCGCGCAACACGCGGTGCGGCTTCCTTCAAAGTATCGCGAATAAATTTCGTTGCTTCGGAAATTTTTTCGAGCCGATCTTTTTCTAAAAATTCCGCTTGCATCGCTTTGCGCGTTTCTGCTAAACGATTTAATTCTTCGGCAAGCTGCGCTTCTGAGCGTTGAGCGTTTTCCAGATTGGCACGCGTTTCCGCAAGGCGTTTTTCCGCTTCCAGCAGTAAAGATTTTTCTGACAAATGTCGCTGGCGGTCATAATTTTTGCTTGCAGAAGAAAATTCTTCTTCAGCCTTTGCTGAATTTTCGCTCAATTGCGTGGCTTCTGCTTGAGCAATTTCGAGTTCGCTTTCACGCGCGGGCAAGGTTTTCGCCAATGATTCGTTTGATAAAAATTCACGATGCGCGTTCGATGTTTGATCGCGTTCATTGGAAAGGCGTCTCCATTGTGCGTCTAGCTTTTCAAATTGCACTAATTGTTGGCTAAAATTAGCCTTTTCATTTTCAAAACGAACAAGATACTGCTCGGTTTCGAGGAGTTTTTCTTTCAACTCAGCTTCGCGACTGGCTTCGTTTTCAAATGCCAGGAGTTTTGCCTTCGGATTTTCTAAAGCATTAAGTTTATTCGTGATTTGGGCGAGTTCGGCATTGATTTGAGAAAGATTTTCAGCACGTTTTCGCCAACTGTTCTGTTCTTCTCGAATCTTCATTCCGTCTTCCGTGACTTTCTTTCTTTGCTCGTTCAAATTTGGTAGAACGGCAGCATTTAATTTGGCTTCACGCGCTTGCAAGAGGTGGCTCGAAACCATTTTTTGCTCAGTCTCCAAAACCGAAATTTGTGCTTTACCGTTGCCGTTTCTCGCGGCGATAAAACTCTCCTGAGCTTTACCTGTTTCAAGATTCAAGCATTTTTGCGACACAATCGGGCAGAAATGATTTTTGACGAGGTTGTCAACGATTTCACGCTCAAACTGCTCGTCGCGTTCGATAACGGCGCGAAGTCTGGCAAGTTCACCGACGATTTCCATATCACGTTTTTGCAAATTTTCAAGATTTTCGCCGCCCGCGCTTTTTTCTTCGGCAAAATTTATTTTTTTGTTAATCTCGGAAAGCTCATCTCGCAAACCTTTCAATTTTCCCTCATAACCGGACACTTGATTTTCGGCAGCTTTTGCATTGGCTAAATCAGTTCTCAAATGCTCGCGTTGCTTTTCCAATTCCTCCTGTTCGCGCACGCGCGGCTGAATTTTTATAATGCTTCCCCGCGCTTCCGACACCTTTTTCAAATTCTCGCTAAGGCTTTTTTGCTCGGCTTTCAAGCTAACGATTTTGTTTTCTGTTTGACCGGCTTCCCTCAAAATTTGATCACGTGTCGCACGCTGCGCTTCAAGACTTTTCAGCTCCGCTAAAGCTGATATATGAGTTTTATAATCAGTTTCGACAAATTTGATTTTATCCGCTGCAACGTGAGCTAAATTCCTTTCGTTTTCCTTTTGTTTCCGCACAAATTCAGCGTTTTGAATTTCCGAGCGCAGTTTGTCACGCAATGTTTTCAGTTCGCCCACCGCGCTTTCCGTTTCGTCAAACTTTTTAACCGATTCCCGTTTCTCAATCGTTTCTACGCTTAGCTTCTCTACATTTTTCGCTAAATTTTTGGTTTGTTCGGCGTATCTTTTGTGTTCGGCTTCGACCTGTTCGAGGCGAGCGAGCTCGCCTTCGGCGCGGGCGATTTTTTCGCGCACGGCGGTAATTTGATTTTCGAGGTAACGCGCCGTCTCGCGCAGTTTTTCCGCGCCCTGTCGGTATTCTTCGACTTTCAGAAGTTTATCGAAAGCCTTTTTCCGCTCGGCTGCGGTTTCGAGAAATATTGCCGTAAAAGTTCCCTGCGGAACGCCGATGGCGCGGCGAAACAGCGATTCTAAATCGGTTCCCGCTTCGACACCCAAATGCTGCCACAAAAACCGCGCCACTTCTTCCCGCTTTTCCGCAATGCGCGTTTTCAGTTGCGGGTCGTAAACGTAGTAACCCGTTCCGGTGTCTCTGTAAACACGATATTCACGTTCATCGAGATTGCTCTCAAATGTAATATTGACAACGCCTTTTTTTGCTCCGCGCCGCACAAAATCATCTTTTTTATAATCAAGCAGGTCAAACAAAACCCACGCGACCGCTTCAATGATGGAAGTTTTGCCCGCGCCGTTGGCTCCTGTGATGGCGGTTGTTCCACGTTCAAATTCAAACTTCGCGTTGACGTGAGATTTAATATCTTCGAGTTCAATTTTCGTGATGTGCATAACTAGATTTTAGTGCAAATTTCTCGGAAAGAAAAAGAAGCATTGATTTGCGCGAATAATTTAATTACTCTAATGCTACTAATTTGACTTTCGTGCTACTTATGTTAGAATTCTACCGAATCGAAAATAAAATTCACCTCGGTTTTAAAAAAAGAAAATGTATTTGTTAAACCTAAATTATCATTTGAATCGATGAGATACGGCATCGAATTAAAAATTTT
>MWVX01000783.1_pt1 | contig 10391 bp, 6 predicted proteins | sample 1047311 | NCBI WGS metagenome assembly MWVX01 (sample SAMN06349984, study PRJNA376086) | soil metagenome | isolation source: MtG-4 sample Antarctic (ecotone) soil | place: Antarctica | collected 2015-01-13
CGGAAGAAGGGGCAAGCGCTTTTCGCGTTTATGTCGAAGACGAAAAAGGCAGACAGTATCGCTTTCCGGTGCTGAACGTGCGGAAGGTAAAAGGTCAAACAGACGTTTATGCGCTGACGGTTCAGTTAAGCGATGACCTCGGGTTTTGGGAAAATCCAAATTTCAATGCCGATGTTTTAGTGAATGTAGTTTGGCGCGGTTTGACGAGTAATCGCGCCAGATTAGGTATCGGAGCTATCGGCGGCAACATAAAAGACGATGCCAATGCCGCGCCGACGCCCGTTTCAAGTTTATCTTCTAAGCTGACAAGAATTTCTCCTTTGCCCAATTTTATAGGTTATATTTATTCGGGCGACCGCACACGCTTTATGGAGCAGGCGACGTTTGGTCCGACGCCGCTGCTCGACTCGAGTATTCGCCGCATCGGTTTGCGAACCTGGCTAGCCGGACAATTTGAAACTCCGTATCCAACGTTTCCTTACCCGAATCTTTCGTTGATGCCGACAAATGCAACGACCGAATGCCAAAATAATATTCCGGTGAATTGTCAACGCGATTTTTATTCCATGTATCATCTGCAAAACTGGTTCTACAAGGAAGCGTTTTACGGCGACGCGCAGCTTAAACACCGCGTGGCTTGGGCGTTAAGCCAACTCTGGGTTGTTTCCGGCTTGGAAGAACGGCAGGCAAGCTGGATGATTGCGTATCATCAAAAACTTTCGCAGAACGCTTTCGGCAACTACCGCGATTTGATGAGCGATGTAACGTTGAATCCGGCGATGGGCGATTATCTGGATATGGTTCGCAGCACGAAAAACAACCCTAACGAAAACTTCGCGCGCGAGATTTTACAGCTTTTTTCGATCGGACTGTTTATGCTCAATCAAGACGGCACGCTCCAGCTCGACGCAAGCGGCAACCCGATTCCGACTTACGACCAAAATACCGTAAATAATTTCACAAAGGTTTTTACCGGCTGGAATTATTGCAACAACAGTAGCCCCGGTGTTTGCCCGAACATCACAGTCGGCACCGTTGATTTTAAAGACCCTTTGACTTTGACTCAAAATAATCACGACGTAACGGCTAAAACTTTGCTGAGTTATCCGGGCGCGGTCAATCAAACAATCGCGGCAAATCAAAACGGCGCAGCAGAACTCAATCAAGCTCTCGATAATATTTTTTATCACCCGAACGTCGCGCCGTTCGTCAGTCGCTTTTTGATTCAGCATCTTGTAACCAGCGACCCGACGCCTGCTTATGTCGGGCGAGCGGCGGCGGTTTTCAATAACAACGGTTCAAATATTCGCGGCGATTTAAAATCGGTCGTTCGCGCTATTCTACTCGACCCGGAAGCGCGCGGCAATGTTAAAACTGACCCGAATTACGGCAAACTACGCGAGCCGGTTCTGCTGGCAACCAACATTTTCCGCCAATTCAACGTGCGCTCCGCCGACGGCGCTATGCAGAGTGACGGTTACGTCAACCAGATAATTTCCCTGATGGGACAGAATACGTTTAACCCGCCGACGGTTTTCAATTATTACTCGCCCGATTACGTCGTTCCCGGAACTGCTCTGAATGGTCCCGAATTCGGTATTATGACGACCGGTACAGCAATCGCCCGCGCTAATTTCGTCAATACGATTGTCTTCAGTAGAGTCGGCACGAGCAACAGCGCGCCGCTCGGCACTTCGATTGATTTGACGGAAATGCAGACGATTGCGGCAGCGGACGCGAGCGGTAATAAAATGCTCGACGTGCTGAACACAAAATTGATGCACGGCACGATGTCCGAGCAAATGAAAAACACGATTTTAACGGCGGTGCAGGCGGTTCCAAGCACAGACTCGCTTACCCGCGCGAGAACGGCAGTTTATTTGGTGACGACTTCATCGCAATATCAGGTGCAAAGGTAATTTAGCGAGTTCGCTGAGTTTAATGAGTTCGGTGAGTTAGAAATTGCTTTGACTCACCGAATTCAAACAGGAGAAATATGAAAACATCCAGACGAGAATTTTTGACAAAATCAACTTGCGCCCTTGGTATGGCGGCGCTGGCAACTCAGGTCGAACATTTCGGGTTGATGACCGCGCTGGCGCAGAGAGTGGAAAACGCGCCGAGCGCGCCGAATGATTACCGCGCACTGGTTTGTGTTTTTATGCAGGGCGGAAATGACGGCAATAACACGGTTATTCCCAATCATAATGATGCCAGCTTGAGTAATTACGCGGCTTACAGCAGCGCGCGCGGCATGCAGGGCTTGGCAATCGCGCAGAACCAGCTTCTGCCAATAAACGTTCCGCGTATGAACAATTTGACTTACGGACTAAATCCCAATCTAGGCGCGGGAACGACCAACAACGGGATTCACGAGCTTTGGGAGCAGGGCAGAATGGCGATTGTAACCAACGCCGGAACGCTCGTTCAACCGACGACCCGCGCGCAATACCAAAGCGGAGCAGTTCGCAAACCGTTTCAGTTGTTTTCACATTCAGACCAGGTTTCGCAATATCAAGCCGGGCGTTCCGATATGCCTTCCTTTACTGGCTGGGGTGGAAGAATTTCCGACCGTCAAACCGCGTCCTACAATCCGGGCGGCTTGATTCCAATGATTACTTCGATCAACGGAGCGCAGCTTTTTACAGCCGGGCAAAGCACTCTGCCGATGGCGATTGCCAACGCTTCGATTTCTTTGAAAGATGTTTTGAATCCCCAGGGTTACAACACGAGTGCGGCTTCTCAGGCGAGACTCAACGCTTTTAATCAACTGCGGATGCAGGATTTAAGCTCAAATTACGTTGCCGCGGCAAGTCATATTACCGATCAAGCCATCAAAGCCAATCAAGCTTTGCAGACACCTCAGGAAGTTACGGTCGCTTTTCCTAATACCAGTATCGGTAATCAATTAAAACAAGTCGCAAGGTTGATAAAAAAACGAAACGAATTAAGCGTTAATCGTCAGATTTTCTATGTCCAGGTCGGGAGTTTCGACACGCATAACAATCAGGTAAACGGGCAAGGCACATTACTCGCACAGTTTAGCCAGGCGGTTCGCGCCTTTTACGATGAAATGGTTATGCAGGGTGTATCAAACAATGTAACGACTTTTACATTGTCGGATTTCTCGCGCACTCTAAATCCGGCGGGTTCAGGCGCAACCGTCGGTTCAGACCACGCCTGGGCAAATCATCTGTTCGTCATCGGCGGCGCTGTTGCAGGCAGCAATTTCTACGGCGCCAGCACTTCTAACGGAACGCCCTACCCGACACTTGCAATGAATGGACCGGACGATGCCGACAGCGGAACAAACGCGCGCGGACGTTGGATTCCGACAACGAGCGTCGAACAATACGCCGCAACTTTAGGGCGTTGGTATGGATTGTCCGAAGCCGATATGCCGCTCGTATTTCCGAATATCGGTAATTTTATGACTTCAAATCTCGGCTTTATGCAGCCTTAAAAGATAGTTGCAATATACACTTTAAGCAAGTCAAAAAACAAAAGGCACCATTGTTTGAAAATTCAATGGTGCTTTTTGTTTTTGAGTAATTTTTTGGAGCTTTCTCTTTGCACTGACAAGTCAATAGCTAAGTTACCTTGCATTCATATAAGTAAACTTTCGGAAACAAAAATTACGAACTTTACGAAAGTCTTTTGTTTCTTGACAGTATTTATACGTGAAACCTAAAATTGAAAGAAACAAAGGCGGTTTTGAAAACATTTGAATCTTCCGAATTATATAACGCTTGCACGAATTATCATCGTCCCGCTTCTGGTCGTTGTTCTTCTGACGCCTTTTGCTGAAGATTGGTTCGGCATCAGCAGTTATGCGCTCGCTATCGCTATTTTTCTCGCCGCATCTCTCACCGATATTTTAGACGGGCAACTCGCCCGCCGCCGCAATCAAGTTTCAAAAATGGGCGCGCTGCTCGACCCGATTGCTGACAAACTTCTTGTTTCCGCGGCGCTAATTGTCTTAGTCGAAAAACATCTCGCGCCCGCGTGGACGGTTGTTATTATTTTGGGCAGAGAGTTTATTATTACTGGTTTGCGTTCGGTCGCCGCCGCCGAAGGCATCATTATTTCGGCACAAAAAATCGGAAAAGTAAAAATGTGGGCGCAGTGCGTGGCGATAGTCGCGCTTCTGGTTGCCGGTGCGAGTGGTAACCCGCCGGTATCGAATTTCGGATGGGAACTGCCGACGTTTCGCTTTTGGGAAGTGCCGGAAGTCCAGACGGCTTTTTCACACATCTCCCGTTTATCTCTGACATCAAATGATTGGAAAGTAATAGGTTATCTGGCAGGACGCGCCGCGCTTTGGGTCGCTGTCATCACAGCTTGCTGGTCAATGTATGATTATTTCAAATACTTTTTAACTGAAAACAGAAGACGCCAATCTCTAAAAGGGGTGGTTCTTGATAAACCGCTAAAATAATTTTCAGCAAGTGAAAATTTATCCCGTAAAAATTCTGAATTTACTCAGGGCTTGCAGAAAGACGAATGATTTTGTAGTATTTTCGATTGCGGCAAAACACGCCGTAATTTAAGCCGGTGTAGCTCAGTTGGTAGAGCAGTTGATTTGTAATCATCAGGTCGGCGGTTCAAATCCGTTCACCGGCTCCATATATATTCAATAAATACAAATGTTTACAGAAACAAAAGGCAAGCCTAGAAAGCCTGCCTTTTTGTTTTGTGTGCCTATTGTGTGCCAAAATCTAAAAGTCTCGAAAACGATCCTTTTTGAAACATTTTTTTAGAGGATTGCGACTGTCTTGCCCCTTCTCCTATGGGTTTCTCGTAATCTATTTCCTTCACCTAAGGTTTCGCTTCGTAAATCAAATTAAACGGCGTTTCGGTTGCTCGGCGGAAGCGGCTGAATCCACCGCTTTCAACTACCTCACGGATTTTTGCTTCGCCCGCTTGCGCGCCCAAAGCCATCCCGACTTCTTGTGAACGTGAAGCAGGCGTACAGATTAGCGTTGAAGCCGAATAATAAACTCGTCCGATAGGATTGTGATTGTCTTTCGCGTCGTCATTCGCAAACGGTTCGACAATCATCCAAGTTCCGTCGTCAGCCAAAGATTCTTTGACGTGCGCAGCCGCACCGATTGGGTCGCCCATATCATGCAGACAATCGAAGAATGTTACGAAATCATAATCGTTACCTGAATAATCTTTCGCCTTCGCAATTTCAAAATTAACACGGTCGGAAACTCCCGCTTCCTTTGCCTTTTCACGCGCCGTTTTGATTGATGCGTCGTGATAATCAAAACCGACGAAGGTTGAATTTGGAAAAGCCTCTGCCATTAAAATCGTTGAAGAACCGAGACCGCATCCCACGTCCGCAACCTTTCCGCCTGCTTCGAGTTTCTCCTGCACACCTTCAAGTGCGGGAATCCATGCACTAATCAAGTTTGCGGCGTAACCCGGACGGAAGAAAAGTTCCGTGCCACGAAAAAGATTATGGTCGTGTTCGTGCCAGCCCAAACCTTCGCCGGATTTGAATCTTTCAATCATTTTCGGCACGGCTCTCAAAGCAGCTGTCGCCAAGACGAACGCACCGGGCAGATAAGCCATTCCCTTTTCATCCGTTAGCAGAAACTTTTGCTCTTCGTTCAAAAAATATCGTTTCGTGTCGGCTTCATATTCGACATAGCCGCTTGCCGCTTGCGAATTGAGCCACTCGCGCAAGTAACGCTCGTTTGTATTCGTGCGCTGTGCTAATTCTTCCGAAGTAACCGGTGCATCGGCTTCACCCATCGCTTTATAAAGACCGAGACTTTCGCCGATGACGATTGCCCCCGCACTCATCGTCGCGCCTAAATCTCCGACAAATTTGCCGAGCATTTGATTTAACTTTTCTTCACTGATTGCCATAGTTAGCCTCCCTTTAGAAATACTTTATTGAATTTGGAAACAAAGTTGGCGGAAGGTGGGAGAATTGAACAATCAAAATGTTCAATTCAATCGCACGGCTGATTTATTTAATAGGAGCAGATTATATCTCTTTTATAAGGCTGTCAAATGTTTTGCCCGTCGCAAATTGTCATTGGTTACCTTTATCAATATGGACAAACAGCACAGAGTTAAGAGAATAGGGAATACACATTAAAGGTGTTTAAGTTCATATGATTTCCTAAGAATAATTAAACGCTTCTTAAACAGTCTCAAAAATTGCCCCTTTTTCAGACAAAAAACTTTGCTTGCTATAATATACTTGTGAGTTATAGCGAAAATCTTTGACAATTGATTCTTAAAAAACTGTAATCAAATGGTAAAATAAAGAACTTAAATGATTATTTTTTCTGATATTAAATTGGCTCGAAAATTAGAGCGCGTCGAAGCAATCACAACTGCCGAATTTGTTGAATCACGGGCAAAATTGTTCCCCGAAAGTGGAGTAGAGTGGATTGAAGTGGCAGGGGTTTATGCGATGTTCGATGGAATTAAATCGCCTTCGACACAAACTTTCGGTCTTGGAATTTTTGATGAAATTACTGAGACGGAAATGCAAATGCTTGAATCGTTCTTCCAAAAACACAATGCGCCTGTTTTTCACGAAGTCAGTCCAATGGTCAATGACTCGATTATCACACTACTTAATGAACGCAGTTACCAGCCAATTGAATTGACGAACGTAATGTATCGAACACTTGATTCAGCGAACTTCTTCAACTTGCAGAAGAATGTGCATATCTCAACGCGAATTATTAACAAAGATGAGATAGATGTTTTTGCAGAAACTTCAGTGGCTGGCTGGAGTGCTGAAATGCCTGAATTTGCAGATTTCGGGATTGAATTGTGTCGGGTTGGCGCAAACAGCAAAAGTATATTGCCTTTTATTGCTGAGTTAGGGGGCAAACCGATTGCAACAGGTTCAATGTCAATTTATGACGACGTAGCTATGCTCTGTGGTGCCAGCACTATTCCCGAAAGCCGTAATCAAGGCGCACAAAACGCTCTTCTTGCAGCGCGACTTGCTCATGCCTACGAAAATGGCTGCAAAATTGCGGCTATGGGTGCGCGTCCAGGCAGTCAATCGCAAAGGAACGCTGAGAAGAACGACTTTCGGGTCGCTTACACACGCATAAAATGGCAACTAAAGAAGTAGATTTGAATTGCCTAAAGAAAAAATATAAGAACATTTGGTGAATTATATATGCGTGTCTCAAAATTGCCTTTTTTTGAGACACTTTAATTATTGATTTAGTTATTTTTAGTAACAAAAAACGCCTGTTGCTTTTTTACCGTTTTGTTTCATAAACCGTCTCATAACTAAAATCCCAAAACTCATGGCTTTGTGTCTAAAGTCCGTTTTGTCTCAACAGTGCTTAAGGTTGTCTCAAAAGTGTTTGAACGAAAAAAAGGACTTTTCTAAATCTCTATTATGCCCAAGAATAAATAAACAACAAGATATGACAATTAAACGGGTAGTTGTTTATAGTAACGGCTACCCGTTTTTATTTCTACAATTTCATAATAGCTGCTTGTATTTAATAACGGGTGGTGTTAGAATTATGCCGTTATGAATTTTAACTTTGAACAATTAAAAGCAAAACTTGGGAAACAGTTTAATATAGATACTTTCAATCAAGAGTTGCAGGAATTGGAAAGTCGCTATTCTGTTAATGAATACAAGGCTAAACTCGAAGCCCTTGATTGGGTTCGTAACGAAATGTTAATCGAAGATTCTAGCGATAGCGAAAACCAGCGTGAAGTTGAAAAAAATGGTAGCACTCCCAAAACTTCTTCTAGTAAACAAGGTCTAAAAACAATGATTCTTGAGGTAATCCCTACTCTTGACCGTGTTTTTGATAGTGACCAAGTTTTAGTAGCTATAGAAAAAAAATTTGGGGTTGGGCGTGATTCAGTTAAACGCAACACAATGCGAACTTCTTTATGGCATTTACGTCAAGATGGTGTTTTAGAAAATGTTGAGGTTGGTGGGGGTAGCAAGAAATCAACTTATAGATATATAGGAGAGAGTTAAAAGTTTTGGAAGATGTCCCGTGTTCTGGCGAACTTAAAAGGCTTCCGACCCTAAGGGCGCGTTCTTGTAAAACGCAGGGGTTCGATTCCCACACCTTCCGTTTTGTAGTTAAGTTATGGCGGCGATAGTCTAATTGAAAGATACCTTGCTCGTAACAAGGAGTCACGGGAACAGTCCCCGTTCGCCGCCCCTTCACTTTACTTAATAGCTCAAAGAGCCGCTACTATTTGTGAATCATATCACACGTATTTCTCTTTGTCTATTAAAAAAACAACCCAGTTTTAATTGGCATAAATTGTTGAAAACACAGTATTTAGATTGTATTTCGTCAATGAAATATGGTATGATAAGTGCATCTTCAAAGGAAGAAAAAAGCACGATTAGTTGCGGAAACAACCAATCGTGCCTGTTTAACCACAGTGTGTTTGCGCACACCATAGCCGAAACTTTATTGTGCGCCAACTCACCTGTAAAAATCAAGGAGAGATGCACAATGAACGATATTCTAAACGTCCGCGAATTGCGCGGACTTGATATAGCCAACCGATACACAATCAAACAAGAAAACGGAACGTGGTTTGTTCCTTCCACTTCCGGCAAAAGCGAAAGATACAAAGTAGATTTGAGCAAACAAAAATGCTCTTGCCCAGACTTTGAGATTCGTCGCCAAAAATGCAAACACATCTTTGCGGCAGAGTTTTCTTTTGAGCACGATTTCTTAGGTGAACTTACAAGTCAAGAAGTTGTCATACCGCAAACTTACATTCCGCCACGAAAAACTTACGCGCAAGATTGGATTGCTTATGATAAAGCGCAAACTTGCGAGAAGTCAGAATTTCAATATCTATTAGCCGAACTTTGCAAAGGCGTTGGTGAACCGTCTCAAGAAAAAGGCAGACCGCGCTTGCCGCTTGAAGATATGATTTTCTCTTGTGTTTATAAGGTTTATTCAACCTTTTCCCTGCGTAGATTTCACACGGACTTAAACGAAGCTCACATCAAAGGTTTTCTCTTGAGACCGCCGCATTATAAAAGTATTTCCCGCTATTTCGGAATGGAAATTTTAACGCCTTATCTGAAAATGCTGATTGAAGAAAGCAGTCTGCCATTAGTAGAGATTGAAAAACATTTCGCCGTTGATGCCTCTGGACTTTCCACTTCTCAAGGCTTTACTTGGCTTCACGCCAAATATACAGAGCCGCGTCTTATCAATAAAAAAGATTGGTTGAAGATTCATATTTGTTGCGGCACAAAAACAAATATCATTTCAGCCGTTGAAGTTACAGAACGACACGAAGCCGATTCAAACTACTTTGAAACTTTGGTAAAAGATACCGTTCAAAATTTTGAAATAGTAGAAGTTTCGGCAGACAAAGGTTATCTGTCAAAAGCTAACTTGCGAACTGCGATTGATAATAACGCTATTCCTTACATCGCTTGGAAAGCAAATAGCAGAGCAACAAACAAGGAAGGCAATCACCTTTGGAATAAGTTGTATCACTATTACGCATTGAATCAAGAGAAATTCCTTGAGCATTATCACAGACGGTCTAACGTCGAAACTGCATTTTTTATGATTAAAGCGAAGTTTGGCGGTGCATTAAGAAGCAAAACAAGAACAGCACAAATCAATGAGGCACTATGTAAAATCTTAGCGCACAACATTTGTGTTTTGATTCAATCAATTTGTGAGTTAGGTATTAAGGCTGAATTTTGGAAAGAAATTGTATAAGCGAAATTGAAGGGCGCAATATATTGCGTAAATGTTGACTTTAAAGAAGTTTTAAAGATAAATTAAAAGCGTCTTGTGTATCAGACAAGACGCTTAACTTTTTCTGGTTGCACAGGACGCAACTAGACAGGTCAACCTAAACTTAGGTTAGCCGATATTTGCTTCCTGTGTCAACTTCACTCTTGACCGCCTGAAAAGGCAAGGAAGCAATATGCCAAAATCATCTCCGGCTAGAAAGACTGTTTATCGCAGTTCAAAATCTGGCAAATTCGTTACAAAGACACAAGCCGAAAAGAATCCAAAAACTACTGAAAAGGAAAGGGTTCGGACAGGTAACTAATCAACAATAGCAACTTTAGATTGATGCCTAATTTTCGGATTGGGCATCTTTATTTTTGTGGAATTACTTGCTTCTTAAAACTTCTTTTATTCTGTATGCGTAAAGAATACGTCTGCATCTATACACCCAAACTTTTATATGCCTGCCTTTAGTCAAAAAATCGGAAAGGTCGCTCGAGGCTGATGCCGCTCGCCCGTCAATATAATCGCTATCAAGATTGATATAAGTGCGGGTATCGTCAGCAGCTTTTAATACAAAACCGCTTAATTGCATTTCATTATTAGCAAATTGTCTTTTTATAATTGAACCAACATATACTTCTTTTT
>MWVX01000784.1_pt1 | contig 10376 bp, 9 predicted proteins | sample 1047311 | NCBI WGS metagenome assembly MWVX01 (sample SAMN06349984, study PRJNA376086) | soil metagenome | isolation source: MtG-4 sample Antarctic (ecotone) soil | place: Antarctica | collected 2015-01-13
ATCGTAGCTTGCGTACTCTCAGTCACACCGCGGCTTTGCATGTGGGAGAGGGCTTGCCTCATTTCCTCACCGTTTTAACGGTTTGGGAGGGGAGCGTGGTTGGCGCGTTAAGGAAACCGTTAAAAACGGTTCCAAGTCTCAAATCTCGCTTTGAAACCGAGCTAAGCCGCGCTGTGAATGAGATAGTTAGCGAACTAACATTACGGTTTGAAGGGGTCGGCCGAAGAAAGAAAGGGGTGCGTCACTGGCCCCCAACTAATCGGAGCCAGTGCCGCACCCTTGAACGTTTTAGGAAGGTTGGACGTCAGTTGTTAGAACCAGATGCCGTACGCTTGATCTTTATGCCGCCGTTTGTGGTCGTGACGCGGACAGTTGGTCCACCGGAACCCAGGTTCACCGCCAGTTCCCTGGTAATACGTCCCTGCACAGTCACCGGAAAGTCTACGCTAAGGTGCCCATTAACCGTGCCGGTTTCCAAATTTGCCGAATAGTTCTCCGGTACCGACATGACAATACCGCCGTTTGTCGTTTTCACATCGAGCGTCTCGCCGTCCCAGCGGGCACCATCAAGTTCGACTACTACGCCGCCGTTGGTCGTACCACCCCGAACCAGTCCTCCAACGCGCTTTAAAACGACGCCGCCGTTATGCCCGGTGAATTCGATGCGTCCACTAACGTCTGCGATCGAGATGCCTCCGTTGTAGGCTTCGAGGGAAAGATCCGTACGGCGGGGAACAAAAATCTCGTAGCTGACATCCCAATGGTAGTCCCTACGATTTTCCGGTCCTTCGGCAAAGATCTTGCCGCCGCCAGTCTCGATTCTGATCTGTTTCGCGAGGTCGTCTGCCTCACTCTGAGTAGAGGCACCCGTCTGGATTCTGGCCCGCACCAGGACCTCATGTCGATCCCAGCCTTTTACCGACACTCCTCCGTTTTTGCGGGCGTCGACCGTAATCGCGCCCCCCGCAGCCACAGTCTGTTCCTTAATCTCACAATGTCCCATCAACCGATCGCTATACCAATTGTCGCGACAAGTCAGCGAGCCTCGAGACTTGTCCTGCGCTAACGCGAGGACGGTCATCACACTCAGCGTTGCAGCGATGAACACAATTCGTCTTATCCAACTATTCATGGTCGTGATCTCCTGGTCAGTTCCTCTTCAGATGTTACGGTTTCGGTTTCTCGCGGTTCTGCCAGGTAAACACCATCGTCTTACCGGATGTGGCAGATTTTAGGAAAAGCCCAGCTGAGAGTTTTACCAAGCTGTTTTTTGTAACGCTACTATGCGAGGAATGCCCTGCAAGTCTTTGTGGATGTCCAGAAATTTCCAGCAAGTCCGGTCAATCAAGAGCTCGACAGCTGCCGCCTGGTCAAAACCAATCTCCATGAGCAGATGACCTCCTGCTTTGACAAAGAACCCGCTATCAATCAACAAACGCCGAATAATCGTGAGCCCGTTAACACCTCCACCCAGAGCCAGTCGGGGCTCGTAATCGCGAACTTCTCTCTGCAAAGCGTCCAGCGCTGAGGCGGCAACGTAGGGCGGATTGGACACCACCAGATCGAACATCGGTTTACCACCTTCCAGGGCTGACAAACAATCGGCGACCAGGAAAGAAATTCTCGCGGCGACAGAATGGCGCAGAGCGTTGCGCCGAGCAACTTGAATCGCCTCGATGGAGAGATCGATACCCACCGCAGTCGCTTGCTGGTTCTCGTGTAGAAGTGCCACCGCGACGCAACCTGAACCCGTCCCAACGTCGCAAATAGAAGGCGTTGCCGTGCCCTTTTCGAGCATAGGGAGAACCGTTTCCACAAGTAACTCTGTCTCAGGTCGTGGAATTAGAACGTCTTTTGTAACCTCAAAATCCAAACCAAAGAAAACCTGGCACCCGGTGATGTACTGTAACGGCTCGCCTTCAGCCCTTCGAGCAACGCATCCGCGGAAATTTTGGTCCTCGTTCAGGGTTATTAAATCTTCGGCGTGGGTGATGATGAATGTCCGATCACGGTTAATGACGTGCTGAAGAAGTGAACTAGCCTCGCGGCGGGCGTCGGGTACGCCCCCTCGGCGCAGAGTCTGGGCACCTTCGCGAATCGCTTCAGCAATAGAAACGCTCATCATTATTTTTAAGACTCGTTCGAGACCGGCGAATTACGTGTTGCCTTTCGTTTTTCCGTACGCGGGTCTATGATACGCCGCAATCGACTTGTTAGTGTGTTCATGGAGGTACTTGGCCCTGCACTCCAATGTCCGAAGTGATTCGTCAGCTTGTTTTGGGAAAGAGAATAGCATTGACACTTTTTTCCTCGTACAACGGTACGAGTCTCGTTCCTCCCGTACAAGGTACGAGTCTCTTCCTCCCGTGTACGACAGAACCTCCGGGCCATCCAGCTTTGGAGGTTCTGGCGTTAAAAGGGGCCTTGGTTTAACTAAGTTTAGCCGACAGGAAACAAATGGGAACCCTTTACAAAAGCTTGCTTTTATTTGCAATGAACTGGCTCGATGCTCAGCTAACAATTTTGTGGGTGCGTTTGGAAGTGGCCACTGAGGGTAACGGCCTGATGGCTCGTATCTTGAGTCTAGGAGAAGCGCCGTTTCTGGGCTTTAAGCTGGTCGTAGGAGCCTTGGCGGCTTACGTTCTCTATCGCTGCGCTCATCTGCCGTTGGCCCGACGCGGTATGAGGCTGGTGCTGGGAATCTATCTAGTTTTGATGATGATTCATGTTGCCACTGGCTTCTCCGCCCTTGGTTGGCACGCTCCCGAGACCGTAGTTACCTACTTTGGCAGTTTACCCGCGGCATTCTTAGCGTCGCTGTCTTAACGAAACTCCTCGTGCCCTTTACCAGACGGCGGCCAACAAAACGGCATCCTCGCGCCTCTCAACGTCTGGCCAAGCCCACTACGCTTCCGGCGGGAACGACTCTTAACACTTGCTTACAAGTCCCCTGAAGTTCTAAATTTGAGTAACGGAGTTGCGAGAGAAAACGCGCAACCGCCTCAAGCGGGTGAGCATCCAACCGCTTGCGTCTCCAAACCTGGAAATTGGCAACATAAGAGATAAATCCATGTATAAGATTACCGCACGTCAAATTCTGGTCATCGCTTTGATTTCTGGGCTCTTCGCCGCAGCTACCGTGGCCCTTGTGGATCGGTTGTCCAACCGCCTTGAACCAGCCGGTGCCGCATTCACGGAGAGTTTGCCGGCCGGGGTTATGGATCCTGAAATGGCTACCGACGAGCAAAACAATATTGAAATCTATCGCACCCTCTCGCCCGGTGTGGTGAATATTCACTCGACATCCTATGCCCGCGACTTTTTTGGGTTTGTAGAGCCTCAGGAGGGCTCAGGCTCAGGATCTATTCTCGATCAGGCCGGCAATATCTTGACTAACAATCATGTGGTCGAGCGAGCTGAAAAGGTTTCCGTCAGCTTCGGCGGACCGAAAAACTATGCGGCGACCGTGGTCGGGCGTGATCCTGACACTGACTTGGCTGTGATTCGATTGATAGAGAAACCACGGGAGCCTTTAGCGGTCGTGCCCCTCGGCGATTCTGATAAGTTGGTGGTTGGTCAGAAAGTGCTCGCGATCGGAAACCCCTTCGGACTGGATCGCACGCTGACAACCGGGGTTATCAGCGGTCTGCAGCGACCCATCAGGGCACGCAACAACCGGCAGATTGAGGGTGCGATTCAAACAGATGCTTCGATCAATCCCGGAAATTCTGGTGGTCCATTGTTTGACTCGCATGGGCGCATGATCGGAATCAACTCGCAAATCCTGTCGCCCTCAGGAGCCTCTGCCGGTGTAGGCTTCGCCGTTCCCGTTAACATTGCGAAACGCATTATTCCGCAGTTGATAAGTTCAGGAAGGGTGCTCAGACCCAAACTTGGAATCACGACGCGCAACGTCGAGGCACTCAAGAATCAGGTTGATTTGCCTGTTTCCGAAGGCGTTCTGATTTGGCAAGTTGCTTCCGGCGGGGCCGCCGCGAATGCCGGTCTGCGCGGACTCACCCAGACGGAAAACGGGGACGTTGAGTTGGGTGATATCATTGTGGCTATCAATGGTGAGAAAGTGGCTAATTCCGACAATTTGTTCAGCGTGCTGGACAGGCATCGAGTTGGTGCTGTCGTGCCCGTCGACATAGTGCGGAACGGAAGAAGAATGACAGTGTCAGTGCGCCTGACTGAAGGTCCTGATAGCGGGCGTGGAATCATTCGACCATAGCGAAGCAAGGTGTCAGGTGCCGGGTGTGATCGAGTTAACCGGCACCCACCAGCCACCAGTCAACAACCAACCCCCGGCTTTTGTGAACCAAACCGATCACTTCTTCAATCTCGGGTACGGATGGCTCTGCAAACACTGCAGCGCAGAAGATGCTGAACGGAAGCATCACGATCACGGCACTCGCGCTCGCTTTTTCACTGAAGGGGAGGCCGAAGAGAAGGAACCCACTCTTTCAACACTTGCTCTTGCTCGCTGGACCGACTCCAGCCGTCGATCCCTTACTTGCCCGCGCTGTGACATCCAAGAAATGATCAGAGCCGGATGAAAAGCTGGACCATTCCTGCCGATTTCTGTAAGTTTTTCCCTCGATCGACCCGCCGACTCAAACGTCCAACACAAGCTTTCGCAACTGAGAAATCCTTTTCTCAGGGTCCCCAAACTTCTTGCGATAGTCGCGCATACTGCGTTCAATTACGTCGATTGCCTCCCCCCGACCATAAACATCAGAAATCTCAACGCGTCTTGGTGCTGCGCCCGGCAACTGCTTGTAACTGAGAAAGTAGTGCTTTAAGCGATCCACCAGGCCTGCCGGACAACCGCCGATATCTTCCAGGTGGTCGTAAGCTACATCCGAAATGAGCACCGCGATGATTTTGTCGTCAGCCTGATGCCCATCGATCATGCGCAAACCGCCGATGGGCTTTGCGCGCAGAAAGAAATTACCGTGCGCAAATGCTTTCTCCGTCAAGACACAAATGTCCAGCGGATCCCCATCACCCTGAATGCCGGTTTGGCCGGTACGTATTCATTCGGCATCTCGTAACTCCTGGGTTGAATACTCCCAATTCAGTTTTGAAGTACCACAATTAACGGGCCATGGACGTCTTACCCGCCTGCCTCCCACCAGTCTTTTAAGCCTGGGTACGCCGATGATAGAATCCGGAACGCAATGGCCGCCCCCGCCGAAGTTATTACCGACGCCCGCCCGAGCGCAATTTCCCTGCGCTGGATCATCAACGGGCGCGAAGATCTTATCTGGTTCATCGGCTCGGTCCTATCCAGCTACGCCCTGCTTCTTCTGTACATCAAGGGTATCGTGCCGTTGGTTCCCATGGTAGCGCTGTGGGCAATACTGATTGATGCACCCCATGTCTTCGGCACTTTTTCGCGCACTTATTTCGATCGCACGGAGCGCCGCAACCGCGCTCGTCTCCTCTGGGGTTCTCTGCTCTTTTTCGCCGTGGGACCGTTAATGGTTTATTTCGGCGGCGGTCTCATTTTCTTCTTTCTGGCCGCGCTTTGGGCTTACTACCATCTCGTCAAACAACACTACGGCTTCATGGTGCTCTATAAAAAGAAAAACGGCGACTTGGCACCGGTCGATAATGCGCTTGACCGTTTGCTCTTGCTCTTCGCGTTCAATTATCCGTTTGTCGCTTTTATTGCGCAGGATCCGGAAGCTATGGCGCGCGTGCCCGCAGCGTTGCAGAGTGGCGTAAATCATGAATGTGAGAGACGAAGGAAACCCCGAGCCCGGACTCCTTTTACATCTTCTGCTGCGAAGCGTTTTGAGTCTGCACTTAGCGCTGGCGCTCCTGGGATGCGCAGTCGCAAATCAGCAGCCGAGGCCGGCCAACCCGATCCCCTCACCAAGGCCCTCCGCTTCGACTGAAACCAATGAACGCTCATCCGATCGAATAGATCGTTCAACCAGCGAGCCATACTCAGGCAGCCTTTCGATTTTTGAAGACCCGAAGAGGGAGGACAGGCTCCAAGTCAATCGGGTAATGGATATTCTCGGCATCAAGACAGGATCGCATGTAGCGGACGTTGGCGCTGGCTCGGGGTGGTTTACAGTGAGGGCAGCTAAGCGGGTCGGATCGGGCGGACTCGTCTACGCTGTTGAAATTAATAGTGAATATTTGAAACACATCGACAAACGTTCCAAAGATGAGAACCTTTCAAATATCCGTACCATTCTTGGCAAGGAAGACGATCCGCTGCTGCCAGAAAAAAGCGTGGATGCTGTGTTGCTGCTTAAGACATACCACGAAATTGGCGAGCCAGTACGGTGGTTGCGGCGCATGCGCCCCGCTATGCGAGAGGGAGCGCTGCTGGGAATCATCGATCGGACTGGGAAAGGCGACGATCATGGAATCGATCGAGATCTCGTGGTCAAGGAAGCGCAACGAGCCGGGTTTGTGCTGGTCGAGCAACACGACTTCGTCAGACCTGACGAGGTTGACTACTTTCTGGTTTTCCACGCGCGTTAGGGTATCAGTCCATCTTCAGAGCCTTACCAACTGACGGATCGCGCCGGACGCGCCAGATCTTCGAGTCGAGGTAATAATGAATGAAGGCGTAGCCCCAGAGAAAAGATATTCCCAGCTGTGTGGCAAATGCCGGCTCGCTTAACGTGCCTGTGCTACCACGTTCATTAAAACTAACATAACCGAGATACTGTCTCGGCCCCTGGTAGATCAACCCGAAGACGATTCCGAAAGCTATGTAGAAAAGTAAGCGGCGGCTGATAATTTCGGCAGCACCGTATTTTGCCTTGGGACCTATGTTCGTGACATCGGAAACCGCCTCGACGATGATTGGCGTCCCACCTCGCACAGCCGCGGTTTTAGCACCCCAGCGGGGTTGCCCCGCTGGTGACCCGGCATTGATTGTGTACTTCTGATTGTGAAACCAAATCAGTCGGTGGTATTGCAGGTTGTGATAGATGGTCAGGATGGCAACGATCGCTATTGGTTTGTGAGGCATCGGCGTCAATAGGACGATCCAGTGCATGGGAATCGCTGCCGCGAGCAAAAGGTATTTAGGCACATTCAATGGCGAACCAGCGAGAGCACGTTGTACCTGCCGACAGACCCAGACCACCCCTACGATGATTGTGCCTGCCAGCAAAAACATAGCCAGGCCATTTACGCCACTCTGCAACGCTGCGGGCACGCGCGCCATAGCTTCCGGATCCTGCGCAATAAAAGCGACAAACGGATAATTGAACGCGAAGAGCCCAGAAATCAAAGCGATGACCAGAATTTGACGTGCGGTAATCTTATACATGGATTTATCTCTTATGTTGCCAATTTCCAGGTTTGGAGACGCAAGCGGTTGGATGCTCACCCGCTTGAGGCGGTTGCGCGTTTTCTCTCGCAACTCCGTTACTCAAATTTAGAACTTCAGGGGACTTGTAAGCAAGTGTTAAGAGTCGTTCCCGCCGGAAGCGTAGTGGGCTTGGCCAGACGTTGAGAGGCGCGAGGATGCCGTTTTGTTGGCCGCCGTCTGGTAAAGGGCACGAGGAGTTTCGTTAAGACAGCGACGCTAAGAATGCCGCGGGTAAACTGCCAAAGTAGGTAACTACGGTCTCGGGAGCGTGCCAACCAAGGGCGGAGAAGCCAGTGGCAACATGAATCATCATCAAAACTAGATAGATTCCCAGCACCAGCCTCATACCGCGTCGGGCCAACGGCAGATGAGCGCAGCGATAGAGAACGTAAGCCGCCAAGGCTCCTACGACCAGCTTAAAGCCCAGAAACGGCGCTTCTCCTAGACTCAAGATACGAGCCATCAGGCCGTTACCCTCAGTGGCCACTTCCAAACGCACCCACAAAATTGTTAGCTGAGCATCGAGCCAGTTCATTGCAAATAAAAGCAAGCTTTTGTAAAGGGTTCCCATTTGTTTCCTGTCGGCTAAACTTAGTTAAACCAAGGCCCCTTTTAACGCCAGAACCTCCAAAGCTGGATGGCCCGGAGGTTCTGTCGTACACGGGAGGAAGAGACTCGTACCTTGTACGGGAGGAACGAGACTCGTACCGTTGTACGAGGAAAAAAGTGTCAATGCTATTCTCTTTCCCAAAACAAGCTGACGAATCACTTCGGACATTGGAGTGCAGGGCCAAGTACCTCCATGAACACACTAACAAGTCGATTGCGGCGTATCATAGACCCGCGTACGGAAAAACGAAAGGCAACACGTAATTCGCCGGTCTCGAACGAGTCTTAAAAATAATGATGAGCGTTTCTATTGCTGAAGCGATTCGCGAAGGTGCCCAGACTCTGCGCCGAGGGGGCGTACCCGACGCCCGCCGCGAGGCTAGTTCACTTCTTCAGCACGTCATTAACCGTGATCGGACATTCATCATCACCCACGCCGAAGATTTAATAACCCTGAACGAGGACCAAAATTTCCGCGGATGCGTTGCTCGAAGGGCTGAAGGCGAGCCGTTACAGTACATCACCGGGTGCCAGGTTTTCTTTGGTTTGGATTTTGAGGTTACAAAAGACGTTCTAATTCCACGACCTGAGACAGAGTTACTTGTGGAAACGGTTCTCCCTATGCTCGAAAAGGGCACGGCAACGCCTTCTATTTGCGACGTTGGGACGGGTTCAGGTTGCGTCGCGGTGGCACTTCTACACGAGAACCAGCAAGCGACTGCGGTGGGTATCGATCTCTCCATCGAGGCGATTCAAGTTGCTCGGCGCAACGCTCTGCGCCATTCTGTCGCCGCGAGAATTTCTTTCCTGGTCGCCGATTGTTTGTCAGCCCTGGAAGGTGGTAAACCGATGTTCGATCTGGTGGTGTCCAATCCGCCCTACGTTGCCGCCTCAGCGCTGGACGCTTTGCAGAGAGAAGTTCGCGATTACGAGCCCCGACTGGCTCTGGGTGGAGGTGTTAACGGGCTCACGATTATTCGGCGTTTGTTGATTGATAGCGGGTTCTTTGTCAAAGCAGGAGGTCATCTGCTCATGGAGATTGGTTTTGACCAGGCGGCAGCTGTCGAGCTCTTGATTGACCGGACTTGCTGGAAATTTCTGGACATCCACAAAGACTTGCAGGGCATTCCTCGCATAGTAGCGTTACAAAAAACAGCTTGGTAAAACTCTCAGCTGGGCTTTTCCTAAAATCTGCCACATCCGGTAAGACGATGGTGTTTACCTGGCAGAACCGCGAGAAACCGAAACCGTAACATCTGAAGAGGAACTGACCAGGAGATCACGACCATGAATAGTTGGATAAGACGAATTGTGTTCATCGCTGCAACGCTGAGTGTGATGACCGTCCTCGCGTTAGCGCAGGACAAGTCTCGAGGCTCGCTGACTTGTCGCGACAATTGGTATAGCGATCGGTTGATGGGACATTGTGAGATTAAGGAACAGACTGTGGCTGCGGGGGGCGCGATTACGGTCGACGCCCGCAAAAACGGAGGAGTGTCGGTAAAAGGCTGGGATCGACATGAGGTCCTGGTGCGGGCCAGAATCCAGACGGGTGCCTCTACTCAGAGTGAGGCAGACGACCTCGCGAAACAGATCAGAATCGAGACTGGCGGCGGCAAGATCTTTGCCGAAGGACCGGAAAATCGTAGGGACTACCATTGGGATGTCAGCTACGAGATTTTTGTTCCCCGCCGTACGGATCTTTCCCTCGAAGCCTACAACGGAGGCATCTCGATCGCAGACGTTAGTGGACGCATCGAATTCACCGGGCATAACGGCGGCGTCGTTTTAAAGCGCGTTGGAGGACTGGTTCGGGGTGGTACGACCAACGGCGGCGTAGTAGTCGAACTTGATGGTGCCCGCTGGGACGGCGAGACGCTCGATGTGAAAACGACAAACGGCGGTATTGTCATGTCGGTACCGGAGAACTATTCGGCAAATTTGGAAACCGGCACGGTTAATGGGCACCTTAGCGTAGACTTTCCGGTGACTGTGCAGGGACGTATTACCAGGGAACTGGCGGTGAACCTGGGTTCCGGTGGACCAACTGTCCGCGTCACGACCACAAACGGCGGCATAAAGATCAAGCGTACGGCATCTGGTTCTAACAACTGACGTCCAACCTTCCTAAAACGTTCAAGGGTGCGGCACTGGCTCCGATTAGTTGGGGGCCAGTGACGCACCCCTTTCTTTCTTCGGCCGACCCCTTCAAACCGTAATGTTAGTTCGCTAACTATCTCATTCACAGCGCGGCTTAGCTCGGTTTCAAAGCGAGATTTGAGACTTGGAACCGTTTTTAACGGTTTCCTTAACGCGCCAACCACGCTCCCCTCCCAAACCGTTAAAACGGTGAGGAAATGAGGCAAGCCCTCTCCCACATGCAAAGCCGCGGTGTGACTGAGAGTACGCAAGCTACGAT
>MWVX01000788.1_pt1 | contig 10361 bp, 11 predicted proteins | sample 1047311 | NCBI WGS metagenome assembly MWVX01 (sample SAMN06349984, study PRJNA376086) | soil metagenome | isolation source: MtG-4 sample Antarctic (ecotone) soil | place: Antarctica | collected 2015-01-13
CCCACTCGAAAGTGTTGACCTCATCATTCCAAACAATCAGGTGAAATGGTTCCTGGGTATCAACCAATACATCCTCAGTTTCTGAAGTTTTTATTTTGGTATTTGTAGTATAGTTTGATAACATGCTTTGCAAAAATAAATATATTGTGCGAAACAATTTTTTATGCAAAAAGTAACTGGGATTGGGGGCGTATTTATAAAAGCAAAAGATCCAAAAAACTTAACGGCTTGGTATCAAAAGTACCTGGGCATCAATTTTGGAGACGAATTGTATGTAAATTTTAAATGGAACAACTCTGAAGCCGGTGTTCCGGGCAATACGGTTTTCTCATTCTTTAAAAAAGATTCTACTTATTTTGATCCATCGTTAAGTGGATTTATGATCAACTTCAGGGTAGATAATTTAATTGAGTTAATAGCATCATTAAAGGAAGAAGGTATAGAAACAATAGGGGAAATGGTAGAAGAAGAATATGGGAAATTTTCATGGATCATGGATCCTGAGGGAAATAAAATAGAATTGTGGCAACCTTATGACCATAAATTATAAAAGCCACCGCGGTGGCTTTTATAAAAAAGTTTTATTGACATTGATAAGTGTACCGGGCAAATAATTGGTTAAGTAACCTTATGTCGCCAAGGTTTTGCCTGCTATCTAATGTAAAGCTAAGAGGAATGCTTTGGCCAGCACTGGAAATGCTAATTACATTGTTTTCGCTAAAGGCAAGTGGTAAAAATAAACCATCAAAATCAGCAAAAAATGCATCTATCAACAAAAACTGGCTGTTTTGTTTTTTAAAATAATTTGTATTGGTGTCAAACGTGTAAGTGAAAGTTTGTGTAGCTGGGGCCGAGCCGGTATAATCGGTGAAAAGTGAAGATGTTATGTTATTGCCCGTATAAGTATAAACATAATCTTCATATACTGTTGCTGTATTGTTATTAATATCACTAAAAGCTGCCTTAGTTAATTTTCCACCTGAATAAGTAAAATTTGCACGGTATCCTAAAACATAATTAGAAGAAACGCGTTCAAAACTTTCAATTTTATTTATAGTGCCATCACTATTATATGTTACCTGGTCATAAGCATCCGGAGTAGCACCGGCAGATGAAAAAATATTACGTTTTACAACATTGTTTCCGTTATATTCCAATGTATAATTTTGTTCGCTTAATTGAACTTTGCTTACCTTATCTCCTGTGTATGTATAAGCGGCGCTATCTAAAGGCGCACCAGTTGATTCAAAATAATTTACTTTCGTTACTCTACAGGTTTGCTGAGCCGGATCATCATCCTTATCTTTTTTACAGCCATAGAAAAATACGGATGCAGTAAAAAGAAAAAGAAGGGAAATTTTCAAAGTTTTCATTAATGGTTTTTTTAAATGAGGTTGGAAGTTAAAACAAAATATACACGAAACATATCATAAATAAAAAAACCTTAACGACTTATCATTAAGGTTAGTGGGAGTTGACGGGTTCGAACCGCCGACCCTCTGCTTGTAAGGCAGATGCTCTGAACCAGCTGAGCTAAACTCCCTTTTTGGAGGCCAAAGATAAGGGCTGAGTATAATAATTGTTGTGAAAATAAAGCAACTATTGTAAGAAGCATATTCATATTGGGTCTTAGAAGCTGTTTAAAAATGATTCTGCAATTTCCTATATGGCTAAAAGTGGTCGGTGGGGACACCGACCAAAGACGTCCTGGCTATCGCATTGAGCTATTGCAAAGCTGCAATGCCAGCCACACATTTTAACCCTAAAATTTTAAACAGTTACAAGTTTCATTACGTGTTCGTGTTTTGCGTACAGTATTTAATGCTGCTGTTTCACAAGGATTTGTTTCAGAAATGCTTAAACCATTTAAAGACATTCAAACCGGTTCTACATCAAATCTAAAGCTGCATGAACTATTGAAAAGAAAATTATTATAAATCAATTCTGGTTTTTATATCCAAAGCCACTTTTTGATACTCATCATAAGTGTTGGGCTTTATTATATAATCAATTGCACCCAGTTCACGATACCTCTCTATTTCCCTATTAGTTTTAGAACCGGAAAGTACCATAACATGGATATGTTTGTAAGGTTCCCTCGCTTTTAAATCAGCTAAAAATTCTGCACCTGTAATACCGGGAAGTAAAGAATCCGTTACAATTAATTTAGGAAGGTGTTCTGGATTTTTGAATTTTTCCAGATACATAAATGCCTGCATGGCTGTATGTTCATAATGCACACTTTCTACACCAGTGCTCTTAAAAGCATCGGCAAGTATTTCCACATCATCTAAGTCATCATCAATTATCAAAATCTTGCAAGCTGCCATATTGATATTATAAGTTAAATCATATTGTTGCTACAAACATACCATTACCTTTACCTTACTAATGATAAACTTGTTAATAAAACGGTTTTAAAGGTATAGTGCGCAGGTGACAAGTTCAATTTAAAATCCATTTCTTTAAAAAACTACTATGACAGAATCGATTCGTACTGTGCTTTGTGTTGACGATGATGTTGATGATAGGGAGTTAGTTTGTGATACTATCAATAATATTGACCCACACATTAAAGTGGTACATGCTGAAAATGGCATCGAAGCTATCGCTTATTTGGTGAAAGCACAAATTGAAGACGACTTTCCCTGTTTAATAATTATGGATATTAACATGCCGCACATGGACGGGAAGGAAACTTTAGCTGTGATAAAAGAAAATAAAAATCTAATTGATTTACCTGTCGTAATTTTTAGCACATCAAATAGTCCAACAGATAAACTATATTGCACCAATTTCGGTGTAAACCTAATAACAAAACCAAATGATGTTTTAAATCTGCATAAAGAAATAAAAGGTTTATTGCATCATTGCGGTGATTCTTAAAAGTATTTTATTGTTCCTATTCGTGCTGTAAGTCATTCATATAAAGCCTCCAAATTGGAGGCTTTTCTGTTAAAAGTATTACTCAAGGTGAAAAGTATACCAAAGTCCTTTTACCATTAAGGTTCAAAAAAATTTATAACAAGAAAAAATTAAATTTGTTCAATGGCATTTGCCATCATTGCATCAACATCATTTGGTCAGACAGTTTTCATTAATCGATACTCGATATAAAATCCATCCTGTTGATGGCAGATGATTGTTTAGCCATCTTCAATGCGCTCACCAATAAAAACACCATCCCAAAAAGCTTGAATCTGTTGCTCTTCATCAGCAGTTAAAGATTGGTAGATGGTCATTGTTGATTATGATTTTTTATTTTCAGGATGGTCATTTTCTCTTTTAACCTGTTCATATAGACTTTTCATATTTCAACTATATTCTTTTTCAAACCCACTACGTGCGACAAAACGTTACTGAAATAGCTAAGCTATTGTAAATACAAAGTCTTTTTAAAGGGGACTTTAAAATAAGTCCATATAATAATCCCAATAGGAACTACAGTATTAAAAAATGCAACTATAATGCTGCTTACCATCCATCTTATCCTTTTATTAGCATAAAGAGTATTGCCATAGTCACCCAATGGTTTTGCAAACATTACATATATTGTAAGCGTCCCCAATCTTCGGCAGAAATAAATTAGAGCGAAATCTTTAATTTTAAAACTGTCATTATGCAAAAAACAAGATTTACAGAGAGTCAGATTGTGACCTCCATCAAGAAACAGGAAAGCGGCATACCTGTTACAGAAATATGCCGTGAATTAGGTATCCATAAGGCAACGTTTTATAACTGGAAAGCCAGGTACGGTGGCATGGAAATAAGCGATGTTAAGAAGCTCAAAGAGATGGAAAGCGAATTAAGCCAGTATAAAAAAATTGTAGCGGAACTCACTTACGAGAACCACTGCATAAAATCTATACTGGAAAAAAAGTAGTAAAGCCTGCTGATAAAAGAGAAGCTGTTGATTTATTAATAAAAGAACAACAGTGCAGTACCAGTAAGGCGTGTAAAATAGTGCAACTGCCACGAAGTAGCTACCAGTATGAAAGGAAGCCTAAAGATGATAGTGAAATACAAGATGCTTTAACTGAGGTAGTCAGTAAACATCCTGCTATTGGCTTTTGGCAAAGTTATCACCGGTTTAGAAATCGTGGTAAGCTTTGGAACCACAAAAGAGTTCGGCGGGTTTATCGTACGATGAAGCTCAATATAAGACGTAAGGCAAAGAAACGCTTACCTGCAAGGGTAAAGCAACCCTTGGTAATACCTGCAGCAGCCAATCAAACCTGGAGCATTGACTTTATGAGCGATGCGCTTGTAGATGGCAGGAAGTTCAGGTTGTTCAATGTGCTGGATGATTACAATAGGGAATCCTTAGCCATTGAAGTAGACACCTCACTGCCTTCCTTAAGAGTGCAGCGGGTTTTAAACAAATTGATCAACGAGCGAAGCAAACCAACAAATATCCGGGTAGATAATGGACCTGAATTTATTAGTCACACGCTGCAGCAATGGTGTAGTGAAAAGCACATTACACTGCAATACATACAACCAGGCAAGCCTATGCAAAACGCTTATATTGAAAGGAAAAACGGAAGCATAAGAAAGGAACTGCTCAATACATATTTATTTTATAGCCTGGCAGAAGTAAGAATAATGACCGAAGAATGGAGAGATGATTATAATCATGAAAGACCACATAAAGCATTAGGATATCTGGCTCCTGTAAAGTATGCTGAACAAAGAAATAAAGCTGAAAATATGAACTGAAGCTTTATCCACAAACGGCGAATAGAAATCCTTTAAAATTGAAATGAGCCGTTTAGTGGATAAAATATTTGAAAACTACTGATGAATTTAGAAAACTCTAATTTCGAACTGACCGGAAAAAGGGGACGCTTACAGTCCTTTCCTATCAGTTTTTTAACGTGATTTTCATTGTGGTATTCATGAATTTCAATAAGGGTGTATTTATTACCTGTTTTACCAAGATGTATGTTTATGACATTTTCGGCAGATATTAATTTCCCCTCGGACATCAAATTATTTCTGATATTCATCAGGCTAGTAAAGATTGTACCTAAAGTATGATTAGCTGTTTGTGCAGATTCCTTTGAACCGATTATTCTGGAACTAGAAGGATTCCAATTATCGTTAGAAGACCAGATTTGAGTAGAAAACTCTCTAGACTTACCCTGGACAGTTAAACGGCAGTAAATAGGATGTTCACTATGTTTATTTTTTTTACTCCTATGCATGAAGAAAAGGATGGAAAATGTGTTTCGATGTGAGTTCATTTTGATTATTTAAAGACAACGATTTAGGAACTTTCAAACATATAAGTTACTAAATAAATTACTAATAATCAAATGGTTATACCGTTATCGTTGGACTTTTATTTTTGGAAAAAAGACAACGATTTAGACATATAATTTTGAGGAATTGTGGCGAATTTGAGAGGGGTAAAAACGAAAAAACGCACTAAGTGATTGATTTAGTGCGTTTTGATGAAATTGAATATTATTAGTGCGGAGACTAAGGGATTCGAACCCTTGATACAGTTTCCCGTATACACACTTTCCAGGCGTGCTCCTTCAACCACTCGGACAAGTCTCCATTTTTTTTAGGGTGGCGAAAATACAATAAGTTAAGGGAGTTTAAAAAGTTTCATCGCATTTCGTGTAGTTACAAGGGCTACCTCCTCCACTTGTTTATTGGTTATACCAGCAATTTTTTGGGCTATGTAGGTTAGATAACCAGGTTCATTTCTTCTACCCCTGAATGGAACGGGGGCAAGGTATGGGGCATCCGTTTCCAAAATCAAAGAATTAAGACCTACCTGCTCAATTACTTTATCTAAACCTGCATTCTTATAGGTTACAACACCCCCAATCCCTAAGAGAAAACCGGTTTGAATAATTTGTTGTGCCTGGTGCAGATTGCCGGAAAAACAATGAAAAACTCCTGCTAATCCGGGATGTTGTTTAACCACTTCAATACATTCATCAATAGCATTACGTGAATGTAAAACAACTGGCAAATTGCTGTTTATTGCAAGACCGATTTGGTAGTGAAAAGCTTCATATTGCTGATCTATAAAGGTTTTATCCCAATAAAAATCTAACCCAATTTCACCAATGGCAATAAATTTTCGTTTGCCAAGCCATCGCTCGACACCTTGCACTTCTTCCTTATTTATCCCCCGAACAGAACAGGGATGAAGCCCCATCATAGATGTGCACATGTTATGATGACCCTCCAGCGCTACCATTGACTCATGGGTTTTAGAATCAATTGCCGGCATAATAATCATTTCCACCCCTACTCTCCGGGCATTCTCTAAAATGGTGGCTCTATCTTTATCAAATTCGGGTAAATAAACGTGTGCATGGGTATCAATAAACTGCATATTCCAACGTTACTAAATAAAACTGCTGAAAAAATATTAATTTCTATTAAATATATACTATCGTCATTTGCATGACGTTAATATTCAACGAGAAAGAAACTTTTTGAAAAAATGGGGAAAAAGATCAGCTTGTAAGTGACAAATAACTTTGGAGTAATAAAAAAAAAGTTTATACCTTTAAACTAGTTTTCATAGGGTACGGATTAAAAACGGGCCAGGGTTTCTACCCAGGCCCTAATTATTTACAACAGGCCGGTTTGAAACCTTCTTCACTTAATTAAATTCAAGCTTTTTAAAAAGACATTCTTTTTCATGCAATAGTTGCATTACCCTTGGCAGGGTATAAACCAGGTTTTGGTAGGCTTTTTCGCTGTCGTGAAATACAATAATGGAGCCCGCCGTTGTATTGAGTAGAACGTTATTTAAACATTTTTCCGGCGAAATGTTTACATCAAAATCAGCACTCAGCACATCCCACATTATTATTTTTGAATCCTTTTGCATTGCCTTGTTCAACTTATGAAAATGCTCTCGCCTTATTCTGCCATAAGGAGGCCTAAACAAGGTTGTTGAAATATATTGTGAGGCTTTATTAATATCATGCAAATACTGCTGCCCTGAAACCTTCCAACCGTTTAAATGAGTGTAAGTATGGTTGCCCACAGCATGTCCTTCATTTATTATTCGATTATAAACAGCCGGATGCTCAGCAACATTTTTCCCAATGCAAAAAAAACTTGCTTTCGCATCATATTTTTTTAACTCGTCCAACACCCAGGAAGTTATTTGCGGGTGAGGTCCATCGTCAAAAGTTAAATAAACGGCATTGTTATCTGCCGGCATGCTCCATACATATTTTGGAAATATTTTTTTTACAATCCATGGTGTTTTAATAAAATAATGATGCATTATAAATACGAAGTTAGAAGCCGAAGTTATAAGTGCAATGATTTTACTTTCTGTACTTCGTACTTTTGCTGCCATGCAAAAAAAAGTTCGTGTACGATTTGCGCCCAGCCCTACCGGCGGTTTGCATTTAGGTGGTGTACGTACAGTATTGTATAATTATTTATTTGCAAAACAACTCGGTGGTAATTTTGTGCTTCGGATAGAGGATACAGACCAAAGCAGGTATGTTGCCGGAGCAGAAGATTATATTTATGAAACGCTTCGCTGGTGTGGTTTAGAACCTGATGAAAGTCCGAAACATGGTGGTTTATTTGCTCCCTACCGCCAAAGCGAACGAAAAGAAGTTTACAAAAAATATGCTGAAGAATTAATTGGGAAAGGATTTGCCTACTATGCTTTTGATACACCGGAAGAATTAGCATCTATGCGTACAGGCTTACGCATAGATGCTAATCAGGTAATTCAATATGATAGTTCCGTTCGCATGCGAATGCGTAATTCACTATCGCTTGATGCAGGTAAAGTAAATGATTTACTGGCAGAGGAAATACCACATGTTATCCGTATAAAAATGCCTGAAGGGGAAACTGTTTCTTTTACTGATATGATACGTGGCGAAGTAAGTTTTGAAACAAATTTGGTAGACGACAAAGTATTGCTGAAAGCAGATGGAATGCCAACTTACCATTTAGCTGTTGTAGTGGATGATTACCTAATGGAGATCACACATGCTTTTCGTGGTGAAGAGTGGTTACCAAGTGCACCGGTGCATGTTTTGTTATGGCGATATTTATTTGGAGAGAACGCAATGCCGCATTGGGCACATCTTCCATTAATATTAGGGCCTAATGGCAAACTAAGTAAACGTGACGGGGCGAAATATGGTTTTCCTGTATTTGCTATGCAATGGAGAGATCCCAAAACAAACGAACTAGCAGAAGGATTTCGTGAACAAGGGTTTTTACCCGAGGCCTTTATAAATATGTTAGCTATGCTCGGTTGGAATGACGGTACAGAACAGGAAATTTTTTCCCTGGAGGAATTAATACAAAAGTTCTCTGTTGAAAAAGTCCATAAAAGCGGGGCAAAGTTCGATTTCGAAAAAGCGAAGTGGTACAATCATGAATGGATAAAGAAATTAGAAGTTAGAAGTCTGAAGTCTGAAGTCAAAAAGATTATGAAAGAAAAAGAAATTACAATTATAGACGATAATCAATTTGAAAAAATATTAGAATTGGTTAAAGACCGGTGTTCATTGTTGACTGATTTTTTTGAACAGTCCTATTTCTTTTTTATACCCCCCGCAGAATACGATATAGCTTCTGTAAAACCAAAGTGGAATGAATCAAAAGTTTCTTTCTTTGAAAACTTTTGCGCAGAATTAGAAAGCATAATGGATTGGAATAGTGCATTTATTGAAAATGCATTTAAAAACCTTGCAATGGTTTGTAATATAAAACCAGGAGAGTTACAGCTTCCTTTTCGTATAATGTTAGTTGGCGAAAAATTTGGGCCACCCGTATTTAATATTGCTGAAGTTTTAGGGAAAAGCGAAACCGTGCAGCGAATAAAAACCGCTTTATCTGCCTTTCAAGATTAACCTGCATTTTCTATGAGCTCCATTATTGGCTTTAAGTCTTTTCCAGCTAAGGATAAGAGATTGTCTAGATTTTCCTGACTCAGTTTTTTTAAGCCGCTAGTGTTTTTTTCGACATGCTCAGGTGTACGAATACCAGGAATGACGGTGCTAACATAATTATTGCTTAGTATAAAACTCAGTGCTAATTGGGCTTCATTTAGTTGTTCTTCCTTGGCAATTACCGAGACTTTATTTTCTAAAAAAGACAAGGTTTGTTTTAACACTTCAGGCGTTAAACGAACGCTTCTGTGATCATCTGCACTAAAAGCAGTGGAAGATGAAAATTTGCCTGTCAATAATCCAAACTGCAGTGGCATGCGTGCAATAATTCCGTAGCCTTTTTCACCTGCCTTATTAATCAAATTGTATGCACGCTGGTTAATGATATTAAAAACCAATTGAAAGCCATCAGCCAGATCATTTTTCATTAAAAATTCAGCTTCTGGCTCAGGATAAAATGTATTTAATGATAAGCCCCAATAGCGAATTTTTCCCTCCTGTTTTAAAGCTTGCATGGCTTCAATACATTCTCCATTTTCTAAATGAGTTAACCGGGCAGAATGTAATTGGTAATAATCAATAGTTTCTCTTCGTAATCGTTTAAGGCTGGCGTCACAAGCCTCCAAAATATATTTTTTTGAATAATCTAAAGTGATAGTATCGTTCATATTCCGGTGGCCAACCTTAGTAGCAATCATCATTTCCGGATTATTCCTTAATGCCTCTCCTAATAAGTTTTCTGAATGGCCCAACCCATAAAAATCGGCCGTGTCAAAAAAATTAATGCCGGCTTCAATGGCTGCTGCGATTGCCTTTTTAGAAACCATATCATCTGCGCTTCCCCAACCAATAGCTGTGTTACCAACCTTGGTATTGCCACCAATAGCCCACGCGCCAAATCCTATTTCGCTAACATGCAAATTTGTATTCCCGAATTTTCTGTATTGCATAAGTTTTTGATATTTTACCACATAGAAAATTATTCAACAACTATGTGAAGCCTATGCCCCTGAACGAAACGAGCAGGTTTTCTATGCCCTATGTGGTAAATCCATGTTTAAAACAAATTTTTAAAGATTGATACACACATGAAATTACAACGTCTGCAAATACGGTATAAATGTTTGTTGTAGTTTAGCCGAATACAATGAGAAAAAATTTTTCCTCAGTTATTCTATTGCTGGCAGCCGGTAAATTTTTGTTGCCTTTTTATTATCCCATCCTGATTTTGAACTCCACCGTGATGAATATTTATATTATGAACAAGGCCAGCACCTGTCATTTGGCTATCTTGAAAACCCTCCCCTGATCGGCTTACTGGCTTTATCTCTTCGCTTTTTGATGGTTCATTTTTCTGGGTAAAGTTTTGGCCGGCGCTGTTTGGCTCGTTTACTTTACTGGCACCAGCAGCAGTTGTACAAGAATTAGGTGGAAAATTATTTGTGCAGCTGATTG
>MWVX01000789.1_pt1 | contig 10350 bp, 11 predicted proteins | sample 1047311 | NCBI WGS metagenome assembly MWVX01 (sample SAMN06349984, study PRJNA376086) | soil metagenome | isolation source: MtG-4 sample Antarctic (ecotone) soil | place: Antarctica | collected 2015-01-13
TCTGATAACTCGACGAAAAGGAATTCCGAAAACTTATCGCTCGATACCGCCGAAGGCGTGGTGGTAGACATCGGGACGGGCGACGGTCGCTTTGTATATCGGTCTGCCCAGGAGAATCCGAACAAGTTTTTTATCGGAATAGACGCGAACACAAAACCGCTGGAGAAAATTTCGATGAAAGCGACGCGCAAACCGGCAAAAGGCGGTTTGCCTAATGTTCTGTTTGTTCAAGCCGCCGTCGAAAATCTTCCCAAAGAATTAAACGCGACGGCAGACGAGATTCATATTCATTTTCCTTGGGGCAGTCTGCTTCGCACGGTTATTGCCGGACAGAAAGATGTTCTTCAAAGCCTGCATCGTATTTGTGCGCCCGAATGTTTGATTGAAATTGTTATCGGAATTGATGAAGAGCGCGACAAATCCGAAATCGAGCGGCTTGAATTGCCTCAACTTTCTCCTGAATATCTTGAAAATGTTTTGATTCCGAAATACAAAGCGGCAGGATTTGCGATTTTAGAAAAAGGAATTTTATCGTCTTCCGATTGGTCGAAACTTGAAACTTCTTGGGCGCGAAAACTTCAAAACAATTCCAATCGCCAAGTTACGTATCTTATCTTACAAGCATCCTAAAGTTTTCTGGCTTGCAATTAAACCAATCGCGCTGGCAAAATAAAAGATTATGAAAATAGCGGTAGCAATGAGCGGCGGCGTAGATTCTTCAAGTGCCGCCGCGCTTTTAAAAGAACAAGGACACGAACTCGTCGGCTTTACGATGCAATTGTGGAATCAGCGACGACATATTAACGTGGACGAAAACGGCGACCCTTTACCGTCGCGTTGCTGCTCGCTCGACGACGTTTATGACGCACGGCGCGTGGCAGAATCGCTCGGTTTTCCGTTTTATGTTCTCAATCTCGAAAAAGATTTTGAAGAAGCAGTTGTCAATCCGTTTATTGACAGTTATTTGAACGGCGAAACGCCGATTCCGTGTGTTGCGTGTAATTCGCGTTTAAAATTTGCGTCCTTAGATAAATTGGCGCAATCTCTTGACTGCGATAAAGTTGCAACCGGACATTTTGCGCGTGTCGAATTTGACGAAAAAGCAAATCGTTATCGTCTTTATCGCGGCAAAAATCATTGGAAAGACCAGAGCTATTTTCTGTGGGAACTCAACCAAGACCAACTTTCACGCGCCTATTTCCCTTTGGGCGAAATGCTCAAATCAGAAGTGCGCGACATAGCGCGTGGTGCGAATTTATATGTCGCCGAAAAACAGGAATCACAGGAAATCTGTTTTGTTCCCGACGGCAAATATTCGGAATTTATTGATAGATATTTGGAACACGAAAATCGTTCGGATGAATTGCCAAAAGGCGGCGACATTGTCAACACAAAAGGCGAAAAGTTGAACGAACATCAAGGCATTCATCGCTACACAATCGGACAACGGCGCGGTTTGGGCATCGCGCACGAAAAACCGCTTTATGTTCTGCAAATCGAACGCACAAGAAATCAAATCATCGTCGGCGAAAAAGAGGAACTCGACGAACTCGAATTTGTTGCCAAAGGCGTAAATTGGGTGGCATTTGATGAACCGAGTGAGCCTGTCCGCGCTTCCGTCAAAGTGCGTTATCGCCACGACCCGGAACCGGCGACAATCTACGCTTTGCCTAAAGGTCGCGCAAGAATTGTCTTTGACGAACCGCAAGCCGCCATCACGCCCGGACAGGCGACGGTTTTCTACAACGGCGAAGAAGTTGTCGGTGGCGGTTGGATTGTGAAAACCTAATAATAATTGGCGATTTTATAAATACGGCAGATTTGAAAGCCGAAAATAAAAAGGGATAAATAATGGCAAAAGAAAAAAAGAGATTAAGTAAAAACGCAAAAGCAGCCTTAAAATTGCTAAATGATTCAAAACTTTTAGCGACTGCCAAAACGATAAACGATTCGAAAACAGAGCAGAATTTTAAGCCGTCGGACGTGCTGGCTAAAACAACTGCGCCAAATAAAATAAGACCGGAAAAGAAACGCGGATAAATGCGCCAAAATGAAAATCTGCATAAAAAACTCGTCCCGAACAATTGTAAAAGTGCTTGAAACATTTGGAATGTTTAGGATTTCAGCACGCCTCCACATTTTATTTAATGACAAAATCTGAGCTTAGAGAAATTTATCTTGTCAGGCAGAAAAGTCTTTCCACACTCGAAAGAAAACGGGCAAGCAAGTGGGTTGCCAATCTGTTCTTTCAAGTTTTTAACCTAAGCAAAATAAAATTTCTGCACTGCTTTCTGCCGATTGAAAAATTCCGCGAAATAGATACGAAATTAATTATAGACAGAATTTGGCGCGAATTCCCGCATATTGAAACGCTCGCGCCGCGTGTTAATTTTCAAACGAATGAAATTGAGAATTTGAAATTTACAGTCGAAACAAAGCTTGTCCGAAACGCTTGGCAAATTCACGAACCGATGCACGATAAAATAATCGAAACCGAAAAAATTGACGCGGTTTTAATTCCGCTTTTGTGTTTTGATGAAAGAGGTTTTCGCATCGGTTATGGCAAAGGTTTTTATGACAGATTTTTGAAAAACTGCCGCGCCGATTGTTTAAAAATCGGTTTGAGTTATTTTGCGCCTGTAAAAAAAATCGAAGACGCGCAGGATTTTGACGCGAAACTCGATTTTTGCATTGCGCCTGAAAAGGTTTGGCGGTTTTCAAATAAAATTCAACCGTGAGAAAAAAAGGAATTTTCAGCCGCGAAACTACGCGAATAAATTTTATATTGTGTTCATAAATTAAATCGTCAGGCAGGCAGCAAGCCTTTCAATTCCTTAACAATTTGCTGCACATCTTCTTGGTCTTCGAGCGCGAACATAAAAAATTCATAGCCGGTTTTCAAACAAATTATGCCGTTGCCGAAAAACCAAACGCCTTCGAGCAGCGAATTTCCGCCTAAAAGCCAATCAATCGGCGCGCCTGTAATAGTTTTCGGATTAAAAATATTAGTCATCATAACCGCTCCCGAAGCGCAGGAAAATGCGCCGAGAAGCGGTGCGCCGACGTATTTGGCGATGTCGCGTTCAAATTGAATTTTTTCGGCTTCGGCTTGCGTCAGATCGCCTTGTTTGACGAGTTCGTCTTGAGTTTTGAGATGGTTTTGAAACTGCTCGGCAACTTTTTTAACCAATGTCGTCGGCAAAACCGAATTAAAAAACCAGTGCGAGCTAATGCCTGTAAAAACTACGCCTAAACCCGCGCCAACCGCTATCGAAACGCCTGTCGTCGCGGCTTGCAGAGGTTTCTCGGTAATCCAACCGGAAGTTTTTTGGACGGTTTTAATTGCCGAATTAATTGTCCGCGTCCAGCTTGCGCCGAAATTAAAGGCTTTTGAAACGCGGTTTGCAGTTGTGCCGACGGATTCCCGCGCTTCGGCAAATACTTCGCTCGCCTTTTCGCCGGCAACATTAAAAACTTCGCCCGCTTTTTTTCCGGCGGTTTTCATAAATTTTTCGGCTTCAACGGCAGTTATACCAAAAACGTCCACAGCTTTTTCGCCCGCATCTTCCGCGACATCCCGAATGGGCGCGCTTGCTTGCCAAGCCTTTTTCGCCGTCTTTTCGGCGGTTTTCATGGTTTCCTCGGCAACTTTGACGGCTTGCTTGCCGACTTCCGATTTTTTGGCTTCGGTTCTGAATTTCTTCGCGCCTTCTTTTAAAGTTTCCGCCGTTTCTTTGGCGACTTTCGCTCCTTCGGCGAGTTTTTCTTTCAACCCAATTTGTTTGTCAATATCGTCAAAACGATCTTTCGCTTCACGCTGCCACTTCTCGAATCGCTCTTTATAATCTGCCATAACTTTTAACCTCTGCTTGTTTATAAATACGCTCAACCGGCATTTTAGTTCCCGACCAATTTATTTTACACTACTAATGCAATTTTCTTAAAAACAGCGCGTTCTGAAATTGCCTGTAAAGCGAGCGAAAGGGAAATAAATTATTATGAAAAGTTACAAAGTTTTAGTTTCAACCGTATTAAGTTTGATATTATTTTTTTGTGTTGCCGCCCAGTCCCAGTGTAAATCTGAGAAAAATAAAGAACAAGTAAATAAAAAAACAGATATGAACAAAAATGTTTCCGATAAAAAAATGCCTGACGAAACGGTTTCAAAACCAGACAACACCGAACTGAAAACCATCGCCGAAGGCAGCTATTCTAAACCGGAAAAACCATTCGTTTTTGTGGCGCGTTCGCCGGAAACTTATGCACAACTGCAGAATTTGGCAGAAAATTTGCCGCTTGCCACAGAGATTGATTTTGGCAAAGCGACGGTTGTCGCAGCATTTGCGGGAACAAAAAACACCGGCGGATATTCTGTAAAGATAAAAAAAACGGCTGGTAAAATTGTGATTGATGTGGCTGCGCCGCCAAAAGACGCGATGACAACTCAAGCATTAACAACGCCATTTCAGGTTGTGCTGATACCGATTGAAGAAGGCAACACATTACCATTGGACGTTTCGGGAACTTTGGCAACCGCGATTGAAACTTACAAAATCACGTCCGGCGAATTTGAATATTCGGGCGGTTTTGCAGGAATCCAAAAGAAATTTGAAGCAGAAGGAACAATCGGAATTTTGAGTTACAGCGATTACATTACGCTCGTTTTTAATCTTTCGGGCAAAGACGCGGAAAAAGCACGGAAATTAATTGAAACTGCTTCAGGCGTGATAAAAGACGGAAAAATTGAGGTAGCGCGGCTCGATGCCGGAAGTTTTTCGGAAAATCCGAAACCACCGCTGAAAGTTTTGGGAACAATGGAAAACGACAAACTCTCTCTGATATTTGAACCGCTGCCAACGATGGTTGCCGATGGTTTTCAAGCACGTGGAAAGATTGAAGCGGCGCGAGTTAAGTAAAGTCTTAAGTTGTTTTTCTAGTTTTGAATTAAGATAAAAAAGATGAAGTTAATTTTATACGCCTCCAAATTTCGAAAAAAGTCTTTCGGTTTCTAACTGTTTCACAACAAAAAAGCCGACGCTTTTTAATGTGAAAAAGCGTCGGCGGAGCAAATGGATTTTTGTCATCAATTATTGCGTAACCGTAAATTTAGCTGTCGGTTCAAGCGTTTGGTTGCTGACGCGGTCACGAATCTTGATTTTAAGTTCGTAATCGCCGGTCTGCATCTGCGTTGTCGGAAGCAATCTGGCGAGTGTCAGTCGTTGTCCCGCATCGCTTAAACCTTCCCAGTTTTCCGCTTGGCGCAAAACTTCTTTGCCGCCTTTCATTAAAATATACTCAACGTCAACCGCCGGACGCAGTGTCGTTTGATCAATTCCCGAGTTATAAACCTGTAGATAAACACCAACATCCTGCCCTTTTTTATAAACACCAGCGAGATTTGGAATTACTTTTGCCGTTCCGATAACGAAACTTCCGCCAATATCTCTCTCGGTTGTCGAACGAAGCGTCGAAGCCAAAATCAAGGTCGAAGTTGAAAGTTTGCTGTCGTCATATTTTGGAACGGTAAAGCCGATATTGCGGATACCGCGATTTCCTGAAACGACATCGCGCACCACGACATCAACTTTATAAGTTCCGGGCGTTAAAGCAATCGCTTTTTGATAAACGGATTTTCTGTCTTTTGCTTCGGCAAGTTCTTCGGTGGATGCGCTGGTTGTTGCCGAATCTTCAAAAATGCCGGAACGCTTTCCAGACACCGCCGTGATGCGCCCGAAAATGTTCATTCGCGCGGTTTGCAGTCCGCCGACGGGTTCAAAAACGAGTTCTTTGTTGTTGGCTTGAACTGTAAATGTCGTAACCACGCGGTCGTCGGATTGGCGGAAAAAGTCAACTCGCAAATCAAAATCAAGCGGATTGTTGTCAATCACCGGCGAATCGGTTAAAGACGCTTGCAAATCGCTGAATTTAACTTGCGGCGGTTGACTTAAATTCCTGATTATTTCCAACTTGCGGAACGGATTATCTTGTTCGCGTCCATAATATGTTTGTCCGGCTCCCAACTGACGTTGAGATTTATCACTGATTCCGAGTTGTTCGGCAGTTGTTAAACCTCCGCCCGGCACGTTGGCAAGCGCGTCTTTTTCATACGCATTCCGCGCAATGCGATATTCGCCCGTTCCCGTCGGGTCAACAAATTCGATTTCAATGCCGTCGCCGACATTATCAAGATGACGGTAAAACCACGTTTCAAACGGATAAGTTGTCGTCGAACCGCCGCCTTCATAGCTTGGACGGTCGTATGAGCCGCCTGCCGGATGCGATTCCACGCTGTCAGGCTTGCCATGAGCAATGTAAATTCGTCCTCTATCTGTTTTCCAACCCGGAATACCCGAAGCATAATGCTCATTAGCATAGGCAATGCGCTCATAGTATTCTTCCCGATATTCATTTTCTTCCGTGTCAGGATTCGGGTCGCGTCTGCGCCAAAAATTTTCGATAAAGTTTTCGCGCTCTTCATTGGTTTTTAACGCTTTGAACGCTTTTTTTTCATCGCTTGTAATAATATAGGCGACATCGTTGGAAAGCCATTTTTTATAAACTTCTTTTACTTCTTCCTTAAAATTACGCGGTTTGTCATTTGGGTCTTGACTTGGCGTGACTTGGGCAAATCCGGTTGAGATACTAGCCAACAAAAATGATGCCGTCAACGCCAGATTGCGTATTAAATTTTTCTTAGACATAACAGCAAAACTCCTCATGCTTACGGCAATTAAATGCCTTTTCCGCTCACTCTCCAGATAAATTTTAGCTTTTAAATTTTAGACAGTAATTCTTAATTGTTCAAGATGCGGTGAGATGTTTGAAAGGTTGCCTATCGGTTGCCAAATTTTGTTAATCAGCAAAAAGCCGAAAATGCGAATAAGATTTCGTAAATTATTTAACTTCCCGCCACTTAATTATTCTTAAAAAGTTAAATATGGTTGTCTTTGTCTTTTGAATTTTCGTTCAATTCATAACGGTCACGGTCGCGTTTTTCGATTTTCTCTAAAATATCGAGCGGTTCGTTGTCCTGATAATCAATGCCCATGGCGTGGGCGTTGGCTTCCGCATCAGATTGGTCAGGCGTTGGATTGTGACCGAAAACACTTTCTGCGCCGCTGTCACTTGCATCTTCCCATTCGGCATCAATATCGCCGCCCGAATCAGCGGGCGAAGTAAAATGATGTTCGCGCAAGCGTTCTTTTAATTCATTCGGAGCTTGCGGCGCGTGGGCGATTTCCTCCTCCATAAACTCCTTAATTTCTTCATCCGACAGCGGTTCGTTTTCGTAAAATTCCAAATTTTTGCCCGAAATCATATCTTTGTCCTCGTTATTTTCCATAAATTTGAGAATACCACACCAAAAGCCGGTAAGAAGAATGAATTCGTTAAATGAAAACGATTGATTGCGCCGAAGGAATTTCAAAGCGTTTGCGGCAGCGCATATTTTTGCACATCAGCATATCATCAACCCGCACCATATAATCACGCGATTTTTCCAACCGCGCCCGGTCGTGTTCATTTAAATTACGCGGCGTATTTTTCTTTTTCGTGCGTTTTATCCAGCGCACATCGTAATCGTTGCGTTCACGGCACATCGGGCAAACAAAACTCGCTTTTTTTATTTCCTGTCTTTCATCAAAAATATCTCTTTCCTGCATAAAACAAAATCCAACGCTTTAGACAAATTATTTACAATTCTCATTATAGACTATCTCAATTTATTCGGGGAGAATTTTTTTGTAATTTTGTTTTTTTGTAATTTGAGGGTGGAAATAACAAAAGCCGCGAAAAGTTTTGCAAACTAATCACGGCTTTTATTAGATTTCCGACTAAGTTTTAACGGCGATAATATCTTCTTTGTTTGGGTTTGATTTTGTAGGTATAAATAGCCGAACCGCCCGCGCCGACTCCCGCGCCGATTAACGCGCCCTTTTTACCGCCTAAAATTCCGCCAATCAAAGCACCTGCGCCCGTTCCCGCCGCGATATTAATGACATTGCGGTGACGACGATAAAAACTCGGCTTATTATAAATCCGCGTTGTAGTTGTACGTTTTGAATAATAGCGTTTGTTTCTCGTTTGAGCGTTTGCCGTGAGCGGCAGCATAATCGCCATCATTGTCATAACTATAAATGTTGCTAAAATTTTTTTCATTGCTTTTATTCTCCTATCATTTTGAAGGTCTTTACCTTCGACTGCAAAATAGAAAAGCAATCATCGTGCCAAAACCGAAATGTTGAAGTTTCAATGACTTACAAGTAAAGGGCGCAATAAAACAAAGTCTAATTACACTATATCGGACAAAAATAAACGGTATCAGTGAGGCAGAACAATTTTTCAGGCTGACACTAACAAATAAAATTTTTGCCTAACTTGTTTACAGCAAAAAAAGCCGCAATGCAAAAAACATCACGGCTTTTCTTTTTTGGTTTAAGCTAGTTTTTAGCGATAAATTCTTTTCTTTTTCGGTTTCAGCACATATGTATAAAGCGCGCCGCTTCCCGCGCCAATTAACGCGCCGTAACCCGCGCCTCTTTTACCTTTAGTGAGTCCGCCGATTAACGCGCCTGCCCCGGTGCCGATACCGATATTTATCAAATTACGATGTCTTTGATAAAAACTCGGACGGCTGTAGGTATAACCGCGCGTTTGGTAAACCGGACGCACCGTTCTGCTTCTGTAATTACGGCCAACATAGCTCTTTTTTGCCTTTCGATGACGCGAACAGCCGTTATGTGCTTCCACCGTAAGTGGAACCGTAATCGCAAAAACAAATAAAATAAGTAAACTTACTAAAATCTTTTTCATCATTTTTCACTCCTTCTGGTTTTTTATTTATGGGGAGAGTGAAATATGCTAAATTTTGGGAAGAGCAAAAATTTGGGGAAAGTTTGTAATGCTAGAATAGCTGTTACGGCTTGAGATGGCAAACTCAAAAACCGAGTTGCAAAGGAAATTAAAAGAATGAAATTTATTCGCTATTCAAAATTTAATGGTTTCAATGTTTCGGAAATCAATCTTGGCGATCTTATGCAATCGCTGTCGGATATGATGCTCGATTCGGGTTTTAATAATGATTATTACTGGACGCGGCGGCAAAATCAAATGGACGATTCGCTTGATGCTCTGCGTCAAGCATTATTACAGGCACTTCTCGAACAAGGTGTTTTAGATGAGCTTGATGTCGAAAAAATGCTCGCCGAAAACGACGGTAAATTTAAGGGTTCGCTGCTTGAGCAATTAATAAACCAATTAATTGAACGTCTGGTCGAACAAGGTTATTTGAATTTGAAAGAAGTCGAACAGCCGCAAGCACAACAACAAAAGCAAAATGGGCAAGGACAAGGCGAAGTCGGCGAAGCGCAGCCGCGCGATGTGCGCTTTGAAGTAACGGAAAAAGGTTTAGATTTTCTCGGCTACAAAACTTTGCAGCAACTTCTCGGTTCAATGGGAAAATCCAGCATTGGCAGACACGACACGCATTATCTCGACACGGGCATTGAAGCTGCTTTGAGTTCAAAGCAATACGAGTTTGGCGACACGATAAACTTAGATGTTAATACAACGCTGCTTTCGGCTATCACCCGCGAAGGTTTAGGCGTTCCGCTCAATCTCGAATACAAAGATTTGCACGTTCACCAGCAGGATTATCAATCTTCGTGCGCGACGGTTGTGATGCTCGATTGCTCGCATTCGATGATTTTATATGGCGAAGATAGATTTACACCCGCAAAAAAAGTCGCGCTCGCTTTGGCGCATTTAATTAGAACGCAATACGCGGGTGATTCTCTAAAAATCGTTTTGTTTCACGATTCGGCGGAAGAGTTGCCGCTTGCAAAATTGGCGACAACGCAAGTCGGACCGTATCACACGAACACGGCGGAAGGCTTAAAGTTAGCACGGCGCATCTTAAACGCGCAGCGCAAAGATATGAAACAAATCGTGATGGTAACGGACGGCAAGCCAACGGCGTGTTTTGTCGAATCTTCCAATGCCGCATTTTTCGGGCATCGCCGTTATTCGCAGCAAGTTAAAGGCGAAAAGAAAATGCTCTACAAAAATTCGATGGGCAACGACCCGTTTGTGATGGCGGAAACTTTTAAAGAAGTGCAAGCCTGCCGCAAATCGGGAATTATGATAAATACGTTTATGCTGGCGAGCGATTATTATCTGGTTGATTTCGTCAAGCAGATGTCGGCGATGACGCGCGGCAAAGCGTATTTTGCCAATCCAAATAATCTGACGCAGTTTGTTTTAATGGATTTTATGAAACGGCGAACGAGCCGCGTAAAATAGTTTTAAAATAGAAAAATAGAAAAATATGGAAATAGGCGAAAAAGCACACGA
>MWVX01000790.1_pt1 | contig 10343 bp, 15 predicted proteins | sample 1047311 | NCBI WGS metagenome assembly MWVX01 (sample SAMN06349984, study PRJNA376086) | soil metagenome | isolation source: MtG-4 sample Antarctic (ecotone) soil | place: Antarctica | collected 2015-01-13
GCCCTTTTCGGTGCGCCGTTCAAAAGAAAGATGAATTTGGTCAGACTTTTGGGTTTTATTTTCCCCTTTCCAATGATGAGATTTGTTTTCCGCCTTCCAATCACCTGTCACAACAGTTTGGGCGACGATTACATACGAGCCAAAAACTAAAATAATAATCGCCAGACTAAAAAGCGAAAACGTCGAGTTTTGTAGATTTTTCAACATAATAAAGAAAACTCCATAAATAAATTTTTAAGCGTTACAACAGAGAAACACCACCAGACAATGGTTTGTGACAAAAATTTAAGATAGGATTTTAATTTGAGACTGGTGTGAAATGGTAAATAAAAATTGCCACAAGCAGGAAGCATTGTGACAATATTTTATTTATCGCAGGTTGCGTAAAATTAGTGGTCAACTGTTACTCGGTTGAAACTTCTTTTTCGCCGTGAAGCGCTGCATTTAAGGTATGCCAGCTGAGCGACGCGCATTTGACGCGCGCCGGGAATTCGCGCACACCGGCAAAAATTTTAAGTTTTCCCAAATTGTTTTCTTCCGTTTCTTCATCCATTTCGCCCAAAACCATCCGGTGAAATTCATCAAATATTGTTTCGGCTTCCGCTTTTGTTTTGCCTTTGACGGTTTGCGTCATCATACTGGCGGAAGCCTTTGAAATGGCGCAGCCGGAACCGACAAATGAAACGTCTTTTACTTTATCGTCTTCCATTTCAAGAAAAACTTTCAGCTGGTCGCCGCAGAGCGGATTGTGTCCGTCGGCTTTGTAGTTGGCATTTGTAATCTCACGGAAATTGCGCGGATTTTTGTTGTGGTCAAGAATAACTTCCTGGTATAAATCGTTTAATTCTGACATTTTATTTTTGTGATTTTAGGCAACGGCGTATTCGGTATATTTTCTGAGTTCGGGCGCGTGGAAGGCTAAAACAATATCGCTTTTCGGAACGCCCGCCGCTTCCAAATCCGTCGCAATTCCTTCTTCCGTACCGTCGTGCTGGATGTAAATTTTCCCGTTGATAATGTCAATATGCATATTGATACCGTGATAGCGTCGCTGTGCGCTCCAACCGACGATGTATAATAAATACGAATCATTTTCGCGGTCGAACATTGTGCGGCGTTCGATTTCGCCGTAACTGTAAGGCATCGCGGCATATTCGCGCAAGAGTTTTTCGACAATGTTCCGATAATTTTCTAGTTTATCCATCGCACAATCACCTCTTTCAATTTATCGAAAACCATGACTTTTAAGTCTTCGGTCTCAATTAATTCTAACACTTCCGGGTTGACAAAAAAATTCTCGTAAATACCAAGTTCGACCGCCAAAAATAGTTGACGTTCAGGCTCTCCTTTTCGCATCGCAAACCGGTAAACGATAAATTGTCCAACCGCTTTCTCAAATTCGGAAATATCAGATTTGCCGACAAAACTTTTGACTTCAACCGCAATTTTGCGCCCTTCTTTTTCGGCAATAAAAATCTTCTCCGCCGCAATATCAACGAAAGTATCTCTTCCACCCCAAGGCAGATGCAGATTTTCTGCCGTAATCTTCCAGCCGTCTTTGATTAAAGCGCGTTTCACCGTGTCATGATAAATATCTTTCGCGGGCATTATTTTCAGAGTAACTTTTGAAATTCTTCTAAATTAATTTCGATTTAATTCAAAATTGATTTTAATGTGCCGATTTTTACTGATTTATGATACGGCACAACGGCTCCTAGCTTGTCTTTTATCAGAACATAATGACTTCCCGAAACGCGGTTTTCCACTATGCCAAAACTTATTCAATTTATTGAAGCTGCGTGTCTTTTTTTATAAGAAAAATAAAGTAACACTGCCAAAATAATCAGCGACAAACTCGTGAATAAAGGAACGATATACATTTTTTCAGTCGTCACATTTAATCCGATTAGTAATGCTCCGACGGATATTACTCCCGCCATTATTGCGTATGAATTGATTTTATAATACCAAGCATAAGGAAAAAAGTGCGCTCCGGTAATGGTTGCGTAAACCATTACAAAGTAGTCCGGCATTTTGAGCAGCACAAAAATTAGAATTGGAAAATAAAAGAGTTGTGCAAAATTTAGCCAAAGTCCCAAAGGCTGCAGAGGGTTGGATTGTATCGTCCAGGTAGTTTTTAACACTTTGGACAGCAATACCGCCAGCGGCAACATTAGACCGCCAACGATAAACGTTAGAACGGATTTGTTGTAAGAGGAATACGGTAGAGTCCAAATGAAACTGATAAGTAGCCATATAACACTTGCCGAAAGAATAAAATCCAATCCATTTTTTGCTTTTATGGATAGTTCTAATCTTAATTCGTCAAAACTCTCCTTATCCATCGTATTCTTTATCATTTTCAATACCGCACATGTCAAACTGCTGCATATTCAAAGACCAAATCTTATCCGACACTTTGCCAAAAACCAACTTTATGCAAAAACATCAATCACCTTTTGCACCGCGTCCGCCAAAACGTCAACTTCTTCCCGCGTGTTGTAAAAAGTGAACGAAGCGCGAGCCGTCGCCGGAACATCGAAAAACTGCATCACAGGTTGGGCGCAGTGATGTCCGGCGCGAATCGCAATGCCCGATTGGTCAAGAATCGTGCCGATGTCGTGCGGGTGAACATTCTCGATGGTGAACGACAAAACCGACGCTTTTTCACGCGCCGTGCCGATGATTTTCACGCCTTCGATTTCCGATAATTTTTTGGTCGCATATTCCAGCAGTTCGTGTTCGTAACGCGCCGCCGCTGCAAAATCTATTGAATTCAGATAATCAATCGCCGCGCCGAGACCGATGTTCGCGGCAATTGCGGGTGTTCCGGCTTCAAACTTTTCCGGTATTGGCGCAAACGTCGTTTTTTCAAAACTGACTGTACGAATCATTCCACCGCCCGTTTGATACGGCGGCATTTTATCGAGCCATTCGCGTTTTCCATACAACACGCCGCTGCCAGTCGGCGCGAACATTTTATGACCGGAAAACGTGAAAAAATCCGCGTTCAAATCCTGCACATCAACCGGAAAATGCGGAACAGACTGTGCACCGTCAACAAAAAACGGAACGCCGAATTTATGTGCCGTCGCAACCATTTCTTTAATCGGATTCACTGTGCCGAGCGAATTGGAAACGTGACTGACGGCGACGATTTTCGTCCGCTCATTCAGCAGATTTTCGTATTCTTCGATAACAAGCTCGCCGCGTTCGTTCATCGGAATAACTTTTAATTTCGCGCCTTTTTCTTCCGCCAGCATTTGCCAGGGAATAATGTTGGCGTGATGTTCCATCTGGCTGACGATAATTTCATCGCCTTCACCCACGAACTTTCGCCCGTAAGAACTCGCCACTAAATTCACGCCTTCGGTGCAGCCGCGCACGAAGATACATTCTTTGGCTTCCCGAGCGTTAATAAATCTTTTCACCTTTTCGCGAGCGGCTTCATACGCGGTCGTCGCGTGCTGCGAAAGATAATGCACGCCGCGATGAATGTTCGAGTGTTCTTCACGCAGGTATTTCGCCCCGCGGTCAATCACCGTTTGCGGCACTTGCGACGAAGCTGCGTTGTCGAGATAACGAAGCGGCTTTCCGTTTACCGTTTGCGACAAAACGGGGAAGTCCGCGCGAATTTTTTCAACGTCCCAAGTGTTCATTTTTTCTAATTTTGCTGCGTTCATAGTTTCTAAGCCAGTCTCAACTGCATCGGCTGTAAAGTGCGATTAAACGGATTCAAAACAACACCTAAAATTTCTAAAGTTACCACGCCAAGCAGAGGCTCGTCGCCTTCTTCGCCAAGAATTACCGGCGTGTGAAAATCTTCATTCAAAATTTCAATTCGGCATTCGGAAACATCGCGCTTGATGTTTGTTCCGTCAGCCAAGGTAAACGTGAGAGTTTTCTTCGGCTGTAAATTTAATTTTTCCCACACTGCTTTCGGAAGAAGCGTATAGTTTGCGCCGCTATCAACCAGAAAATTCACCCACTCCGAGGTGTCATCTTTTCCGATTAGTCTTCCTTCAACATAAGTCAGTCCCATAAATTTACATTTTCTAACTTGCATTCAAACGGTTAAAAAATCGCCTTACTTTCTAAAAATATCTTTCACGGTAAACTTCAAATCAGGCAAAAGCGGTGAAGAAATTTCATCCGCGTTTCTAAAAATTCCAACTGAAGCCAAAACATTTTCCTGTAGCCGTGAAATCTCGACGACTTCAATCATCGGCTCGACAACCCAATACTCTTTCACACCGAATTTTGCGTAAGTTTGCCGTTTGACAACCTGATCGCGGCGCACGTTTTCCGAACCGGGCGACATTATTTCAATCGCTAAATCCGGTGCGCCGACAATGTGTATGCCCGAAGCGATTTGGCTGATTCTTTCTTTGACGACAAAAACCAAATCCGGAATCACGCTATTGTATTCATCGAAAATTACGCCAGGCGTAACCCAAACCTGCCCGATTGGATTATTGTCGAGATAGTTATACAGAATTGTTGCAAACCGTCCGATAAGTTCCTGATGTTTTAAGGATGGTGCTTTTGCCACAGAAAGTTCTCCTTCAAAAAGCTCATAAATGTTGCCGTCATCGGGCAACGATTCAAAGTCGTAAATGCTGATCAAAGGTTCGATTGTTCTTAATTGTTGCACAATTTCACGCCTCCAAATTTGCGTACGAGCGACCGAAAACAGGCTTTATTAAACTTCTGATTATCTAGTTGGCGTCGCAGACACTTCATCGTTAATAACGATGTCCTGAACGAGCGGCGCTTTGCTTTCTTCTCTTTCGATAAACTCGCGCAAGGCGGTTTCGATAACGGTTGAACGTCTTTGTTTTTCTCCGGCGATAAGGTCGATTTTGGCTAAAATATCTTCTGATAAAATTATATTTGTTCTTACTCTCATAGTTTTTTTTACATTCCCAGGTTTACGTCGAGGCGATTCAAGACCGCTTCGTCGAGTTCAGTTTTGATTGATTCAATTTCTATTTTATTAATGATTTCTTCGGCAAAGCCGTAAGTTAAAAGATTTCGCGCGAGTTTTTCGCTCAAACCGCGGCTGCGCAAATAAAATAATTCTTCTTCTTCCAATTGCCCAACGGTCGCGCCGTGCGCGCATTTCACGTCATCATTAAAAATTTCCAACTGCGGCTTTGTGTCAACCCGCGCGTCGTCTGATAAAAGCAGGTTTTTATTCGATTGCTGCGCGTCCGTTCCGCTGGCATTTTCACGCACGAAAACTTTGCCGTTGAAAACGCCGCGCGATTTGTCGTTCAAAACGCCTTTATAAGTTTGATGCGAAAGACAGTTCGGGAGTTTATGGTCAATTACCGAATGCGTATCGTGATGCTGCGCGCCGCTCAGCATATAAAGTCCGTCAACAAAACATTCACCGCCTTCGGCGTTAAACTTCACATTTATATCGTGCCGCGAAATCGCGCCGCCCAAGTTTATACTGGTCGCGTCATAAATGGTTCCGCGACGAATCTGCGCAGCGGTTGTCCCGATGTGAAACGCCTCGTGGCTTTCGCGCTGAACACGAAAATGTTTTAATTTCGCTTCGTCCGCCAACGTAATTTCAACCACTGAATTCGTTAAATATTTTGTTTCATCACTGCGCGCGTAGCTTTCGATAATCGCTGCTTCGCTAAAACTTTCGGCGACAATCAAGAGACGCGGAAAACTTACTTTACTGCCGGTTGAAACGTACAAAAGATGAATCGGCGTTTCAATTCTCACATCTTTCGGAATAACAAGGAGCGCGCCTTCATCTATGAAAGCCGTATTCAAAGCAGTAAAACCGTTGAAATCATAATTAACCGATTTGGCTAAATTTGATTTTATAATCTCCCTCAGCTTTTCATCTTTGAATGCTTCTTCAAATGTGTTCGCAAACACATTTTCAGGTAAAGCCGAAACGTTTGAAAATTCCAAATTTAATTTGCCGTCAACAAACACGAGCTGGCTTTGCGCCGATTCGCCGTATGTAAATTTTTTTAACTCGGGCGCGCCAATCGTTCCCGCACTGAGCTCAAAGCTTTCTTTCCCGATCGCCCCGACGTTCGTATATTTCCAATCTTCGTTTTTAGGCGTTGGAAAGCCGTTTTCGGCGAAATAAGCAAAAGCGCTTTCACGCAGATTTTTCAACCAATCCGGTTGATTTGCTTCTTCCAAACTTTTGCGAAATTCCGCACTGTAAATTGTTTCTTTTACTACTTGTAAATTCATTTTATAAAATTTTCGGAATACCCAGATCTTTGCAAATCTTTTTCGCCAGTTTTTCGCTGATTTCACTGTGGCGTGGAACTGCCGTTCGCTTATTCTGCGAGGGATTGTGCCACCACGAATGTCGTCCGCCTTCTCTTATTAATTTAAAACCGTGCACCGTCAATAGCGAATTAAATCGCGCCGTTTCATAGCGCAATCGGCATCTCGCGGTAGTTTTCTCCAGCGAAAGCGAGTGCGTCTTGTCGATTGAACTCCAAAGCCTCTTGCAAAGTTATTTTGAGCGTTTCGAGTAGCTCTTTACGTGTTGCTTCCTGACAATTTACGCCCGGGATCTCTTTAATCCAGCCAATCCACCAATTACTATCTTGTTTTACAATCGCAGTGTAAGTCTGATTCATAATTCTACCTCAAATTAATTTCCCGCCGCTTTCACCCAGTCATAACCCTTTTCTTCGAGTTCGAGCGCAAGTTCTTTGCCGCCTTGTTTGACGATTTTTCCGTCTGCCAAAACGTGTACAAAGTCCGGCTCAATATAGTTCAAAAGACGTTGATAATGCGTTACTAATATTATCGCTTTGTCCGCGCTTCGCAATTTGTTTACTCCTTCGGCGACAATTCGCAAAGCGTCGATGTCGAGCCCCGAATCGGTTTCATCCAAAACCGCGAGCTTCGGCTGCAAAACCGCCATCTGCAAAATTTCGTTACGTTTTTTTTCACCGCCCGAAAAGCCTTCATTGACCGAGCGCTTGAAAAACGATGAATCCATTTCAACAATTTTCGCCCGTTCTTTGAGCAAATCGTTAAACTCCAAAGGGTCGAGTTCTTCTTCGCCCAGATGTTTCATCTTTTCGTTATAAGCAAGCCGCAAAAACTGTGAATTCGACACGCCCGGAATCTCGACCGGATATTGGAAAGCGAGAAAAACACCTGCACGGGCGCGTTCGTCCGGGTCTAATTCAAACAAATTTTGTCCCTCGTAAATGACTTCGCCGCTTATCACCTCATACGTTGGATGTCCGGCAAGAACTTTTGCTAGAGTTGATTTTCCCGAACCATTCGGTCCCATAATCGCGTGAACTTCGCCCCGATTGACGTTCATTGTCAAACCTTTCAAAATCTCTCTGCCTTCGATACCGGCGTGTAAATCTTTTATTTCTAATAACATTTTATAAAAATTTCCTAAACGTAAATTTCACCCTTCAAATATAAAACCGCATTTCCGCCAATCTTGACTCGAGCTCCTCGGAGCTCGCAAAACAATTCGCCGCCCCGTGCCGATAACTGCCGTGCGTAAAGCTTTTGTTTTCCTAATTGCTCCGCCCAATACGGAATGAGCGAGCAATGTGTCGCGCCCGTCACAGGATCTTCCGGAATACCGATGCGGGGCGCGAAAAGGCGCGACACAAAATCCGCCTCCGACCCTTTTGCCGTAACAATAACTTCATCAAAAGCGAGTTTGCTCAAAGCGGACATATCGGGTTGCAGAGAAGCAATATCTTCTTCCGTTTCAAACAAAAGCATCGCCATCTTGCCTTGCGTTTCCCAAACTTCCCTCGGCGTTTTTCCGACGGCTTCGGCTAAACCGTCCGGCATCGAACATTCATTGAGCGAATATTTCGGGAAGTCCAAAACTAAAACATCCGTTTGTTTCTCAACACTCAAATCGCCGCTTCTCACGGAATAAAACTTCACTTGCGTTTCTACTAAGTTCAGGCAATTAAAAATGACGTGCGCGGCGGCAAGCGTCGCGTGTCCACAAAGGTCGATTTCAACAGTCGGCGTCAACCAGCGTATCTCGTAACCGTCATCTTTTTTAACAAAAAAAGCGGTTTCGGACAGATTATTTTCCGCCGCGATTTTCTGCATCATTTCATCCGGCAGCCATTCCTGCAAAGGACAAACCGCCGCCGGATTTCCGCCGAAGGGCGTTTTAGTAAAAGCATCAACTTGAAAAATTTGCAGATTCATATTTTATTTTTCACCACAGAGACATAGAGCTCACAGAGTTTTTATAAAATTTTTCTCTCCGTGTTCTCTGTGGTGAATCAATCCTTCACCGCCGCAATCGCCTGAATTTCAATCTTTGTGCCGAAGTGCAAATCCTTGACCGGCACAATCGTCCGCGCCGGTTTGTGTTTGCCCAAAACCGAAGCGTAAACTTCATTAACCTGATCCCAAAGCTCCATCTCCGAAACGTAAATTGTTATCTGCAAAACTCGATTCAAATCACTGTTTGCTGCCAGCAAAATCTGTTCGACATTTCGCAAAGCAAGTTCAGTCTGCGCTTCGATTGAACCGGTCTCAACTTCGCCCGATACCGCATTTCGCGGCAATTGTCCCGACACAAAAATTAAGCCGTTATGCACAACGGCTGGCGAATAATGACCTTTCGGTTCAGGCGCATCCGGTAATTTAATTATATTCACGTTAAATTTTCTAAAATTTCCTCAATCTGCTTTTTCAAATTTGGCAAATCGTTTTGCGTCGTATCCCAAACAATTTTCGCATCAACGTCAAAATAGCCGTGAATCAAGCGATTACGCATTGCTGTTGCAATTTGCCAGACAACTTGCGGATGTTTTGAACGTAAATTCCGTGTCAAATTCGTTGCCGCTTCACCGATAATTTCCATTTGCCGAACAACCGCATCCTGCGTCTTTTCATCGGCTTGAAAGGATTGTTCGTCGTAACTTTGCAGATATTTTTCAATTTTCTCAATCGCGTCAAGAATATGCCGGAGTCGGTCGGCATTGTTCGATTTCTTCATAAATCACCTGCAAGTCACGCATTACGCTTTCACGAATATATTTTCCGATCATTTTGTCAGTTGCCAAATCAACTTTTCTATCCAAAGTCAATTCCATTTCTTCGGCAATTCCGTAAAACGCCCAACCAATCGGTTTAGAAAATTTCACTAGCAAATCAACGTCACTTTCCTTCGTTGCCTCGCCGCGAGCAAATGAACCGAACACCGCACAATAAGAAACGTCGTTACGCTTGCAAATCTCAATAATTTTCTGCTTGTCCGCTTCGTTCAAATACATTTTTCCGGTTTTGTTTAACCCACACTTCCTTCGAGTTTCAATCCAAGAAGTTTTTGCGCTTCGACGGCGTATTCCATCGGCAGTTCTTTGAAAACCTCTTTGCAAAAGCCGTTGATAATCAAGGAAACCGAATCTTCCTGCGAAATGCCGCGCTGCTGCAGATAAAAAAGCTGGTCTTCGCTGATTTTGGAAGTCGTCGCTTCGTGTTCGACGCGCGCCGTCGCGTTCATTACTTCGATATACGGGAAAGTATTCGCTTCACTCGTGTCGCCAATCAGCATCGAATCGCACTGCGTATAATTTCTCGCGCCCGCCGCTTTCGGCATAATTTTCACCAGTCCGCGATAGCTGTTGTTAGATTTTCCCGCTGAGATTCCTTTGGAAATAATCGTCGAGCGCGTGTTTTTGCCGAGATGAATCATTTTTGTTCCGGTGTCGGCAACCTGCGCGTTATTGGTTAGGGCGACCGAATAAAATTCGCCGATTGAATCGTCGCCCTGCAAAATTACCGACGGGTATTTCCAGGTAATTGCCGAGCCGGTCTCAACCTGCGTCCAGGAAATTTTCGAATTTTTACCGCGACACGCGCCGCGCTTGGTTACGAAATTATAAATTCCGCCTTTACCTTCCTCGTCGCCCGCATACCAATTTTGAACGGTCGAATATTTGATTTCGGCGTTGTCCAGAGTAACGAGCTCGACCACCGCCGCGTGAAGCTGATTTGTATCAAATTGCGGGGCTGTGCACCCTTCATTATATGCTACGTAACCACCTTCTTCGGCAACAATTAGAGTGCGTTCGAACTGTCCCGAATCCTGGGTGTTAATACGAAAATAGGTCGAAAGCTCCATCGGGCAGCGTACGCCTTTCGGGATAAAAACGAATGAGCCGTCAGAGAAAACCGCCGCGTTTAGAGCCGCGTAAAAATTGTCGTTCGAAGGCACAACCGAGCCGAGATATTTTTTGATGAGTTCGGGATATTCTTCGACCGCTTCGGTAAACGAACAAAAAATCACGCCCGCTTCGAGCAGTTTCTTCTTGTAAGTCGTCGCCACCGAAACCGAGTCG
>MWVX01000791.1_pt1 | contig 10342 bp, 9 predicted proteins | sample 1047311 | NCBI WGS metagenome assembly MWVX01 (sample SAMN06349984, study PRJNA376086) | soil metagenome | isolation source: MtG-4 sample Antarctic (ecotone) soil | place: Antarctica | collected 2015-01-13
TGTAAGTTGCGACTTGCGAGGGCGCACAAGGTCAATTGCTTGGATTGTTGAACAAGTTATTACGCAACAAACCAAGTTTCACGCGGCACAACTCGGCTTGAACGATGTCGAGTTTGAAATGCCCGATACTTGTCTGCACGATTGCATAATTTATAAAGGCGAAGAAAAATTTTATGTAAATGTCAAAATTCACAACATTGCGGGAAAGCGCAACAAAAACGATATTTCAGCAGTTGAAAAGCTTTATATGCAATACACTTTGAACCCGAACTATCGTTTGATTTTTGTCTGTTTCGGTATAAAGTTCGATAACTTGACGATAAGTTTCGATACCGATTCGGTTCACGTTTTCTCGCCGCAGTTTTTACCGATTTACGTTAATCCGCGAAATGATAAAATACAATCGTTCTATCATCACGAACAAATCGTTCGCAGTCGGGAAGATTTTCTAAGGTTGCTAAAAGAAAATTCGAGAAGTATTGTTTTAGAATAAAATTATGATTGACCAAGTTTTGAACATTGACGCGCTGGAAGCAATCCCACAAATTCCCGATAACAGCATTGATTTAATCGTCGCCGACCCGCCGTATAATTTGGGCAAAGATTACGGTAATGATTCGGACAAACGCGAATCGAAAGAGTTTTTAGTATGGACTGAGCAATGGCTCGATTTAGTTATTCCGAAACTCAAAGACACGGGAAGTCTTTATATTTTTGCAACGTGGCGGTATTCGCCCGAAATTTTTGTTTTTTTGAAGTCCCGAATGACAATGCTCAACGAAATCATTTGGGACAGAAAAGTTCCGAGTATGGGCGGAAGCACACGGCGTTATAGCTCGGTTCACGACACTATCGGATTTTTCGCTAAATCAAAAGATTATTATTTCGATTTGGATGCCATCAGAGTTCCATACGACGAGGTAACGAAAAAGGCGCGAAGCCGTTCTATTTTTGTCGGCAAAAAATGGCTCGAAGTCGGTTATAATCCGAAAGATTTATGGTCGGTTTCGCGGCTTCATCGGATTCACGCCGAACGCGAAGAACATCCGACGCAAAAGCCTTTGGAAATCATCGAACGAATGGTTAAGGCAAGTTGTCCTGAAAACGGTGTAGTGCTTGACCCGTTTGCCGGTTCCGGAACAACTGCCGCCGCTTGTCTGCTCAACAATCGTCATTTTATTACATATGAAATGAATGAAGAATATTATCAGTTAATTCAAAAACGAATCAAAAGACTCGGTGAATTTGAACTGACATCTGATTTACAAAAAAACGAACAAGCAAACCAAAAAGAAACAGAAAAGCAATTATCATTTTTTTAAGAGGAACAATAAATAATGAGTGAAATTATCGGTGTGATTGGCGCGGGAACGATGGGCAACGGGATTGCTCAACTTGCCGCGAGTAACGGTTTTGAGGTTGTGATGTATGACGTCAAACCCGAACTTGTCGAGCGCGGTGTGCAAAATGTTAGCAAAAGTCTTGACCGTTTTGTCAAAAAAGAAACGATTACCGAAGATGATAAAAACGAAATTCTGCGGAAAATTAGAGCGACGAACGATTTTGATAATTTTAAGGATTGTTCGCTTGTCGTCGAAGCCGCCGTCGAAAATTTTGAAGTTAAAAAAGGAATTTTTCAGGAATTGGACAGATTGACCGCGCCCGAAGCAATTTTGGCGACAAACACTTCTTCGATTTCGATTACAAAAATCGCGGGCGTTACGTCGCGTCCCGACAAAGTTGTCGGAATGCACTTTTTTAATCCTGTGCCGTTGATGAAATTGGTGGAAATCATTCGCGGCATTGCGACGAGCGATGAAACTTACGCGAGTGTCAAAGATTTGTCAGAGAAACTCGGCAAAGTTCCCGTCGAATGCAACGATTATCCGGGTTTTGTTTCAAACCGCGTTTTGATGCCGATGATAAATGAAGCGATTTTTTGCCTTTATGAAGGCGTGGCGACACCCGAAGCGATTGACGAAATTATGAAACTCGGAATGAATCATCCGATGGGACCTTTAACCTTAGCTGATTTTATTGGTTTAGACGTTTGTCTGGCGATTCTGAATGTTCTGCACGAAGGTTTGGGCGATTCAAAATATCGTCCGTGTCCGCTGCTAAAAAAATACGTTGACGCAGGTTGGTTAGGCAGAAAATCGGGCAAAGGTTTTTATAATTACGGCGTTTGACGAGTAATCAAAAGCGATAAGAAAGAATAGCCACAAAAAGGCACAGAAAACACAAAAAAGATTTTTAAATTATTCTTTTTGTGCATTTTGTGCATTTTTGTGGCTATTCTTTTTGGCTGGTTTTCGTAAAGTTTTTGTAAAGAATTGTAAAAGCCAAAGCAAAACGATAAATTTTGACGTAAAATCAAAATGAATATGAGTAAAATACTTCTGATAGACGACGACGAAGAACTTTGCGAACTCGTGGCGGAATATTTGAACGTCGAAGATTTTATGGTTGAAGCGGTTCACGACGGCGAAAGCGGTTTGCAAAGTGCATTGACCGACGAATATGATTTGGTGATTCTTGATGTCATGTTGCCGAAGATGAACGGTTTTGACGTTTTACGCGAACTTCGACAAACATCAAAAATTCCAGTGTTGATGCTGACGGCGCGGGGTGACGATATGGAACGTATTGTCGGACTCGAAATCGGCGCGGACGATTATTTGCCGAAACCGTTTAATCCGCGTGAACTCGTGGCGCGGATTCGGGCGATTTTGCGGCGTGCGCCGACGGAAATCGAGCAGACTCCAAATTCCAAACTTCAAGTTGACGATATAGAAGTTTCTACGGGAGCGCGTTCCGCCAAAAAAGACGGCGAAGATTTGAATTTGACGGCGGTTGAATTTGATTTGCTCGTTGCTTTGCTCAAAAATGCCGGGAAAATTATTAACAAAGAAGAATTGAGCGAAACGGTTTTAGACCGCAAACTTTCGCCCTTTGACCGCAGCCTCGATATGCACATCAGCAATCTGCGAAAGAAATTGGGAACACGCGCCGCCGACGAAAGAATCAAAACGATTCGTTCCGTCGGCTATATTTACACGGTTAATGAGTAGCGAGTCAAGAGTCAAGAGTCGAGAGAAAATCTTCTGACTCTCGACTCTTGACTCTTGACTCTCGACTAAAAGAAATGAGTTTATTCTTAAAAATTTTTCTCTGGTTTTGGTTGGCGATAGCGTTGGTGGTGGCGGCGTTGACGTTTGTTAATTGGTCAACGCAAAGCGAGCCGCTGGTTAGGCAGTGGCAGACATTTGTCGGCGAAGTTGTTTCGTCAAATTCGGCGACGGCGGCACAGATTTACCAAAACGAAGGTCAAGCAGGCTTGCAGGAATATTTAACTCGCGTCGGCAACGCGGAACGAGTCAACGCCGTCGGTTTTTATGACGCAAACCGCCGACGGATTGCCGGCAGCGAACTTGCCGCCGAAGCCGCCGATTTATTCAGTCTTGCGTTGCAAAGCGACAATCCTGAATTTATTCGTCTGCCCGAACAGACCATCGCGGCAAAAAGGTTGCGGCTCAAAGACGGCGCGAATTATGTTTATCTTATTCAATTAAAACGTCCGCCGCATACGCCTTTTTTATCGGAATTACGCAACCGAACTCTGCAAATTCTGACGGTCATTTTCACCGCCGGCTTAGTTTGTTTCGCGTTGGCGCGTTATCTTACTTCGCCGATAGGCAAACTTCGGCGGGCGACGCAAAAACTTGCCGGCGGCGATTTGCAAACGCGGGTTGCGTCAAAAATCGGGAAACGCCACGACGAAGTTGCCAAGTTAGCCGAAGATTTTGACGAGATGGCGGAAAGAATTGAAAATCTTCTGTTGTCGCAAAAGCGTCTGACACAGGACATTTCACACGAATTACGCTCGCCGTTGGCGCGAATGAATGTTGCGCTTGAACTTGTCCGCACGAAAGCAAACGCCGAAGCAAAACCTCTTTTGGAAAGAATCGAAACCGAATCGAACCGTTTAAATGAAATGATTTCGCGTCTGCTGATGCTCTCCAAACTTGAAAGCGGAACGCCCGATTTTGAAAAGCGCACGGTTAATTTGTCGAGATTAGTTGAGCAGATTGCATCGGACGCGAATTTTGAAGCACAGGCAAACGGCAAAGCGGTGAAAATTTTACAAAAAGATGAAATAAAAGTTGTCGGCAATGAAAATCTGCTGCGAAGCGCGATTGAGAATGTTTTACGAAACGCCGTGCGCTACACGAAAGACGAAACGACGGTAGAAGTTTCGCTTCGGAAAAATAGCAAATACGCCGTGATTAGCGTCCAAGATTACGGCACGGGCGTTCCTGATGCGGAACTCAAAAATCTGTTTCGCCCGTTTTACCGCGTCGGCGAAGCGCGGGAACGCAAAACCGGCGGCATCGGGTTAGGTTTGGCAATAGCCGAACGCGCCGTTCACGCGCACAAGGGAATTATCAAAGCCGAAAACGCCGCTCAAGGTTTGATTGTCGAAATCAAACTGCCCGATTCCGCCGCGCATCAATAAACGATCTAATTCCGAGAATCAGAAACGCCAGGCAAACCACAGCCGTTGCAAATTGGGCGACAACCGCCGCGGGGCGCAACGCGCTTCCGTCAATCAGCGTCGGCAGTTTCAGAAAACTGCTGACAGTTGCCAAAAATCCGATAAGTGCAATTAACAACGCGCCGTGCATCAGATGTTTTCGCAAATCTTCTTTCGCTTGCGCCGCCGCCCCAAGCGCCGCCAAAATCACGCCCAACAACGCCGGAATCAACGCGGTCAAACTCGCACTACCATTTGCATAGCCGTAACCGTAACCGATAATTCCAATCAAAATCAACAAAAATCCGCAAACAATCGAAGTCGAAGTCATAATTTTCTCCAAAAATTAAAGGCGTGAATTGACACATTTATTTTCGCTTATTTGCCGCATTGATTCAAGAGTGGGTTAAGGTTTATTTGAAATTTTCTTTAGCTCCGACGATAGAAAAATTGCAACGCTTTGGACAATAAAATGCGTCTATGAAATTGCCTGAGACGCGCTTGGGGTTTTGAAATTAAATTTGGTTATGTTTTGCAAAAGGCTGCTCAAATAGATGTAGAATTTTGCCGGAGAGCGACTATGAAGATTTGTTCCGTTTGTCAGCGTTGTTACGAAGATGCCGCTGCTTTCTGCCCGCAGGAGAATTACGATTCTCTCGTCGCGGCACGTTCGGGTAGTTGTGAAATTATTGAAAATTATCGCGTTGAGCGTTTGCTCGAACGTGATGCGACGGGCGACACATACAAAGCCGCGCAAATTAATTCAAATGAACCTTGCATCGTCAGGTTTATCAATACTGATTCGTTCGGCGCGTCGCAGATTGAGCGGGAAAGCATTTTGCGCGAAATGCGAGCCGCCGCAACGATAAATCATCCGAGCGTAAATCGCGTCATCGAAACGGGCGCGTTGGAGAACGGCGAGTTTTATTTTGTATCGGAGGCGGTCGGCGAGTTGAATTTGCGCGATTATTTGCGAAGTGCCGGCTCGCTCTCGGTAGTGGAAGCCATAACCATCGCCCGTCAGGTGGCGGAAGGACTCGAAGCGGCGCATCGTGTCGGCGTTGTCCATCGAAGAATCAGTCCGGCAAATATTGTTTTCGCGGGCGACGAAGAAAATGGTTTCTTTGCTAAACTACAAAACTTTGATTTTGGCGGTTTCGGGCAGCAAATCGTCCACCTCGGCATCAACGGCGGCGAACCGCAGATTGACGTATTGCGCTATTTGTCGCCGGAACAATGTGCCGGGCAAACGGTGGATGCGCGAACGGACATTTATAGTCTCGGCGTGGTGCTTTACGAAATGCTCACCGGTCGTTCACCATTTGATAAGCCGACAGTTGAAGCAATCGTTCATCAACCAATTAATGAACAACCACTCGAAGAAATTCATTACGAGATAAAGGCACTGATAAAACACGCCTTACAACTTGCGCTTCAAAAAAGTCCGTCCACCAGAACCCCGACGGCAGTTAATTTTGCGCGGCATTTGCGCCACATTGAACAAGTCGCAGCGAAATCGTCTGCTTTTCTAAATTCGACGCAAACTTCTTCGACGAATAAAGCCGTATTCGCCCCATCCGCCGCTATTGATAATAGTCCTGCACCGACATTTGACAATTCGATTAGCGAAAAATCTCAACCGCAAATTATTAGTTTGGCGAGTGAAGAGGTTACGGCGGAAGCAATAACAAATTCGCTTGTTCCGCCGCCGTTTGAAAATAATATCGAAGAAGACGCGGAGATTGTTACCGCTCCGATTTTTCAGACCGAACCTATTTTACTCAAAAAGAAACAGGCTGATGAAATTGAAATTGTTTCAGAACCGATTCGTATCAAGAAAAAAGAAACTGTCGTTGCGCCGATTACCGAAGAGCAGGTTTTCTCATCTGCTCAAAGCATTGCGGAAACACGCGCTCAATCGGCAACACCAAATTCGATAGCTTCATTCGACACGAGCCGTCCGTCAAAACGATTCTCGCCGAACCGACAACCTTTATTTATCGGTATGTGTCTCGCTGCTCTGCTTGTTTTTGCAGGCTTAGGCGCAATTATTTATAACAATTCGCAATCTCCTTCACCACAACAACCGATTGCAGTTGCGCCCGTTCAAACATCCCAACCCGAAAAAGCGGACTCCGTCGAGAGCGACACATTAGTTGCGGCAAGGGACTCCAACGTGCCGCAAAGCGACGAATCAAGACCGCTGCCAACCAAAGAATCTCCGCTATCAGTAACAAAACGTGATGAAAAAAATCAACCGCGCCAAGAATCGCTGACAGATACTACGTCGGTCAAACAAAACGCTCCGATTAAAGAAACAACTGCACCTGAAAAATCAGATAACGGTGCTTCGCAGGCGGAATTAAGCAATTCGCTTGAAAAATGGATTACCGCCACCAATGCCCGCGACGTTGACCGGCAGATGAGTTACTATGCGCCGAAAGTCAACGCTTATTATCTGTCGCGGAACACTTCGCAAGACGCGGTTCGTTCCGATAAAAAACGCGCATTTGAACGCGCCACATCGGTTGACATAAAGACCGACAAGCCGGAGATTGTCGTCAGCCCCGACGGTCGCAACGCGAAGATGCGTTTCCGAAAAAAATACGTTATCAAGGAAGGACAGCGAAGTCGCAACGGTGAAGTAATCCAAGAGCTGCATTGGGTTAAATCCGGCTCCGGCTGGCGAATTGTCAGTGAGCGCGACATAAAAGTCGTCAAACGCTAAAAGAATTCGACGGCATCTCATAAAGATTGGGTTGTGTCAGTCATAATTTCTCCAAAAATAAAAGGCTTGATTGTTCAAGCCTTTTTTCGCGTGATTATCCGACGATGACAAGGAACAGGTAAAAAATAACTTATATTAGAAGAAAGCCCGCAAATTTTACCAAGCGGCTGGGCGGCGGTTTTGTATCTTTACGATTTAAGGTAAAACTATTGATGATATGAAAATCGTGGGAAGAATGAGTCAAGGAATTGGTGACGGAAAACATTCGGAACATCTGTTCGCGCTGTTAATATGCCAACAAGCAGCGATTGTTCAGAGCGGAAAAAGGATTGATGAAAGAAATTATTGGGATTTACAAAGGTGTGGAAAGTGGTAAAATTAAAGCTAAAGTTTTCTTTGCATCCTAAAATTATGGCGATTGTAAATGTTCCTGATAAAAATTTGACGCTTGAAAACGCGGATGAAATTACAAAATATCTCGCGTCAATCGGTATTGATTACGAGCGTTGGGAAAACGTGCAAAATGTTTCGCCCGACGCTTCGGAAGTTGAAATTTTAGAAATATATTCGGCTGAAATCGAGCGTCTGAAAACAATAGGCGGTTACTCTGCGGCGGATGTCATTAACATTATTCCGACAACGCCGAATCTGGACGCGATGCTCAACAAATTTAACAAAGAGCATTGGCACGACGAAGACGAAGTGCGTTTTATCGTCAAAGGACACGGACTTTTTCACATCGCGCCGACAGACGCAGGCGTTGTTTCAATCGAAATGGAAGCGGGCGATTTGATTCGCGTTCCGCGTGGAACTCGGCATTGGTTTAATCTGTGCGGCGATAAAACGGTTCGCGCCATCCGGCTTTTTCAAGATTTTTCAGGTTGGATACCCTTTTATACCGAAAGCGGAAGGGACGCGAATTATCAACCGCTTTGCTTTGGCGTTTCTTATATTCCACAGATAATTTAAACCGCGAAACACGCGAAATACGCAAAAAATTCTATTCTCTTTTTTAGCGTTTTTTGCGTGTTTCGCGGTTAATTTTTGCAATGAAAGCAATTCTTCTAGACATCGAAGGCACGACTACGCCGATTGATTTTGTCTATCAGACGCTTTTTCCTTTTGCCCGCCGGCAGATGCGTGAATTCTTGACACGAAACTTTAATGAAATTCAAACGGAAATCTTACAACTCAAAGAAGAACACGCCCACGAATCCGCGAATTCGCCGAAGTTGGGCAAAACGGCGGAAAGTTTCGCCGTTTATTTGCTGTGGCTGATGGACGAAGATAGAAAATCAACTCCGCTCAAATCTGTGCAGGGAAAAATTTGGCAAAAAGGTTATGAATCAGGCGAACTTAAAAGCGAAGTTTTTGCCGATGTCTTGCGGGCGTTTGAGCGTTGGAAAGCGGAAGAAAAGACGATTGCAATTTATTCGTCGGGAAGCGTTCTGGCGCAAAAACTTCTGTTCAAACATACAAATTACGGCGATTTAACTTCGTTTATTTCTAACTACTTTGATACGAAAACGGGCGCAAAACGCGATGCGGAAAGTTATCGTAAAATCGCACTAAATTTTCCGTCGGCGGAAACTTTAACATTTGTGTCCGACATCAGCGAAGAATTGGATGCCGCCGAAGAAGCTGGTTTTCAGACTTTTTTGGCAATTCGGCAAGGCAATAAACCGATAAATCATCAAACAAATCATCAGCCGATTCACAGTTTTGAGGAAATTTTGTAAAATGGAATAAATATCGAACAGAGGGAAATAATAAATTTATGGAAAGTAATAATTTAGGAACAGCAACTTTAGCCGCCGGCTGTTTTTGGTGCGTCGAGGCGGTTTTTGACGATTTGAAAGGCGTTGAAGACGTCGTTTCGGGTTATTCGGGCGGACACACGGAAAATCCGACTTATCAACAAGTCTGTTCGGAAACCACCGGACACGCCGAGGTTATCCAAATAAAATTTAACCCGGACGAAATCTCGTTCAAGGAAATTTTGCAGGTATTTTTCGCGGTTCACGACCCGACCACCTTAAACCGTCAGGGAAACGACATCGGCTCATCTTATCGTTCAGCGATTTTTTACAATTCCGACGAACAAAAACAAGTTGCCGAAGAAGTTATCAAAGAAGTTACCGAAGAAGGCGTTTATGATAATCCGATTGTAACGGAAGTCGCGCCGTTTGATAAATTTTACACGGCGGAAGGCTATCACCAAGAATATTTCGCCAACAACCCGTATCAGCCGTATTGCGCCGCGATAGTTGCGCCGAAAGTTGCCAAGTTTAGAAAGAAATTTGTGGACAGATTAAAAAAGTGAAAAAGGGTAAAAATGAAAGGTGAAAAAGTTGGTTGAGCGAAGTCAGACCTTTATTCACTCTTTCCCTTTTTACCTTTTTCACTTTTACCCTTTTTCACTTTTACCCTTTCTACTGTTCTTCGGGAATATCTTTCTTATTTCCGCGTTCGAGTTTTCCGAAACGCGATGTTTGCAGCCATTCGGGCATTTTGTCGCTGTTGGCGATGCGGTTTCCCATAATTCCCATTACTTCGGCGACAATTTCCGCGCCTTCCCAAGCCCAATCGGGTTGAATAACATCGCCCGGTTGATGATAATCGCCTTTTTCCCAATCTTTCGAGCGTTTCATCCAGATTTCCTTATCGCCGCCGGGCGCACCCAACAGCATTAAACTCGGCACACCGCGTGTTACAAACGAATAATGGTCGGAGCGATAAAAGATTTTTTCGTCCGGCATCGGGTCGGGAATAACCGTGATTCCGAAGACGGCGGAAACGTCCGTGAGCATTGCGCCAATAGTCGAATGTTCCGCACCGAAGCCGACGACGGTTTTCACCGGCGCATAGACTTCCGTGCCGATTCCGTCGAGATTTAAGTTAGCCGCAACTTTTTTAATGTCCCAAGTCGGTTTTTTCGCCCAATACTTCGAGCCGTAAAGCCCGTATTCTTCGCCCGTAACCGCCAGAAAAATAAGCGAGCGTTTCGGCTTTGTTGCCATTTTTGAAAATGCTTCCGCCACCGACAGCATTTCCGCCACGCCGAGCGCGTTGTCCGCCGC
>MWVX01000792.1_pt1 | contig 10341 bp, 11 predicted proteins | sample 1047311 | NCBI WGS metagenome assembly MWVX01 (sample SAMN06349984, study PRJNA376086) | soil metagenome | isolation source: MtG-4 sample Antarctic (ecotone) soil | place: Antarctica | collected 2015-01-13
CTTGCAGGAGTGATAGCTGTAGCGCTGCTGGTCACACTGCCGGCAGTAATAGAGCTGGCCGCCAAGACTGGCGGTGCGGCAGTGTTCAATGTCCTGCATGGCCCGCCGATGAGAGGGCAGCATCCGGGCGCTGAACCTGGCTCGATACTCAGGACCATGCCGCCGAAAGATGTCGGCCACTTCCAGCATCAGCGCCAATCAGAGCGGGGTCCCCACGCGGGCAGCCCGCGTGGGGTGCTAGAGGTCGCTCATGAGCTGGTTGATGGCCGCGGCGCCCAGTTGAGTGGCTTTCACGGTCAGGTGGTAGACGCTGGTGGTGGCCGGCGAGCTGTGGCCTAGCCACTCTTGAATGAGCCGCAGGTTGACGCCCGCTTCCAGCAGATGCGTGGCCCAGGAGTGGCGCAGCGTGTGCACGGAAGCGCGTTTGTGGTTGCCGCTAGCTTGCAGGGCTGCGTGGAAGGCGTCCTGCACGCTGCTCTTCGACATGGGCTCGGTGGCCTGCGCCAGGTCGACGTGATCACGGCCTTCGGCGGGAAAAAGCAGCAGCGGATTGCGATGAGTAACCCAGTACTGGCGCAGCAACTGTAGCGTGCGTTGCGGCAGCGGAACATAACGATCCTTCGCACCCTTGCCATGACGGACGTGAATCATCATCCGGGCGCTGTCGATATCGGCTACCTGTAAATACGTGCCTTCCTGCAAGCGCAGGCCGCACGAATAGATTGTCGTCAGACAAACTTGGTAACGCGGTAGTCTGACGCGGCCAAGAATCTGGCGTACTTCGCCAGGCTGAGGATGACGGGCAGCTTCTTTTCCGGGGCCGGACGCACGATGCCGAAGATGGCCCAGTTACGGTTGAGCGTTTGCTCGTAGCAGAACCTGATGCCGCAGATGGCGATGGTCATCGTGTTGCGGGAGTAATGTTTGACATTCTTGATGAAGAGGAAGTACTGCCGCAGTTCCTCTTCGGTGATCTGGTCAGGTGACTTATGATAATGTTCGCTCAGTTGGCGGACGGCTCGCACGTAACTCTCTTGAGTTCGTTCCGAGAGACCGCGGAGTTGCAGACACTCGATCATTCTCTTTCGTAGTTCAGTCATGGTTTCACCTCCAATCGGAAAAGTTGAACAGCCCAGTTTCCTGCTAAGAATCTCTGGACTGTTTTATGGAAGTGTAGTCGGAGAGGACTTGCGATTGAGAATGATCGGGTTACCAGGAGGAAGGCCTTGATCTGCGCGCAGCGCTTAGTTCAACAAGTCATTCGAGCGGACCGGAATCAGCGAGCCTCTTATCGAAGACTTGCCGCTAGCGCAGTAGCCTCCCGGCCGCTGAAGCGCGGCGTTGTGCGCCTACCGGTCTCGAGAATCGTGAGAATACTTAAGCTGATAATTTTAATCGGTTTAATTTCCGTTTCGGTTGGTTGTTTTTACCGCCGAGAAGAAGTAACTTTCAGAAACGGCGACATTACTTTAGCTGGAACTCTAACCTTACCTTCCGGCGATAGTCCACATCCTGCCGTAATCTTTGTTCATGGTTCGGGTGCTGCCAGCCGCGAACGTAATCGCTTTTACGCCGACCTTTTCGCTCGCCATGGAATCGCCACTCTGATTTATGATAAGCGCGGCGTAGGCGCGTCCACAGGAGATTGGCGTTACGTTCATTTGAGTGATTTGGCTGAAGACGCTCTTGCCGGTGTGCGAATGTTGAAAAGCCGGAGAGACATCAATCCCAACCAAATTGGCATATTTGGCGGCAGTCAGGGTGGATGGGTTGCCCCGCTCGCAGCTTCCCGCTCGAACGATTTAGCGTTCGTTATTACTTCGGCAGGTTCAGCCTTCTCACCAACGCAGTTAGCTAAATGGCGGAGCATTACTTACGTCCGAAACGCGGGTTATCCCGATGAAGTGGTAGAGCGAGTATCAGCGTTAATGGATTTACAATTTGATTTGATATGCAGAGAAGGCTGGGAAAGAGGTTGGGAGAAATACGAAGCTGAGCTTCGGCAAGTCAGAAATGAGGCATGGTATCCACTACTGTCGGCGGTGAGAAATCCGCTAAACGGCTCATGGTTTATGCCATATACAGCGAGCATAGACTTTGACCCCGTGCCTGTTTATGAAAACCTTAATGTTCCTGTGCTGGCGATTCTTGGCGAAGCCGACCCGTTAGTGCCAGCACAAGGGACAACCGCTATTCTTGAAAGAATACAGAGAGAAAAGAATAAGGATATTACAATTGCGGTACTCGCGGGGGCAGACCATAATATGAATCGTCCGACGGGAGCAAGACCAGTTCCCGAATATGCGGAAACAATGATTAGCTGGATTTTGCGAAGGGTGAGTGTTTCAAGGTAAGCCGCCCAAACGTATTAAGAATTAGTGTGGGGCGGTAGATGGAGGCAAGCGGCGGGACACTCAATGAGCCGCCATACAATTCTGTGTTGAACTAAGCCGGGTCTGGCCGACACACTCAACTTGCGTCTTTGGAGTTTGAATAGCGAAGCCTGCGCGGGTTACGTGGCGAGGGTAGGGCTGAGGTGCGGGGATAACTGGCAGTGAGGTTGAGCGCGGGTGGCCGGCGAGCTGGTTTTTGTTCTCTGGAGCTGGCGCCGGTAGCTTCGTGGCAAGAGTTTTACGATTAGACACAGAGGCCTCCCTTGACGCCGACGCTGGTGGTTGGCGACTGCAAGCATTTCGCTTCACAAAATCTTTAATTGTAAGAACTGAGTAGCGCATGGTCACGGCGGCCGCTCGCGGTGCGGTTTCAGAGTTTGCGTCGCTACCAGCAGGCCGCCGCAGTTGGGGCACCGGAGAGCTACTGAGGCCGGCGCCACGGCGAGCTTTTTTGGGCCGTCAAGGAGCGGCTTGGGCGCGAGCAGATTCCGGGCTTGGGCGAGCTGCTGCCGGTGGCTGGGACTGAGCAGACCGTAGTAACGAACTTTGCTGAAGCGTGGTGGGAGCACGTGTTGCAGGAAGCGGCGGATGAACTCCTGGGCGTCGAGGGTGCAGTGCTTAAGTTGGTCAGTGGCCGACTCTTTATAGGCGAAAGTAACCTGCCCGTTTTCCAAGTTGCGTAGGCGGTTGTTGCTGATAGCGACGCGAAAGATGTAAGGAGCAAGATACTGGAAGGCTTGCTGGCCACTGCCGACGGGTTCGGAATGGACCACCCAGTCTTTGCGCCAGACAGGCGTCTTCACTAGCGGAAAACAGTTCCGTCTTTTTCAATGCATCCCGAAACTTGGCCCGGAAGATGCGGGAGAGCGCTTTGACGGGCACGAGGAAGTCTTGGGGTGAAGCGACCCAGCGACCGTCGTCAGTGAGGCCGCCGCCGGTAACGATGTAATGTACGTGCGGATGATAGAGCAGCTGACGGGTCCAGGTGTGGAGCACGCCGACCATTCCGAGGTGGGCGCCGATGAAGCGCGGATCCTGGGCCAGTTGTAGTAAGGCCGCCCCAGAGGCGCGAAAGAGCAGGTTATAGATCGTCTTTTGATTGCTGCGCGCCAGTGGGCGCACTCTGCGGGCAGGGTGAAGGTGACGAGGAAGTGAGCGACCGGGAGCAGCAAACTTTGCTGTTCTTTCAGCCAGTCATTGGCTTGGTCGTTCTGGCACTTGGGACAGTGCCGGTTCTTGCAGGAGTGATAGCTGTAGCGCTGCTGGTCACACTGCCGGCAGTAATAGAGCTGGCCGCCAAGACTGGCGGTGCGGCAGTGTTCAATGTCCTGCATGGCCCGCCGATGAGAGGGCAGCATCCGGGCGCTGAACCTGGCTCGATACTCAGGACCATGCCGCCGAAAGATGTCGGCCACTTCCAGCATCAGCGCCAATCAGAGCGGGGTCCCCACGCGGGCAGCCCGCGTGGGGTGCTAGAGGTCGCTCATGAGCTGGTTGATGGCCGCGGCGCCCAGTTGAGTGGCTTTCACGGTCAGGTGGTAGACGCTGGTGGTGGCCGGCGAGCTGTGGCCTAGCCACTCTTGAATGAGCCGCAGGTTGACGCCCGCTTCCAGCAGATGCGTGGCCCAGGAGTGGCGCAGCGTGTGCACGGAAGCGCGTTTGTGGTTGCCGCTAGCTTGCAGGGCTGCGTGGAAGGCGTCCTGCACGCTGCTCTTCGACATGGGCTCGGTGGCCTGCGCCAGGTCGACGTGATCACGGCCTTCGGCGGGAAAAAGCAGCAGCGGATTGCGATGAGTAACCCAGTACTGGCGCAGCAACTGTAGCGTGCGTTGCGGCAGCGGAACATAACGATCCTTCGCACCCTTGCCATGACGGACGTGAATCATCATCCGGGCGCTGTCGATATCGGCTACCTGTAAATACGTGCCTTCCTGCAAGCGCAGGCCGCACGAATAGATTGTCGTCAGACAAACTTGGTAACGCGGTAGTCTGACGCGGCCAAGAATCTGGCGTACTTCGCCAGGCTGAGGATGACGGGCAGCTTCTTTTCCGGGGCCGGACGCACGATGCCGAAGATGGCCCAGTTACGGTTGAGCGTTTGCTCGTAGCAGAACCTGATGCCGCAGATGGCGATGGTCATCGTGTTGCGGGAGTAATGTTTGACATTCTTGATGAAGAGGAAGTACTGCCGCAGTTCCTCTTCGGTGATCTGGTCAGGTGACTTATGATAATGTTCGCTCAGTTGGCGGACGGCTCGCACGTAACTCTCTTGAGTTCGTTCCGAGAGACCGCGGAGTTGCAGACACTCGATCATTCTCTTTCGTAGTTCAGTCATGGTTTCACCTCCAATCGGAAAAGTTGAACAGCCCAGTTTCCTGCTAAGAATCTCTGGACTGTTTTATGGAAGTGTAGTCGGAGAGGACTTGCGATTGAGAATGATCGGGTTACCAGGAGGAAGGCCTTGATCTGCGCGCAGCGCTTAGTTCAACAAGTCATTCGAGCGGACCGGAATCAGCGAGCCTCTTATCGAAGACTTGCCGCTAGCGCAGTAGCCTCCCGGCCGCTGAAGCGCGGCGTTGTGCGCCTACCGGTCTCGAGAATCGTGAGAATACTTAAGCTGATAATTTTAATCGGTTTAATTTCCGTTTCGGTTGGTTGTTTTTACCGCCGAGAAGAAGTAACTTTCAGAAACGGCGACATTACTTTAGCTGGAACTCTAACCTTACCTTCCGGCGATAGTCCACATCCTGCCGTAATCTTTGTTCATGGTTCGGGTGCTGCCAGCCGCGAACGTAATCGCTTTTACGCCGACCTTTTCGCTCGCCATGGAATCGCCACTCTGATTTATGATAAGCGCGGCGTAGGCGCGTCCACAGGAGATTGGCGTTACGTTCATTTGAGTGATTTGGCTGAAGACGCTCTTGCCGGTGTGCGAATGTTGAAAAGCCGGAGAGACATCAATCCCAACCAAATTGGCATATTTGGCGGCAGTCAGGGTGGATGGGTTGCCCCGCTCGCAGCTTCCCGCTCGAACGATTTAGCGTTCGTTATTACTTCGGCAGGTTCAGCCTTCTCACCAACGCAGTTAGCTAAATGGCGGAGCATTACTTACGTCCGAAACGCGGGTTATCCCGATGAAGTGGTAGAGCGAGTATCAGCGTTAATGGATTTACAATTTGATTTGATATGCAGAGAAGGCTGGGAAAGAGGTTGGGAGAAATACGAAGCTGAGCTTCGGCAAGTCAGAAATGAGGCATGGTATCCACTACTGTCGGCGGTGAGAAATCCGCTAAACGGCTCATGGTTTATGCCATATACAGCGAGCATAGACTTTGACCCCGTGCCTGTTTATGAAAACCTTAATGTTCCTGTGCTGGCGATTCTTGGCGAAGCCGACCCGTTAGTGCCAGCACAAGGGACAACCGCTATTCTTGAAAGAATACAGAGAGAAAAGAATAAGGATATTACAATTGCGGTACTCGCGGGGGCAGACCATAATATGAATCGTCCGACGGGAGCAAGACCAGTTCCCGAATATGCGGAAACAATGATTAGCTGGATTTTGCGAAGGGTGAGTGTTTCAAGGTAAGCCGCCCAAACGTATTAAGAATTAGTGTGGGGCGGTAGATGGAGGCAAGCGGCGGGACACTCAATGAGCCGCCATACAATTCTGTGTTGAACTAAGCCGGGTCTGGCCGACACACTCAACTTGCGTCTTTGGAGTTTGAATAGCGAAGCCTGCGCGGGTTACGTGGCGAGGGTAGGGCTGAGGTGCGGGGATAACTGGCAGTGAGGTTGAGCGCGGGTGGCCGGCGAGCTGGTTTTTGTTCTCTGGAGCTGGCGCCGGTAGCTTCGTGGCAAGAGTTTTACGATTAGACACAGAGGCCTCCCTTGACGCCGACGCTGGTGGTTGGCGACTGCAAGCATTTCGCTTCACAAAATCTTTAATTGTAAGAACTGAGTAGCGCATGGTCACGGCGGCCGCTCGCGGTGCGGTTTCAGAGTTTGCGTCGCTACCAGCAGGCCGCCGCAGTTGGGGCACCGGAGAGCTACTGAGGCCGGCGCCACGGCGAGCTTTTTTGGGCCGTCAAGGAGCGGCTTGGGCGCGAGCAGATTCCGGGCTTGGGCGAGCTGCTGCCGGTGGCTGGGACTGAGCAGACCGTAGTAACGAACTTTGCTGAAGCGTGGTGGGAGCACGTGTTGCAGGAAGCGGCGGATGAACTCCTGGGCGTCGAGGGTGCAGTGCTTAAGTTGGTCAGTGGCCGACTCTTTATAGGCGAAAGTAACCTGCCCGTTTTCCAAGTTGCGTAGGCGGTTGTTGCTGATAGCGACGCGAAAGATGTAAGGGGCGAGATACTTGAAGGCTTGCTCGCCGGAGCCTACAGGTTTGGAGTGGACCACCCAGTCTTTGCGCCAGACGCGGGGAGGGACTGCCGGGAACTGGGCAGTCTTTTTCAATGCATCCCGAAACTTGGCCCGGAAAATGCGGGAGAGCGCTTTGACGGGCACGAGGAAGTCTTGGGTTGAAGCGACCCAGGTAATAGCCGGTGCTCTCCATGGCCACACTGGTCACCACACTGGTACAGCCACTCGGCCATCTCCTCCAGATCCGCTGTGAATACTCCGAATTGCTTCACCGACACCGTATCTCGCCCTTCCGGCACGGCTACGAAATGACGCCTGGATCCGATGTCTATTCCCGCCGCATTCAGATTTACACTCTTGAGCTCTATAGGAAGCTCCATTTTCACCGGTTCGTGTCGCCGCTTGAGACTTTTCTTCGTCCTCTTTGTTCTTGCCATGAGCCCTCGCCTCCCACGCTAATCTTTTGCTGGGCCCAGGACACAGAAGAGCAGATTGCTTTTGTACTCTCCCAAACGGGATCGTCCTCAATTGAGAACGTCACCAATGACATCAACGTGGCTCCTCTTAGACCAAACTCCGTGTCGGGCAACAATGCACCACTGGGACGTCGGCCTTTGTGAACCTGCACAAAAATCTTACCAGCTTTCGCACACCAAGATCACGCTCTACTCTCCCAGAGTTTCCTCACGACATATGCCGGCACGGCTGCAGGCTGCTAAACTCCGTGGGAGCGGAACTAAAAGCTGCGCAATTTTGGAGGTAAGGGCTTTGCTTTACATGATTATTGAGCACTTTAAGAGTCAGGATCCTGTGCCCGTATATCGACGCTTCCGGGATCGAGGTCGCCTCGCTCCGGAAGGGTTGCGATACGTATCAAGCTGGGTCGATGAGAAGCTCGAAAGTTGCTTTCAACTGATGGAAGCTGAGGATCGGAAACATCTCGACGAATGGATTGTCAATTGGAATGATCTTGTCGAGTTCGAAGTTTTCCCAGTCATTTCCTCGAACGAAGCGGCGGAAAGAATTTCACCACGTCTCTAATTGAGGCCGCCGCCGAACAAAGCCTTGCAGCTGACGGCGCGATAGCATGCCTCTCAAGTAACTTTTCACCTTCAGCCTGAATGCTGATCGCGCGCCGCAGCTGAAGGCCTGCGTTCGGTTTCTTTCTCTAGTTAGACATGGGCATCGAAAAGTACAGCGACAAGCTCGGCCAACCTGACATTAATCTGGATGGGTTGCAGATTTGGATTCACGATTCCAACGCTCCTCGACGCGCTCTACAAAGCGGAAACCCTTCTTCGGTACCGTCTCGATGAAACGCCGCCCGTTCTGACCCTCCCCAAGCACCTTCCTCAACGAGGAGATGTTGAATGACAGGTTGGCCTCCTCAACAAACTGACCTGGCCACAGCCGCTCGAGCAACTCCCCTTTTTCGAGCAGGTGACCGCTGTTTTCGACGAACAATACGAGTAGGTCAAAGCACTTCGGGGTGAGCGCCACCGGCTTGCCGTCGCGCAGCAGCCGGCGCTCCGCCGGGTCTAAGCGGTACGGGCCGAACTCATATAAGCGACTGGCTACCATCAGGATCACTGCTCTATAAGATTTCAGTAATATCGCCGATGGGCGAAGCCAAGTTCCCACGGCGAGGTAAATGCGCTTGCTGGCTCAGCGCATGGGGTTGACAGCTCCGGCCCTTCGGGAAAGCGACGAGCAGATAGCGGCGTCTGCCCTGCCGGAAGAAATTGACTTGGAAACACTCAAGGCTAAAGGATGGCATAAAAGTTCACCCAAACGCCGGATGTTTGGCCCAGGTCCAGGCAAATTACAGATGGCTGGGGGAGTACAGATGCCTACTGTTGCCCCAGCGGAAGGGATGCTGCAGCTTCTTACACCGAAGTCTCATTTTTTCCTCAACTCGACCTTCAGCAACATGCCTAGGCAACAGCAAGCAATGAAACGCCCGACGCTCGATATGAATACAGCAGATGCTCAGCAGCGCGAGCTAACGGACGGTCAGCAAGTCATGGTCAAGAATACTCAGGGAGCGATAGTCGCCTGGGTGCGCGTCACGGACGATATCCACCAAGGAGTCGTCTCACTCCCGGGGAAGTGGTGGAATGTCCCGCGGGAGACCGGCGCGGTGGCGAATTTGCTGACACCTTCATCATGGTCACCGGGAGGGCAACCTGCCTATAACGATACTTTTGTTGAAATCGCCAAAGCTCCCGAGTTTGATTAGACGACTTTGCTGTCAGTCAGTTTGCCGTACGCGGGTGCGCGCTGTGGCATGCAGATTCGTCACACTCACGCGCATGTTCCTACGTTCCTCGCTAACTTGGACTGAGTCTCGCTCCGATCAAAGCACTGCTGAGGAACCCGGAAGCTTGCAGATCTATAACGGCATGCACCCGAAGCCCCATTAGCAGGTTTCTCATGTACGTAAGAATGTGGGCACGGATGATGCCGGGCATTAGGCCTTTGTTGGGGTAAAAGTGAGGCCACTGAAACCTGCGATCTTAACTAATGCGCTGTTCGTAACCTTTCCGTGAAACCAGAAACCAACGGGTCTCACTTTTCTGCGAGGTCCTAATGTATTGTCCGAAGTGTAGTCAGCAACAGGTTTCCGAAGAAGTGCGCTTCTGCTCGCGCTGCGGTTTTTCACTCAGCGCCGTGAGGGAGTTGATCGCCAGCGGCAGCACACTCGTAGAACATGGAGCGGAATCGCAGGCAGGGCAACTTTCTCGAAGTCAGAGAGGTGTGCGCAAAGGCGCATGGATGATGCTGGCGAGCCTGGTGCTAACGCTTGTGGTGGGCTTGCTTACAGCCATAGATGACGATTTCGCTATTCTCCTGCTCCTGGCCGTCCTCTGTTTTGTCATTGGCTTTGCGCGAGTGCTTTATGGAGTCTTCTTAGCAGAGAAGAGAGCACCGAAGGTAAAAGGAGCGGCCTCACAGCCGCACGTCGCCCCCATAATGCCTGGACAGCTAGGCACCGCGGCACGCAGCTTTGAACTCTCCCCGCCACGGGTCGCGCCCATCGAGGGTTTCACTGCACAGAGGGTGGAGGCCGCGGAGATGGTTCAGCGGCCGAGCGTGACTGAGAACACTACGAGATTGCTTGACGAGGAAGCAGACTCCCACCGCGGGTAAGATAGTTGCGCGGTCATAGAATCATTCAACCGAGCGGCCTCGCCCTTATTGCGGCTGCTAACATTTAGAGCTACCGTTCGTGCCGTGACGAAGGCACCGTCAACTCCCGAGCGGCCTGAGAACCGGCACCTATCACGAAATGCTCCTGTAATACTCCCACTGCTGCCTCAGCTTCGCCAAGAGTGTGACGAAGCGGGCATCTTGTCGGAGGTTATTCAAATTGGGATCCGTCTCGAATAACGGGTAGCACGGAAACCCGTCCCCAGCAGCCACCTCCAACCACTTGATTGCCTGCGCAGGTTTATTCATGTGCGCATAAGCACAGGCGATGTGATAGGCCGTATGATGGAAGTGACCAAATCCCTTCCCCCTTTCTATAGCGGACTTAATTTTTTCCTCCGCCACACGTTCTTGACCTGCTGAAGATGAGAAT
>MWVX01000793.1_pt1 | contig 10338 bp, 12 predicted proteins | sample 1047311 | NCBI WGS metagenome assembly MWVX01 (sample SAMN06349984, study PRJNA376086) | soil metagenome | isolation source: MtG-4 sample Antarctic (ecotone) soil | place: Antarctica | collected 2015-01-13
GGTATTCCTGATGCCGGAGTATTTTTGGCCTTCCGTTCTCATCTCTTTCTTCCCCGGCCTGATCGCCATAACAATAAAAGGCGGCTGTTCTTCCTTCAAGATGATTCATAGTTAATGCTTCCCATTCTTTTGTATGTTCAAAGGCCATTGCTTTTTCTGGATCTTTATGGTCAATGGTTTTTTCATCAGGATTGCCGCCATTCATGCAAACCAAACGATCAAACATCAGTTTTAAATTGGAAGTGAATGCATACCAGTTGTGCGGCCCAATAATAGCCCAGGCATCAGCCATATCAAGCCGGGCATACATATCCAAATCCCACATCAGGTCTGGCTCTTTCTTGTCGTTTTTTTTATAGCAGTTACAGGGCCATACACAAAGCGCCATTGAGGTGGACACACAGGCATTGCAACTTTGTATTTTTGCTCTTGCAAACACGTTGCCCAAATCTTCATAATCAATTTCCCAATCATGCGGCAATCTTTCTGCCATGCGCAGCATGAGCATCCGGGACTTACTATCCACACCCGGACAATTGTATTGTCTTCTGTCAGAGCCTGAGATAACTAATACCCTAAAAGGCCTTTGTTCTGGTGGCAATTTTGCGTTGTCATCATTTGGTTTCATCTGGTTAAAGTTTGTGTTTACGAATCAGTCGCCTGTGCAGCTTCAATAAATACTCTTGTGAGTAACCTAAATAATAAAGTAGCCAGATACGATAAAATATTCCCTGCATTCTGAAAATCCCATTGTCCAAATATTTTTTTGCTGATGTGACAACAGTGCCATTCATCACTTTAAACCTGCCATGTTTTTTTATGCGGTGCATGATTTCCTGGTCTTCCATCATTAATAAATCTTCTCTAAAACCACCACATTTATCAAAAACATCTTTGGTGACAAAAAGACTTTGGTCACCGAAGCGAACCGCATTTACATCAAATCGTGTAAACCAGGCATTCGCTTTTAAGAACCAATGGTCATAATCAAAGGAAAGACGAAAGCATCCGCTAATTATCCCATTGCTGTAAGCATTTAAAATATGTGTTATAAAATTTCGTGGTGGAATACTATCTGCATGAAGAAAATACAAAATTTCACTCTGTGCAGCTAATGCGCCAAAGTTCATTTGTTTTGCCCTTCCTTTAGGGCTTGCAATTACTTTCACTCCCTCCGTTTTAGCAATACAAACCGTATTATCACAGCTTTCTCCATCCGAAACAATAATTTCCTGAATCAAATTTGCTTCATCATATTCCCACAATCGTTGAATAGTAGCTTTTATGTGCGCTTCTTCATTGTATGTAGGAATAATTACACTGATCATCCTTCATTATTGTTTTAATGACAGCAATTGTTGGGTTGACTTCTTTAATTCATTTTCGTCATCAATATCAGATAGTTCAGGCAAAAGAAAAGCGTCAAGGTTAAGGTATTTACAAACAGCCAGCGTCTGCTCCAAACCTTTATTGGTGCTCCAGCGAATGTTTTTAAAAAGCTCGTGATGCAACTTTTTCATGGCTAATAAATAATAGCCGCCATCATTAGCAGGCCCTATTACAACATCATGGTTATTCAAATAAACAAAGGCATTCATGATAATACCGGAAGTAAGCTCCGGACAATCAGTACCTATAATGACTGTCTTTCATTTTTCTTTTCAAACGAACAGGAAAATGATTGGCTTTTATGGTTATTAAATAAAGCTAAATCTTAGCAGCATCCGCCGCCGTCATAGAAATAAGTGCTATTAGAAATAAAAATATCATTCCTGTTTAATGCCTTTAATGCTCCGGCGGTTTTATCGCAAATGGCTAAGGGCTGATTGGGCAAGAGCACATGGCCTTTTTCATCATCAAAGCAGTCTTCTGTTCCATAGTAAATGGCAGTCTTACCTGTGAACACACAAGGACCATCTACTGGCATCGGGTCTTTAATAGCGCATACCTCCACACTTTCAATATAAATCAATTCATCTGTGTCGTAGTTCACAGGATCTAAAATTCTATAGGGCCGTTTGGCCCTTATCTCCACCGTTCCAAAGCCTACATCAGTTATCATTTTGATGTATTCTTTTAGTGAAAGTGAGCCGCTTAAACAAAGTGCCCGCAAACGTTCATCTTCTCTTAAATTCTCAGGTATTTCCTGTTCACAAATTGGGTCAGATAACACCAATCTTCCACGGGGCTTTAGTACACGATACATTTCCTGTAATGCTTTTTTTAAATCATCGTGTTTGAAAATATTGAACAAACAATTTTGTGCAGCTACATCTATGCTGTTGTCTTCAATAGGTAAACGCAAGGCATCGCCTTTTACCAGCTTTACAAAGCCCGAACGAAACCAGGGATTTTGTTTTTCTGCTTCAATAAAGTTTTCCTTACAAGCTTGCAACATTTCATCTACCACGTCAACACCTGTTACACCACCCATTTGCCTGCTGAAATAAGAAAACTGCAACAGCTCCATTCCACCCCCAACCCCCACATACAAAATCTTTGGGTTGTTCACCAGGTCTCTTGGATGAACCGTACTGCCGCATCCATAATTCATCTCAAGCATTTTCTTAGAAATACTTAATCCAGGGAACTGCCAAACAGGTGTTGTGGTACAACATAGTCCCACTTGGGGATTTTCGGCTGCTTCTTTATAAACGTTCTTTGTTGTTTCTAAATAGCCTTGCTGCATAATTTATTTACTTAAAAGAATGAAAGATAAAATAGAGTAGAGCACTTAATACAGCCGCAACAGGCAAGGTCAGTACCCATGACAATATTATTTTAGAGATTTCCTTATTATTCGCTGTTTTATTAACCAATCCTACGCCATAAATACTTCCAACTGATACATGGGTAGTGGAAACAGGTAATCCAAACCTGGAAGCTACAATAACCAGTACACCAGTAATAAAGTTTGCTGTAAAACCTTGACCATGATTAAACCTGGAAATTTTTTTACTCATGGTAGCCGCTACTTTTTTTGCATTCAGCAATCCGCCAACAGCCATTGCAACGGCAAGTATGCTGACATAAACAGGTATGCCAAATAAATGTGTAATCAATAAGAGCGAAACGAGCTTTGGGGTATCATTTAATCCTCTTGCAAACGAAACAATAGCCGCACTGCAATAGTGAAGGTTGTTTAATAATGATTGAAAATTAACACCTAGGAATTTACCTTGATACTGTACGGCACAATCTTCTTGTGTGCTAACTGTTGTTTGTACGACAGGTAAAGCAGTAAAACTATTTGATGTTGCCGTTAAGGTTGCAACCGACATCCATTTTTCACCAATACAAACACAGCTTTCTTCTGAAATACCTGCTGCTTTTCTTGAGTAATGGAACAACCAATAAATCAAGCTACTCAACACAACCGCTATTAACGGACTTAACAGCAATGGAAGAAAAAATGTTTTTCCCAATGTGCTGAAATTTACTCCTGTACCAACCGCCACTAATCCAGAACCGATTAGAGCACCGACTAAACCATGCGTAGTGGAGATAGGAAATCCAAGACGTGTTGCTAATAAAACAGTTGTACCTGCGGCCAATGCTACAGCTAAAACAAAATCTGTTGAGTGAATAATGTTATCAGGGACTAATCCTTTGCCGGAAAAGTTTTTAATGAGTGCTTCTGCGAAAAAATAGGAGCAGATGGAACCTGCAAATGTGGCAATTGTTGCAAGAGCCAGAGCTGTTTTATAACTAAGCGTACCACTTCCCCAAAGTGTAGCTACGCCTTTGAAGTTATCATTAGCTCCGTTGGAGTAGGTAAGTAAAAGAACAGCAATAAAGAGAAAAATGAGCATGGTTAATGAGTTATAATTTATTTATGTAACCGCACCACCGCAACTGCTGCCCGAACCTGCAGTACAACCATAGCAATGCTGGCCAATTACAATTGAACGTTGATTTAATTCCTGGGTATTGAACTCTGAAATGTGCTTTGAATGACAACCCACTTTTAAATCAAGCATTTGGTTAAAATCGCAGTCATACAAATAACCATCCCAGCTAATTGAGATTGTATTGCGGCACATAACATTTGTAGCTGCAACAGGATTGTAAGCATTCACTAGCTTCTCCATGTACCTTTCATAATTTCCGCTTTGCAACAGATAATCCAAAAACCGACTGATAGGAAGATTCGTAATAGCATATAAGCTGTTGAATTCAATACCATATTTTTCCAACAAAGCTTTTTTGTATTCCTTTTCCAATGAAGTTTGTGAAGTCGGTAAAAAAGCACCGGCAGGGTTATAAACAAGGTTTAAGATTAATCCTATTCCCTCTTTTCCATAGCCTACTTCATTCAACATTTGTAGGGCTTTGATGCTGGCTTCAAATACGCCATCACCACGCTGGCGGTCTGTTCTGTCTTGCGTATAAAAAGGAAGAGAAGAAACAACTTCTACCTGGTGTTGTTTATAGAATTGTGGCAGATCGTAATATTTTTTATTAGCCAGAATAATGGTGAGATTACATCGCACAATTACATGCCTGTCCAACTTTTTTATTTCTTCCACAAACCACTTAAAATCAGGATTCATTTCAGGAGCACCACCAGTCAAATCAACTGTTTTTAATTGCGGATTGTTTTTTAAAGCATTAAGGCATTGCTGCATGGTTTCTTTGGTCATGATTTCCTTACGGTCAGGACCAGCATCTACATGACAATGCCTGCACACCTGGTTGCACATCTTACCAACGTTCACCTGGAAAATCTGGATGCCCGTTGGTTTTAAAGGAAGCAGTCCACTTTCTTCCAACTTTTGTTGAAAAGGTACTAATGCAAAATCATCTGTCTGGCCATGTTCCAGAACCTCTAATTGTTTATGGGCATAGGCGAGTATATTATGCTCTGCTTTTAATGATTTCATAGTTACATTGTTATCTATTTCACCTTATTCATCATCTGCACACCGTGTAACAAAGAAGCTGTGGTCTTTGCAGGATGTGCTTCAAGTAACCGATTAGCCAGTGTTACAAATTCATTTGTTTTAAGATTATTAAAATCCCCTAATGCCTGAGAATGGTAGTTGACAGTTATGTAGTCGGAGTAAACCCAATACCCTGACAGGAAATGTTTAATTACTTTGGTAATTCTTTAATTATCCGCTCCTCAAGCTCAGAAGTATCAACAGATGGTGGTAAACTATGCGGTAACCTATTTAAAAGACGGTCAACCAGCCCAGACTGCTTAGCATATCGGCTACAGTATCTGCACATAGAAAGGTGCATTTTTAATTGCACTCCCTCCATTTTTTCTGAGCGGCAGTGTCTTCTCTTTTCAATTAGTTCTGTTGCTTTACGGCAGGAAAGCATTATAGCATTCATCAATTTTCTCATAAAAAAGAGTAATCGTGTTTCGTTATAGTCGAAGAAAATGCTAAAGCCTGACAAGAGAGCTAATATGAATTAATTTGTGTTTTGACTTTTAAACCAATTGGCTTCCAGGCATAAGCGCAGCATCATTTTTGCACGGTGAATCATTTGCCAAAAATTAGCAATCGTGACATTAAGTGTGTCACTTATCCCTTTGCTGTCATGCTCATGAAAAAATTTAAGCTGAACGGCAGAAGACCATTTAGCAGGAAGACCTTCAAAACAAGTTTTTAAAACTATATTGAAATCAGGATCATCCAGCAATTCTCCATCTTCAGTATGCCAGTTATTTGGTCTATGGTATGGGATCCATGCACCATTTTTATCAAAACAAATATCTAATGGGTCAATGGGTTGATTAGTTGGCGATTCTTTGTACTTCAAACGTAAATAATCCGCTATTTTATTTTTTAAAATGGCGTATAGCCAGGTTTTAGAGTTGCTTTCGTGTTTGAATTTAGGATAAGATTCTATGGCAGCTAAAAATGTATTTTGCACTATGTCTTCTGCGGTTTCTTTATTGGTTACTTTTAAAACTGTGTAGTGATACATTTCGTTGGTGTATAACTTAACCCAGGATGAAATTTCTGAAGTAGCTGTATCCACACTAATCTAAAAGTTGGTTATTGTTGCATATTAATAAACTTCTCCAAAAATAGTTATAATAATTACGCCGCCTAAGATTCAACAACCGAATTTAGTTAATCTGCATAATGAGTTAGAAATCCCCATTCATCTTTTCTTGTTTTATAAAACCTTGCTGAAGAATATTTATACTCTTCCACAGAACTAGCTAAACTCCATCTTTCCTGCACAGGATTGCGATGCCCGCCTGCCGAACGGGCAGAAATATACTCCAACTTTTGGAGAAATACTCTATGATTGTACGAATCAGTGCTCAACAGATTTCTTTCCCAAATCTGGTACCTCCTGTCCTTAGCATCAACCTTAAACTGTTGCAACCATTCTTTGTCATTTTCTAATGATCAAACTTTATCTTTTGTGCTGTATACTTAAGAAAATCTCTTTGCACATTTTCTCTTTTATGTCCTGGTTGAATTTGCCTTATCAGGTGAATGTGATTTGGCATAATGATAAAGCTTTACACCTTTACCCTGTTTTGTTGCACAAGAAACCTCAGGCTGTTAATGATAATATCTTTGTACTAGTCTTGTTTCAGCAAGGGCTGCCTTTCCAGTAGCATCTTAGATATAATGTAGCTTTATAAACATGGATAAATCCTAATTTCAGCCGAAGCGAAAATCACATATTAACAAGGATGAAATATTTTGGACAGCTACCATTAATAAAGAGCGTTTATGAAAAAAATTACACTTTTCACTTTACTCATTAGCAGCCTGTTTCAACATCTTAGTGCACAGCAAACCAAAGGGGATACGCTACTTACAGCTTTGTCATCTGCAATAACAGATGATGCACGCCAGGATATTTTGATGGAATTGTTCGACCTGTACGAGAACTTTTCAGTTGACTCTAATATGTATTATGCCAATAAAGTTTTGGAAATCGGAAAGCAAACGAATAATTTATTAATTGAAGCCAGGGCATACGATGAGATAGGGTATGTTTATTGGAGAATAGATAATCGTCGGAAATGCCTGGAAAAAACCTTACAGTCACTAAGGATGGCAGAGAAGATAGGTAATCAAAGACTTATTGGATACATATATGTCGGATTAGCAAGTGTACAGGAACCGGGAAAGGCTATTGCCTACCTTAAAACAGCTATCAGGTATTTAGAAAATACAAATGGATACAAAGAGCTTTGTATTGCGTTAAACGATATATCAATAAATTATTTAAATATCCATAAGCCTGATTCAGCTTTGATTTATACCCAATGGGCTTATAAATTGATACAGCAACATAATTATAAGCCTTATTTAAGCTATACATTAGGCTCTTTAGGAGCGATTCAATTGGAACTTGGAAATACAGGTCTTGCATTGGAGTATTACAAATTAGCTATCAATGATGCGATAGAAAAAAATTCTGATCCTTTACTTTATAATGCTTACAACCAGGTGGCGTTGTTTTATCGAAAGCAAGGTAATAACGATTCTGCTTTTCATTATTCACAAAAATCTTATAGCCTTGCACAAAAAGGCCCTGCCAGATGGATGATTATTCCTTCCGGTATATTTTATGAAATGTATAAAAAGCAGGGTAAAAGTGATAGCGCATTGAAGTATCATGAAATCTATAAAGAAGCGCAGGACAGCTTGTTCAGTACTCAAAAAGTTCAATGGGTACAAGCTACAAGTATCGAAGAAGATTTAAGGCAGAAAGAAATCCTGGTAGAAAAAGAAAAAACAATTAAAGAAAGAAAACACAATATCCAATATGCAGCTTTGGCTATCGGCATCATTACACTTCTGATATTATTTCTCCTGTTAAGCCGAAGTATAATTGTCAATGAACAATTGGTAAAGTTTTTTGGCATTATTGGGTTATTAATTGTTTTTGAATTTATAAATCTTGTCTTACATCCATACCTTGCTAATCTTACACATGATTCTCCTATTTTAATGCTGTTAATCCTTGTTTGCATAGCTGTAATTTTAGTTCCTGCTCATCATCGTTTAGAAAAATGGCTCACCAGCCGGTTAGTAGAAAAAAATAAAAGAATCTGGTTAGCCGCAGCAAAGAGAACGATTGAAGTGCTCGAAAGAAAACCTACTATCCAGTAATTTTTTCGCCGTTGTTTGTTGTTGTCACCAACAACCGAATTTAGTTAATCTGCATAATGAGTTAGAAATTCCCATTCATCTTTTACTGTTTCATAAACCCTTGCTGAACAATATTTATACTCTTCCATAGTGCCAGCTAAACTCCATCTTTCCTGCACAAGATTGCGATGCCCGCCTGACCGCCTGCCCGACTGGATCATTCAGGCGGGGATGACCCGTTCGGACGGGGACGGGCAGGAATATACTCCAACTTTTGCAGAAATGCTTTATGATTATACAAATCAGTGCTCAATGAATTTCTTTCCCAAATCTGGTACCTCCTGTCCTTAGCATCAACCTTAAACTTCACATTCTTTGTCATTTTCTAATAGATCAAACTTTATCTTTTGTGCTGTATACTTAAGAAAATCTCTTTGCACATTTTCTCTTTTATGTCCCGGTTGAATTTGCCTTATCAGGTGAATGTGATTTGGCATAATGACAAAGCTGTACACCTTTACCCTGTTTTGTTGCACAACAAACCTCAGGCTGTCAATGATAATATCTTTGTAATAGTCTTGTTTCAGCAAGGGCTTCCATTCAAGTATGGTGGCAGTAAAAAATTGTGGGTAATACCCGGTAAGCAATGGCATGAGCCAAGTTAAATTAATACCTCCAGTTGCTCTTACCCACGTTTCAGTTGTTGGTCAAAAGACACAACTACGGCTGGGCGGCGGGCAACGCCAACAAAGGCGGGAATATCGAAAGGGGATGGTATTGCCTGCTTGGAAAAAAATGAATACAATAGACATCAGCAGCAGCAGGGCCAATGAAAAAAACTTATAATAACAGAGGCTGTTTACCACGGCAGACCTGACAAAAAATAAAAACCTCCCTGTTCTTGTATGGCTACTGCCTACACTTGGTATTGAAACCCCATACTACACAGACCGGCTACTGAAGCTTCATTCAACAGAGGCTTAAATCAAACCTTTGCGCCGCTAAATTCTTTTAGTTGAAGTGGCAGTATTGCGCAAAGCTTCGTTTAATTTTTATATGTTGTGTGCAGCCCTGGTCACCCAAGAATAAAGCCCCACTTAATATTGGGGCTTTATTGTAAATAGCTTTCTGTTTATTCTATAAAGACTTAAGATACTCCACCAAATCTTTTTTCTCTGCTTCCTTTAAATTTAATTTTTTGAAATCGTTGTAGTGATTTACTACATCCATTAATGTTGCAAAACGTCCATCGTGATAAAAGCCGCCCTTCATGTGTGTCCATAAACCTTTTAAACCTTGCGTCACATAAGTTTTGTCGGGTGAGCGGTTTGATTGAAAATCATCAATGCCAATATCAGATGCTTTATGTGTATTCCATCCGGGCTCGGTAAAAAGAGGAGGGACATGACAGCTTGCACATTTTGCTTTCGCACTAAATAAAACCATACCCCGTGCTGCGGCTTCTTTATTATAGATACTGTCGGGTGCCTTTGGTGAAGGAATTGCCAATTGGTAAAATTGCAGCGCTGCCAATTTACTGGTTATCATGTCCGGATTATTACGTTTGTTTCCAGCACCTGTTTTGGCTGCAACAGGATATTTTTTTGCGTCATTTAAACGTTCATCAAAGAAATTTCCTTTACCTACTAATTTCATGATTTGCAACAAAAAGCATTCCAATAAGTAACATCGCCCCATCCACCTGTCCATGTGTGTAGTGTGTGGCCCGCATGTCCGAATGCTTCAGGTATTAAAGTAGCTCCGGATTTTCCATCAGGACGAAATGCTTTACCGTCTAAGTTTAGCAGCGCATCAAACTTACCGGGTCCCCAACTTGCCAATACTTTTTTAACGGTGGCTACATCTACACCTAATGCATCTGTAATTGGTTTTAAATTGGGAGCCATAGATACAATTGCGCCAACGTTTAAATCACGGTTTGCCCAACCATCCAAGCGGTGCCCGATGCCGGGAGCAAATGCATTATCAACTGTCGAATGACAGCTTGCACATGTAAGTCCGATAGATACAAGATTTTTGTTGTTATCAAAAGTGCCTTTCACACCTACCACTGCATTTAATTGTAAAAGTGTAAGTGTAACTGCAGGGTCGTCTAAATTCACTTTCCCAGCTTTTGATGGCGGCTGCAACATCAGCAGGTATTACATCCATATCTACTTTTAATCCTGCCTCCAATGCAGCTTTGGGAGATAGTCCTCCACCAACGCCACCATTTTTTTCACCTGCGATAGCTTTGTTT
>MWVX01000794.1_pt1 | contig 10338 bp, 15 predicted proteins | sample 1047311 | NCBI WGS metagenome assembly MWVX01 (sample SAMN06349984, study PRJNA376086) | soil metagenome | isolation source: MtG-4 sample Antarctic (ecotone) soil | place: Antarctica | collected 2015-01-13
CGGTTATCTTATTTGAAGGCAGCAAAATCATAAAAGTATTTATATAAAGTTAGTAGTAACTATAATTCATCTAAGCAAGATAAAATCGCAATACTAAACTCACCCTATCTTTAAAGAACTGACAACAAGTGATTCCTTAAATTTTTCAATTAGCTGTTTGATACCAGAAAGGCCCTTGTCGTTTTCTAATTCAACTAATAGTGGTGAAGTCTCACCCGGCACCCGGTTTATTGCTAACAAGCCTAAGGTGTTTTCCCACTCCTGAATACTATTGTAGTCAAAAATAATTGGCGGATAATTTCTGTTTAGATAATTAATAATTCTTAGATGTGAAGACACCAAGAAAAATATTGACTAATTTATATCCTTTCCTTGTTCCAATTTTTTTATGGCCTCTTCGATGAAGGTTTTGTTTTCGGGATTAGGAGCCAGTGGAAAGGCAGTCTTTGCATATTTCAATGCGTTTTTATAATCGCCGCTGGCTGAATCGCCTCTTGCTAAACCCACTAAAGTTGTAAATCTGTTTGGATTTTTGCTATTATTCATTTTAAAAACCGCAAGCGCCTCTTTTGTTTTCTTTTGTTGTAATAACTGTCTGGCGTATTGATGCAACTCCTGCATATCTGCTAATGGCATGGCCTGTTTCATTACAGCATCGGCTTCAGTAGTACGGCTGGTAAATGTAATGAAGCATTTAAATTAATTGTCGCTTATACAATTGAATTACGTTTTCAAAGCCTAAATAAATAGCATCGCAGATTAAAGCATGGCCAATACTTACCTCTTCTACCATTGGTATATTTTGTTTGAAAAATTTTAAATTCTGCATATCAAGATCATGGCCGGCATTTATACCTAAGCCTGCTTCTGTTGCTTTTTTTGCAGCCACAATGAACCGTGCTATCGCTGCCTCTCTGTTATTATGATATTGGTTTGCATAACTTTCTGTATATAGTTCTATGCGGTCTGTGCCTGTTTCTGCGGCGCCTTCTATCATTTCAACAACCGGATCAACAAAAATAGAAACACGAATGCCTGCGGTTTTAAAAACACTGATAATATCCCGTAAATAATTTTTGTGTTTGATGGTATCCCACCCATGATCAGAAGTAAGTTGTCCCAATTCATCTGGCACCAATGTTACCTGGTGTGGTAAAACTTCTAAAACCAGATCAACAAATTTTTGCTCTCTGCAATTACCTTCAATATTATATTCCGTGGTGATTATTTTTTTTAGTTCCCTTACGTCACTATAACGGATATGCCGTTCATCGGGCCGTGGATGAACTGTTATGCCATCTGCGCCAAAGCGTTGTGCATCTATTGCCGCTTTTATTAAATGTGGATTATTACCACCCCGGCTATTTCGTAAGGTTGCAAGTTTGTTGATGTTGACTGAAAGTTTGGTCATTGGAAGTAAGAAATAAGATTCAGAAATAAGAAATCATTTTCGCGTATTCAAATGTATAAAACTACATGGTGATACTTAATTTCTTTCTGCATGCTTATTACTTTGTTTTTACCTTTTTTACCTCGTGGGAATAAAATATACACCGGCTAAAGAATTAGAGCCTTTTGTTTCGCGATATTGCGTGATAAAGATTGAAAACCATCTGAAACGATTAAAATTAAAGCAAGGCATTTCGAAATAGATGCCTTTTTTTGTAGGATAAACTCTTTAGAATTCTGTAGAAATCCTTACCGTTCCTAATTAAAAATTGGAAATGTTTTTTTGCTTGATTAAGCAGTTAAAACTACAAACCATCTAAATAAACAGAGATGCCGAGATAAAAAGTAGTAGCAATAAATAATAAAAATAATAAGGTTAAAAGAATAGTGGCACCTAAATTAAAACTTTCTCGGCCTTCTTCCCTACCTACAAACTCCGATCTTTTTAATAGCGATTTCATGTTTTATATTATACTTTGATAATTTAAATAATATGCCATAAACTTTTTCTGCTTGTTTAAAATAAAAAGATCGCTTTTAATCATCGCACTGTTGACTGTCGTTCTCAATTGTGCAATTATAGCCACAAATCTTAAATGAACGGTGATTGTTGGCGCCCGATCGTCGGTAGTTCAAGAGTTCATAAGTCCACGAGTTTACCTTTTGCAGTTGATGGTTAGTAGTCCTATTATCAAATTCCTAATCTTCAATTTTTAATATTCAGCACCTCACTCCATAGCTTCCAATACTTTTTTAACCATCTCATTGATCGCATTGTTTTCGATCCATCGCACAACCATTACCAAGTTATGCTCTCTATCTACATAAATAATATTGGTACCATTCCCCACATGAGCAAAAGCACTTGCAGGGGCGTTTGATAAATATTTTTTATCTGTGTTTAAAAAGAAATTCATGTAACCATAAGTAGGTTGAGCAGTTGTGGGAGTAACTGATTGTTTTATCCATTGTTGAGAAATTAGTTGTTTGCCATCCCATGCGCCCTGGTGTAGAGTTAGCAGGCCAAACCTTGCCATATCATAAGCGTTGATAAACATTCCACCTCCCCAATGACCACCACCGCTAACCGATTGTACTGGCTCACCATCTAAAACAATCCATGCGTTTCTATACCCTGTCCACCGCCAGGTAGCAGAAGCACCGATAGGATCCATAATGTATTCCCTTAAAACTTTTGGGAGCGGTTTGCGCCATACTAAAGTAGCAGCTAATGCCAGTGCGTTTACACGAACATCATTATATTCAAAAACACTACCGGCACTATTTCGTTTGCGATTTAACCAGTTGGCTGTATTGGCATCTGGCCTATCTGCCCAATCGGGTTTGCCCCACAGTGTACCTTCCCAATCACTTGTTTGACGTAGCATAACATCCCACGTTAATTTACGATTATGTTCAGATGAAAAAGGAGTAAACAATTGAGGCTTTCCGATATCTTCTGCTGCACGGTTTTGTTGTAAAGGATCATGAATTTCAACAGGGCCTATATAGTTTGCCACCGTATCATTCACCGTTCCAATCAATCTTTTATCAAACGCTAATCCTACAACAGTCGACAAAAAACTTTTGGTGACACTATGGGTCATATCGACGCGGTAAGGTTCTCCCCATTCTGCTATAATGTATCCTTTGTGTAATATAAGACCGGTGGGTTCGCCACGGTCAGCAAAAGGACCAATGCCTTCTCCAAAGGGTTCTTTACCGAAGCTCATAGCCTGGGATAATTCCATGCTGCGGGGTTGTTTATTTTCCCTCTCAATGGCAAAGTGAATAGCTTCTTTCAATTTCGCTGTATCAAATCCTGCCTGTTGCGGTAATTTGTGATGCCAGTTCAGCGCAGTGGGAAAGTAAGGTTTGTTCGCTCTCTGCTGCGCAATTTTTTTCTGGCTAAAAATAAGAGTTGAGCTAATAAGAAATAAGATAAAAACCAGGAATACCTTTTTCATTTTTTAAAGATAGGGTGAGTTTAGTATTGCGATTTTATCTTGCTTAGATGAATTATAGTTACTACTAACTTTATATAAATACTTTTATGATTTTGATGCAAGTTTCTGGCAATAATGATGTTTTACTGCTGGTAGTAGTTATTGCAGTGGTTTTTCTTAGTATTCTTATCTTAAAAAGGAAAAGATGATCTTCCTGATTATTTTTCCATATAAAGGAGACCAGGAAAAATAACTTTAACAAAGCTATCCTGCTAAACTATTCTTACAGGGCTTAATTTTAAACTAACGAATACTCATGAAACATTTATTCTTTACCTTATTCCTGCTTCCTCTTTTTGCCATGTCGCAGGATTGTAAACTTAAAAAAGAGGTAGATGATTTTACACATGAAGCAAAAATCTCTACAGGCTTTGTCCCTTTCAGTAAAGGATTAGACCAGGTATTGTTATCCATTGATGCAGATGGCGAAGAAGTTCAATTTTTCTTTGCTTTTAAAAATGCCGGGGAATCAAAATGCTTTGACGATGCATCCACAGCGGTTATCTTATTTGAAGGCAGCAAACTAAAATCTAATTTCAAAAATAGCGGCTCAATGAATTGTGAAGGGCTTTTTCATATTACGTTTAGAAATTCAACCATTACACCTACAGCTTTACAAAATTTAGCAACTAAAAAAGTAAGTTCCATACAGTTGAGTGGAAATGGAAAAAAACTTACGAATATCGTTTTGTCCGAAGATGAGAAGGTAATGCTGATAAATATGACTATGTGCGCCATAAAGGAATCTAAATTGTTGATTAAGAGACCCGAATAATGGTCATTTTTAGATTGCTGTACTTCTCCTCTAAAATTCAGGTAAATAGATATTCAAATTAGGGTATATCTGTAAATAAATACAATCCCTATCGGCGAAAAGATGTTTTAAAATCCGGCATCATTATTTATTTGTTAATGTAAGTAAATAACAGATGAAATTTATCTTAACCTTTTTAGTTACTGCAATTATTTCTTTCAGCTTTGTTGGAAAAAATAGTGACATACTAAATGGAAATCTTCACGGAATTTGGCAGGGAGCCAATGGCGATAACAGTATGATATAAAAGTTAGTTATTGACATAAAACCTCCAAATAAAATGGTTGTACGAGAGCGAGGTAATGAAACATAAAATTACAGGTACCTATATTTTTGAGGGAGCTACTACAATTATTTTTAGTTATAAAAATAAAGATGGTCACGGCACAGGGTGTTGAATGGCAATTTGAATGAAACATTGAATTTTGTTGCTGGAAGTTGGGCTGGCATGTACACTAAAGGCAGTTTTTACCTTCAAAAACAAATAGCAGGAACTAATTGAAGGGCAAACCCAACCGGACTTAAAAAAATAGAATCGTACTTTTTTAAGCTTTTCACTTAACATTAATTCGTACTTCCATAGTTTAATCGCACCTTTACATTGCCGCTTATTTTTTACTGGATAATCCCCCTCTACAACAAAAATCAATTTTTATGTATACAAACGTTTGGAACAAATACCTGCCTATTATTAAAATTTTACTGAAAAGGGCAAAAAACGGGGATCAGGTGCTTGATCTTAATTTTTCTGATTTTGAAAGGGCAGGAATTGGCCGCAAGTCTGGTTATAAATTCAATATTGAATTTAGCAAGGGCAGGGTCGATAATGTTATCATTAATCTACCCCTTGCTTCTAATCTCTCCAGTTTATTGTTGCAAGACACTATGGTAAAGGAATTGTTTATGAATAACGATTACCATATTAGCATGAATACTAAATTTCAGTTAAGCATTAAGCAAATACCTGCAGCGCAGACCGATGAGGCGCATGTAGAAGAACCGGCTGAACTTGCTGAGTCTGAAAAAAATTAAATACGATATAAGTGGTAAGATCATTCGAATAAGGATGATATCTTTTGTTAGCCTTAATAAATTGCATCTGGATGTGATGAGAAGGTCTGATATTGTAGTTGGTATAATATAAACACTTTATTCCTCAGGTAGTTTTAATTCATATTTCTTCCCACTTTTTACAATTAATGTTCTTCCGCGTAACCACGGATTCATTTGCCTTAGCATCTTAAAATTAGTGCCATTTGCCAAAGCATATTCAACCAGGTTAGGAATAGTTGAAGTAACCGTTGCGGTTTTAAAAGGTATTATGGGGTAAACTTCGTTTTCTTTTAAATGAAAACCCAAGTCTTCTGCATTTTCCATTAAATGTTTAAATGCTAATATTCTAAAAATATAACGATTGGTTTCTTCCGGTAATAAAAGATCATAATAATATTTAGTTCCCTGGTACGTAGCCTGGCCATTGTACCCGCCCTGCCCGCAATTATAAGAAGCTGCCGCTCCAGTCCAGCTACCAAACTTTTGGTAAGCAGTTAATAAATATTTGCAGGCAGCATCAGTTGATTTTTCTATATCGTAACGTTGATCTACCTGGCTGTTGGTTTCTAAACCATACCCTGGTGCCGTACCGCTCATAAATTGCCAAAAGCCGGTTGCTCCAACACTCGATCTGGCGTCGCTTAGCAGGTTACTTTCAGCCACACATAAATATTTAAAATCGTCGGGTACACCATTCGCTTTAAGCCTTTCAGAAATTACTGGAAAATACCGGTTTGCTAATTTCAGAAGGAATAAAACATTTGCATGGTTATAATAATTAAATAATACCTCCCGGTCTAATCTTTCTTTTACATCCCATCTTTCCAACGGCACTTTTTCACCTGCGAAACTTATGCTTTCCGGCAGCTCAGGAGCATAATGTGTTGGGTAAGGTACTTTAGTGGCAATATGTACTTCTTCTTTAAAAGCCAGAATGCCTGCTATAATAAAACCAAACAGTATTCCGGTTACAACATTTAATAGGGCTTTTCTTTTCATATTACATAGTTTACAGATAACCATTATAGGTGGCAATAAAGATGCCTGTCAGTGTCGGTCTGATAATTGCCACCTCAACAATAAACTTATATCATGAAACAAATTTTATATAGTGTTTTGATCGTAATGGTTGCGGCATTTTATCAAGCTTGCGATTCAAGTCAAAGATATATTGATCCAAACACAGGAGCATCACTGAATTTAAGGGAAGATACTGCCACAGGGCTAATGGTGAATGAAAAAACCGGCAAGCCGGTATCTATGTACGTGGATACAAAAAATGATGATACGATTTATGGTCGTACGGGTATGGTAATTAATGGAAAAATACGCAGGAATGAAATTGGAGATGGAAAATATACCTATGTTTATATTGATGCTGATGACGATAATAGTAAGGTAAAAAATGAAGACGGCGAATATAAAATCAAAGATGGCGATTATAAAAAAGAAGTTGAAAAAGATGGAGACATTACCATTAAAGATGGGAATACAAAAATTAAGATTGATGGCAAAACAGGCGAGAAAAAAGTAAAAAAAGATAACTAATGATCTCTATAAAAAAATGGCTGTTTAATTACGGCCTCTTTATAGAAAAATCGTGACTAAGATTTATTTTCATTGCTGTCATTCATCGCTTGGTCAAAGATTCGTTTGTTCCTTCATTTGCTATTTCCTGAATATCTAAAATCACTGCCTTATCTTTCATTTTCGAAGCTGCCTTCATCCCATGCTCACCCTCAAATGAGTCAAACGATGCGTGGCGAAGGTTATTGCCATTTCGTGTCGGTAAACTATCACCGGATTCAAGCATTTGTCTGTAAGTTGTCTTTGTGATGTCAGCTTCCGTATCCCCCATTACATATCTGTTTCATCTTCCTCGTCATCCTCAAATAGACCTTCGCCTTCTTCATCAGCTGAAGAAATAGTCGTATCTGCCAACATACCTAAAGGCGGGGCATGAACAAATTCCTGCCCTGGAATATCCTTTACATCTGGAAGATCGATTGTTACTTCTTCAGGCTTTAAACGATCCTGATCACGCTGTGGGTCCGTTAAATCCGTTTTGTTCCTTTTATCATCATTACCTGATCTCTCATCGAGACTTCGGTTTTCGTCGCTATACGGCCGAAGATTATCATCATTTCTCATAAAATGTTTTGTATTAGTATTGAAAATTCTGTGCCTAAAAGTGAACAAATTTATACGTCTATAACAAATACTTTGGCATAGAATTTTACTTAGTGATGAAAAAAATATAAACTTTAAAACTGAAATTAAACGTAATCGGCCTTCTGATGTGGGCAAGGACAATGATCCTGATTTAAGAGATGGAACGGCTCTTCAACCAGGTGCCAGTACTGTTAGCAGTAGTGTCACAGATGAAGTGAACAATAGCTTAACAGAAACGGCCTCTGATGATTTTTCAGAAAAAGAGTTTGGCGACGATGCAGATAAAATATTTGATGAAACAGAAAGGTGAATGGGAATGGGCCGGCATTTAAAGAATTATAAGCTCTATATTTTGTGGATTATGCCCAGGCTTGGAGGACATCGTGACGTTAAGTGGGACTTTTTTTCATCAGAAAAAAATGGTTCGTATTCGAAAATGATTTATATTTAAAATATTCCCCATTCATGATGAGTTTTTGCTTACTGTAAAGCATGAAGAGAAAAAATTCTCTATTTATCATCAATGGCATTTTGTTTGTTCTTAGTTTCAAAACAGTATCCAAGAGTTTCACTATGACACACCTTATATTCAGAACATTGAACAATAAACTTAAAAGATCAATTGTTTTGCACACAGGCGTTTTTTTAGCGGAACGTAAAAAAGTTTTTTTTAGGGTTATGCTTTACCAGTTGGAAAATTTTTATGTAGAGGTATTTTTCTTTCTACCTGGTAAAAAACCTTTATGGTTCAGAAACTTTAACTCTACCAATAAGCTTGGACCTTATCTAAAAAAAATTGATCTCTCCTTTATTTCCCAGGAGCTTTGCCTAAAAAATTAAATCTTATAGGAAAAGTTTTATCACAGCATATCCCATTTAAATATTTATATGACACATAGGAATAACAGTAACGATACTTCCCGGGATAATATTAATCAGGTTGAAGAAAATAAAGAGCAGGATCAGGGGTTGCAAAAAATGAATGTGAATCCAAATCCACGAGCTAATGAAAATGTAAAAAACATCCCCTTTGAAAAAGAAACGGAAAAAACCGGTGTGGGAAGCGAGATTACTGATGGCGAGGCAGGGTAGTTTAGATAAATATTGTTTTAATATATCAATTGGAATAAAAAATTATTTGTGATTGTTAGTTAGTAAATTTTCTTTCCATCAAAAGTTTTCCATTCATCAAAAACATTCATCGCTTGCTCATGTGGTGTATGAATAAATTCAATATGCCTTTCACCATTTTTCTTTTCAATTTCATCATATATAAACTGATCATCAAAATTAATGGCAGCAGCGTCTTGCTTAGTATTGGCATAAATGACCCTGCGAGGCCGTGACCAATAAATAGCTCCTAAACACATTGGACAGGGCTCACAACTCGAATAAATATCACAATCGGTTAACTGGTAGGTTTTTAATTGTTTACACGCGTTTCTTATAGCTACCACTTCAGCATGTGCGGTGGGATCATTTGTTTTAGTTACCTGGTTACAGCCTTCACCAACAATTTCATTATCTTTTACAATCACACAACCAAAAGGGCCCCCTTGCATGGTTTGCATTCCTTGTCGCGATAATTCGATGGCTCTTTCTAAAAATTTTTCTTCATTCGCTTTCATATTGCAACTTAATTTGTTCTAAAATAGCAGGTTCGATAATATAGTAAATTCAGATTGTATATCACAATGCGTAAAAAAATAGTTACCCTAAAGCATCTTTTTTCTCCTTCATTATTCTAAATATTTCACTGAAAGATTTGCCGGTTGCTAAAGCATTCACAGATAGCGCTATTCGTTTAGATTTTGTTTGTATTGTTTTAGCGCTTTCAATCCAGCGTGTAAAATAATTTTGATGTGATTTTGGTAAACTATAAAAATGGTTGAGTGCCGCCGGTTCATCTTTTAAGCATTCAATTAATTCTACAGGTGGCAGAACAGGCTTATCGTCTATTTCAAGTTGAACTTTCAAACTATCACCTTTTCTTTTCCGGATATTTTTTCTGACAGTGGAATTAATCGGCATAATAAAATTTCCGTCGCCTATTGGCACCAGGCTAATGCCTTCAAAAATATATTCATCAAGTTTTCCTTTGACGCGAAAGGCTTTTTTATTATCCGGAATTAATTGTTGTGCAATACCTGCATAAACATCAATATAAGTCCAACCAGTTTTTTCACCTTTTTCTGCAAATTTTTTGATGATGGTAGTAAAGCAAACCATATTTTATAATGATATAAACTTATGACAAAGCATGGAAATATTTTATCTACCGTTAGGATATTATTTATTTACGTTTTTCTTTCTTTGATAAGAAAAGATTTTTTGATCATTTAGCACTCAACCTGTAAAGGAATAGATGGTAAGTACACAGTATTTTTTTCAGCTGGGATTAATTTGACTTGGTTACGCTATTGGGATGAGAATGTTAAAGAGAGGGAAAGCCTGTCAAATAACAGTTTTTTTGCAAATCAGGGTATAGATTATGAATAACATGATCCGATTAATTATTGGCTATGGATAAAATTTACTTATTGCTAAGAAACAACAAACAAACCGGTCCACATAGTGTCGAAGAACTGTTGCAATTTAGCCTTAAAACAACTGATCTTATTTGGATAGAAGGCAGGAGTGCTGGTTGGCGAAATCCTATGGAAGTTGAAGATTTAAAATCTTATGTTCCGGGCTCCTCACAGCAAATAATAAATCAGGCGGACACTACTATGGTCGAAAAAATTGAAACAGCTACTCAGCCCGGCGCCAAAGCTTTTACTACAGAAAGCGCCATCATTCAAAAGCAGTTCAAAAATATTTTTGTTAGCTTACCCGCAGGGCTTC
>MWVX01000795.1_pt1 | contig 10336 bp, 11 predicted proteins | sample 1047311 | NCBI WGS metagenome assembly MWVX01 (sample SAMN06349984, study PRJNA376086) | soil metagenome | isolation source: MtG-4 sample Antarctic (ecotone) soil | place: Antarctica | collected 2015-01-13
CGCCGAAACGCCTCGAACTCGGTGGCGGAAGCCACTAAATCAGCCGGAAACTCTTGTAACAAGTCAAGAAAAGTGTTATCTATTGATTGAAGAGATGCGCTTAGGTTTTTTGGTTTCTTGTTCACACTTAAAACTATAAACCTATCTCATCTCTTTTTCATAGTTTAGGCTCTTATCTTGGCGCATATGGGCTACCAGCCTGTTCCGCCCAAGTCAGGCGAACGCGTGTTGCGGACAAATAAACAGGCTGACAGCCTGTTCTACTTTTTTATCAAATTTATCAACACTCTCTGGTTTTGAGAAATTCCTGTATGATTTGAAAAAGTCTGAAAGAAAAATATGAATGCAACAGCTATTGAAAAAGAAATTTTACGTCCCGCTTTGACCGTTTTTTCAGAGGAAGAAGAACAGTTTCGCGCCGCGATACGCGAATTTGCCGACGGCGAAGTTCGTCCGCGAGTCGAGAAAATGGAACACGACGGCAAACTAAACCAAGATTTAATCAAGCAATGTTTTGAACTCGGCTTGATGGCAATCGAAACGCCCGAAGAATACGGCGGCGCGGGTTCGACGTTTTTTAACGCGATTTTGGCGATTGAAGAATTGGCGCGGGTTGATGCTTCGACCTCCGTGTTTGTTGACGTGCAGAACACTTTGGTTACGAATGCGATTATTCGTTGGGCAAACAACGAGCAAAAGACGAAATATCTGCCACAAATGGCTGAATCGAAAGTCGGTGCGTATGCCCTGTCGGAAGCCGGTTCAGGTTCGGACGCTTTCGCGCTCAAAACTCGTGCGGTTGACAAAGGCGATTTTTATGAAATCAGCGGACAAAAACTCTGGATAACCAACGGCAACGAAGCCGAAATTTTTATCGTCTTTGCGACGATTGACCCAAACGCCGGTTACAAAGGCATCACGGCGTTTATCGTCGAGAAAGATTTTGCCGGCTTTTCCGTTGGCAAAAAAGAAGACAAACTCGGCATCCGCGCATCTTCGACCACCGAATTGATTTTGGATAACTGCCAAGTCCCAAAAGAAAATGTCTTGGGCGAAGTCGGCAAAGGCTACAAAGTTTCCATCGAAACCTTAAACGAAGGCAGAATCGGCATCGGCGCACAAATGATTGGCATCGCTCAAGGCGCGTTTGAAGCGGCTCTCAATTACACCAATGAACGCGAACAATTCGGACAATCAATCAACCAATTTCAAGCCGTCCAATTTCAACTCGCAGAAATGGCGATTGACCTCGAAGCCGCGCGTTTATTAGTTTATAACGCGGCGCGATTAAAAGACGCGGGCAAATCATTCTTAAAAGAAGCGGCAATGGCAAAAGTTTATTCGTCGCGTGTCGCCGAAAAAGTTTCGTCCAAAGCCATCGAACTTTTCGGCGGTTACGGTTATGTCAAAGATTACCCGGTCGAAAAATTCTGGCGCGATTCAAAAATCGGCGCAATTTACGAAGGCACATCGAATATGCAATTACAGACGATTGCCAAATTGATTATGAGTGGAAAGTGAGGTGAATTATGACTCCAAATGTTGAAAAAGTTATTAGTGAAGTGCAGTCTTTATCAAATGAAGAACTTCGGGAATTGCGTGAGCGAATAGATAAAATTTTGGCGCGTCCGCAGATGACGGAAGAAGAATTTGACCGACATCTTTTAGCAAAAGGAATTATTAAACAAATTCCGCCGCCGATTACGGATTTTACGCCTTACGAAAATCGAAAGCCTGCCGAAATTCTCGACGGTAAACCGATTTCTGAAACTTTGATTGAGGAACGACGCTGATGGAAACGTATTTTTTCGACAGCAGCGGGCTTCTCAAAAGATACGTCAACGAATCCGGCACTGTTTGGGTCAATAATCTAACTGCTCCGAAAGCTAAAAATACGCTTTATGTGGCGCGAATTACAGGCGCGGAAATCGTTTCCGCTTTAACTCGAAGACATAAAGGCGGAAGTTTGACTGTGAGCGAGTTTCAAACAGCTGTATCCGACTTTCGCCATGATTTTCAAAGCGATTATCGAATTGTCGAAATCTCGGAAACACTAATTTTACAAGCGATGGATTTAGCGGAAAAATACGCTAATCCAAACACTACGCGGTCAATCAATCAGCTTTTCTTTTACGACCGACCCGTATTTGCCGCTTGAAGCAAATTACGAATTGACGCGCAAATGTCTGCAAGTTTGTTATGAATTCAGAAATCGCGTCGGCATCCTTACGAAATCACCTTTGGTTACACGGGATATTGATGTTTTATCAAAACTCGACGCGGTTGTTTATTTTTCGATTCCGTTTCTCACCACTGAAAAGTCAAAACCTTTTGAGCCATTCACGCCAATTCCCGACGCGCGTTTTCGGGCGATGAAAAATTTGGCGGACGCGGGAATTTCGGTTGGAATTGCGATTGCGCCGATTATTCCGAGTTATAACGAATCGGACATTCCCGCACTTTTGCAAAAAGCGCGGGAATGCGGCGCGGCGCGGGCATTTATGACGATGCTGCGGCTTCCCACCGAATCGCTGCAAAATTATTTTATGGCGCGGCTAAATGAAAGAATTCCGACCAAAGCCGACAAAATTCTCAATCAAATCAAACGCGAACGCGACGGCAAACTAAATTCAAGCGAGTTTGGAAACCGAATGAAGGGCAAAACGGAAAATTGGAATTTAGCGTCAAACTGTTTGATTTGCATTACAAGCATTTGGGATTTGGTGAAAGCGAGAGTAAAAAAGAAAAGCCCTCTTTGCCCGTGCAGCAGAATTTGTTTGATTAAAATTAACTGACATTTGTTCAGCGAATTAAAAAACATTTTTAGGGTTTTAAGAAAAGTGCGCTCTGATTATAAAACTAATCGAACGATTTTCGCTTTATAAAGTTGCGTGATTGTTCATTTATTGATATAAACTTCCTTTGCCGATTTACGAAATATGATGTAAAAAGGTAGAAAGTGATAGAGTCAAAAAAACACTTTATCAAGACGTGCGCCACCCTAGCTCAGTTGGTAGAGCATTCGATTCGTAATCGAAAGGTCGTCGGTTCAAATCCGACGGGTGGCTCCAAGATTAAGTTAATAAAAGCAATAGCTTAGAAAGATTTTAAGGCAAGCGTTTTGGCTTGCCTTTTTCGTTTTGTGTGCCTAGAGTGTGCCAACTTCGGAAAAGTGCGCCATTTTAGCCGAAAAGCATTTGTCCGAGTTTGCTTGTCGCTTCTTTCTGCATATCTGGCAAAACGTGGCTGTAAGTATCAAGCGTTAAGATAATGTTCGCGTGTCCAAGACGTTCCGAAACGATTTTAGGGTTGATGCCTTCGGACAAAAGCAAGGTTGCCATACTATGCCGCAGGTCGTAAAGCCGAAAACCTTTTAAGTCTGCTTTCTCTAAAATTTTGTGGAAGTATCTTTTCGTCAAGTTTCCGTAACGAATCGGTTTGCCTTCATCGGTTGCGAAAACAAGGTTGTTTCTTTCGTATTCAGCGCCAAGCCGAAGCATCGTTTCGGCTTGCCTTATCTTGTGCTTTTGCAAATCACGCAAAAGGCTTTCGGGCATCGGTAAGGTTCGCCGTGATTTTATGGTTTTCGGCTCTGAGTAATACCAGCCGCCGCCTTTTCGCCAAATTAAAGTTCTTTGCACGGTTGCCGTGTGCTTTTCAAAATCAATATCTTTCCACTGCAAAGCCAAGTATTCTTCGGGACGCATACCGCTTGCCAAAGCAAAGGCGAAAATTAAACCGTGCTTATCATCTTTTGCCGCTTCCAAAAATCTTTTGGCTTGTTCGCGTGAAAAGGCTTTCATTTCTGTTTTTTGTTGACGCGGCAAATCTACGACATTGCACGGATTGACAATGAGCATCTGCCATTTAACCGATTGTGAAAAAGCAGATGTCAAAATCGCGTGAACATAACGCACGGTTCGCGGTGAATAGCCGTTTTCGGTCAGCTGATTGTAGAGTTTTTGCACGTCAAACGATTTGATGTCGGAAAGTCTGCGGTTTCCAAGTTTTTCCCTAACATACCTTTTTAAGTGAAATTGATAGCTGTCAAAGGTTGCTTCTCTAAGACGCGGCTTTGCGCTTTCGGCAAGCCATTTGTCCAAGTATTCGTTCAAACTCATTAGCGCGGGTTCAATAAAGATGCCCAAATCTTTTTCTCGAAGTTTTGCCGTCAAATACTTTTGCGCGTCCTTTTTTGTGCCGTGAATTGTTTTGTTGAAATACTTGCGTTTGCCGCTTGCATCTCTGCCAAGAAAGATGCGGACAAGCCAAGTATTTTCGCCTCGTTTGTTAATTTGTCCTGCCATAATTTTTTATTTTTGGAAAGGACACACTTTGTTTGATAAACTTGGTGTGTCCTTTGGTTTCTGTGATTAGTTTCCTTTGGATAATTCGGGCTTAGGGAAGTTGGTAGCTTTCCTAAGCCTTTGACATTAAATGGTTGCCGTTTGTCGTTGCCGTGCAAGTCCGATGTGCAAACTCAACGCGCTTACCGCGTGGTAACAAACCAAGCCTTTCTCCGCACCTTTGCAGGTGCATTCAACCGTTTTGTAGCCATTGTCGCTTCTTTTGCAAATAACGGTGTAATAACCGCCTTTGCTTCCAGACACGCGATAACGTCCGAAATGGTCAAACTTCACAGTCGGATGAAGTTTTTTAGCTTTGGCAATCGCTCTTTCAAGTTGTGTTTTGTCTTTCAAAATAAACATTTTTTCTTTCCTTCCTTTTCTTTGAATTTGTCATTCTTGACTAATTTAATTATAGTAGTTCTACTATAATTATTCAACTGTAAAGGTAGTAGTTTGACTATATTTTCAAAAGAAATTATTCTTTTTTTGTATGGAAAACGATAAACTTTTAAGTGTCAAAGAATCTGCCAAAATACTTGGCGTAAATCATCAAAGAGTCCAAGTCTTGATTAGTGAAGGAAGGCTTCCGGCACAAAAAATCGGCAATTCATACGTTATCAAAGAATCGGATTTGGAACTTGTCAAAGACCGCAAAACAGGCAGACCGCCTAAAAGTAAATAAAAGTAAAAATTGTATTATGTTGGTTGTTGGACATTGATTTGCTGTGCGCCGACATTGATTTGTCCGCCGTTGTTTTGAATTACCACAGGCGCATACCGGCGCAAATCTCTTAACTGCCGCAGGACGCGCAAAAACTGTCTGTTATAACCATCTGCCAATCTATACGCTTGCTCTACCGAATCGGCTTCATATTGATAAGGTGATTTCCAGCCTTTTGACTCTGACTTATTTAGTTCTTTTTGTTGGTTATTGTGAATCTGTAAAGACCTTTGATGAGCGATAGTTGACCAATACATTTGCAGAGAAAAAGCGATAGTCAACATATCAATCATTGCTGATTCAATGCCGCCGTTCGGCTGCCATTGGTCAGCGAAACAATCACGGATTGCAAGAAATTGAGCAAGTTCGTAAGGCTCTCTATTAACTCCGACAACCTTTGCCGAATGCCGTCCGCTTTCCAACTCATCGGCGGCGGTTTCACGAAGGCGCGTCCACAGTTTGAAACTGTCATTCATACAGACTTCGCCGACGGCTGAAATATGTCCCCAACTAACTTTTTCCGGCTCTAAGTTTTCGACATATTCGCGCCGCCATTCGTCCATTGAAAGTGCTTTTTTGACGGCTTCATCGTGCGGTTCTGCGCCGCCCCATTCTGTTTTATACCATTCAACCGTGCCGATAAACGCTCGCACCATTTCTTGAACAATTTGACGCGCTTCCGTTTGTTCGGTTGATAATTCCTTACCTTTCTTAATTTCGATTTCTTGAGTGTCTGGCATCGTTTGTGAATAATTGCATTCGTTACGCTGATGGTTTCGCCGTCGTTGTCGGCGTTGTTGGCGGTTGACGGCAAACGGCTTTTTCTTTTTTGTATCTTTCATAATTAGAATGTTTTCAAAAGTTCGCGGATTCGGGCAATCATCTGTTTATATTCAGCACGCCCGAAACGCAGTTTTGATTGCAAATTTCTATTCAATTCACAGGCATTACGCATATTTTTAACTTGGGAACGTCGCACATATCGCTGAAAACGCCGTCCGCCTTTGTGCCAAACGTGATAAAAGGCGGTGTGAAAATCACCTCTTGCACATTTGCAATTAGGTTTGCCGCATCTGACACGCCGCTTTTGAATGTGTCCGTTTTCCAATTCATTCATCTTAGTAGCCGGATTTAGACTTTTTATTTTCATTGCACACGCCCGGAATAAATACCTAACATCTTTTTTTGTCGTCTGCCGAAGCATTACACGGTTCGCCGTTTCGTTTTTTGGCTTGGCATTGTTTCTTTGACATAAGCATTACTTAACTTTGGCTTGCTTAACTTTTTAGATTTCTTTGACAATCGGCAAGTGTTTTAATTCTTTAGTTTTGACGTTTTTTGTGAAACAGTAAAAAATCGGAAAGCCATTTTCATCTTTTCGGTTGCGAAGATTCCAGCGAACTCTTTTTTCGACAAGTTGTTTGAAATTGATATTAGAAGATAATTCTATAATCTCTCCATTTTCATTTCTTGTTACTTCGACATAGATGTCGGAGTGTTCGGTAACATAAGCAATAAAGCGATAGTGCTTTATAATCGCTTGCGACATTCCAAAAATCGTCGCACATTCTTTGGTGTTGACCACTGTTATTAGTGTGTCAACGATTTTGTTAATTTCATTTGTCATTTCTTTTTTCATTTGTTTTATATTCATTCTGGTTTCCTTTGGCTTTTCGGTTCATAATTATTTTTCCGTTTCAGATGTTCCAAGTGTTCCAAGTGTTTCAGGGTGGAACAGGTGGAACACTTGAAACACTTTACTTTTTCAAGTTCAAGTAACGATTGACGCTTGTTAAGGGAATGCCAAGTTCGTTGGCGATTTTTCTTTGACTTTCGCCCAAAGCCGAAAGATTTTTTATTTTGTCAATTAAGTCTTTTTTGTCGCTTTCCGTCATTTGCTTCAAGTGTTTGCACTCGCTTCCATAGCCCAAAAAGTCGAACATTAGAAAGTTGTCGGGTTTCGTAATTTGGCAGACGGCGACGTTTTCCGCATCGTAAATTATTTCGGCGTTTCGCGGTTTAATCTGTTTGAGATAGCGCAGATTTTTATCTTTCGCGCTCTCGCCGATGGCAAAGATATTGTCGCAAAAATTGCTTAACATCTTACTTCCCTGCAAATCGTTAATCGTTATCGGCTTGGATAAATCGCGTTTCGGAGTATGCGCCAAAGCCATAATCGAAACACCATATTTCATCTTTAATTTGATAAGTTCCTTCATTAGCGGCAATGCGTCTTTTGCTTTTTCGGTTTCGCCTTTCAAATATGTGATGTTGTCCACAATCACAACTTTTGCGCCGCTAACAGCAATTTCATACTCCAGCGAAGAAAACAGATAGCTTTCAAAGTCTTTGAAATGTTTCGGTGTTTTACAAAAACGATTTATTTCTATGCGCTGAAAATTTTCGTCAAAAAGAAAATGATTTGTGTAAATATCGCCTTGTTCTACCGAATAACGCTTTTCAAACTGTTTTTCGGATAATTCAAAATCAAAATACAAAATTTTTTGCTTTTCGGCTTCGAGTTTGAAATTATTGATTGCCGCGCCGTTGCTTATTGAATCGGCAATCTGCACGGCTAAAATAGTTTTACCTTTGCCCGTGTCGCCGAATAAAATGCAAACTTCGCCTTCACGCCAAAATTCATCAAAAAGCATTTTCGGCATCGGTTTCAGTTTTGCTTCTTCAATCCAAGCATTAGCAGACTTAGCGATGAAAAGACTTGGAAAATCATTCTCGACATCTTGCGCGTTCGTATCGTTTTCTTGTTCGCCTTGTTGCCAAGCCGCTTGATTATCGGCAAAGATGCAAAGTCTTTCGGCTATTTCTTCATCATTCAAATCTTGCGCTTTTTGTGTTTCAATCCAATCGGAAACATCGCGCCCGTGTTTTTCGGGTAACAGTTCATCAGCAAAAAGGTCAAGCATCTTGAGTGATGCCATCTTGCCGAAAAGAATTTTGCAAGCGGCGGACGCTTGCTTCACACCGCTTTTGTCGTGGTCAAGCAAAAGAATGATATTTGCGCCTTTGATAAAACTGTTAAATTCAGGCTTCCAATTTTTGAAACTTGATGTCGTCAAGCCGATTTTTCGTAAATTATCCGCGTCTTTTTCACCTTCGCAAAGAAAAACATCCGTGTCGTCGGCAACCGCTTTTATCAGTTCGGGCAAACGATAAGGAACGCGCCTAACGCCGTTCAAACTGTAATCGTAGCCGTTGCCGCTTGGTTTTCGTTGCTGAAAATCTTTCGGTTCATAGCGGACATTTTCATAAAGCAGATTGCCGTTTTCATCTGTATATTGATAGACGGAAACGATTTTCTTCGATTGAAAATTATTATTAGCCATTACTTTTTTTTGTTCGGAAAACAGGTCTTTTAACTCAATGTTCATAGCCGAAACGATTTCCTGCGTGTCGCATCCGGCGAAACATTTCAACAAAATTCTGCCGTTTGATTCTTTGACCGAAAGACTTTGCTTAATGTCGGTGTGCGAAGGACACAAGGCTTGATAACCGTTCCGCGTCTTTCGGACGTTTTGAAGTCTTTGAAGAATTTCGGATAGATTCATTTTTCGCTTTTGTTTTGTTGATTTCCGCCGCGTTCAATCCAATTGAGCAAAGCCGTTTCGCTGTATCGGTATTGTCTTTCACCGATTTGGACAAACGGAATTTTCCTTTCGCGGGTTAATTCGTAAATCCGCGCCGGTTTCAAATCTAAAATTTCGGCAACTTCTTTGACCGTCAATAATTTTTGTGTCATTTCTTCTATCTCCTAATTCCTAAAAATGTAATTTTTTAACAAAAAAAAAGACTCACCAAAGCCTTTGAAAACAAAATGTTCTCAAAAGATTTGATGAGCCTTCCTTTTAACGATTACCGCTTCTAAAGCAAAACCCTGTCCTGCTTTAGGAAAAACCCGATGGATTCTTTCAATCTTGACTCAACCCTGTCTTGCCGCCTTTAGCGCGACCCTATCTTGCTAAAGAAATTGAAAAACCCGTTGTCAAACAAATGTAATGAAAAAGTTCCCTGAACAAATTTCTTACAAACAAATTTAATTCTCAAAAGATTTGATGAGCCTTTCTCTAACGATTCTAAAACGCAACGTAGTTTTGCCTTAGCGAAAAACTCTGTGGATTCCTCCGGCTTCGGCACAACGTCGTTTTACCATTCTCAAGCATCCGTTGGATTACGAGAGAAAATCGAAAAATCCTATTATCAAACAAATGTAAAAATAAAAGTTCGTTGAACCAATATTTACAATCAACTGTTCTCAAAAGATTTGATGAGCCTTTCTCTAACAATTCCGATAATCTCCTTGAGATAATTATCAGCGAAAAACTCTGTGGATTCTTCCAACACTAGCGTAGCTTTGCCCGCTCGTCTCTAACTCAACTTGGTCTTGTCAGAGAAATTGAAAAATCCTGTTATCAAACAAATGTAAGAAAAAATTCCTTTGGTCTTAATTCCTACAAACTACCGACAGTTTATTTTAGTTTATTTTCATTGTCAAGACTTTTTTCATCTCTGAAAATTATTTTTACAATTGCTTAATTTTTATTTCGGCTCTAACGCTTCTTTGAGTGCAGTTTGCAGTAATTGGTCTGCGTTGGCGATGCCTTGTCTGATGTTTGCTTCCAATTCGTCGCAAAACTTCATCAGCTTTTCCAACTTGGCGACAATTCTTTCTTGTTCGGCTAATGGCGGAAGTGGAATTATAGTTTCTTGAAATTGTTCGTTTGTAATGCTTGGCGAATTAAAGCCGGATATAAATTCTAAATATAATTTTCTAATGTAATCTGACAAAAGCAAAAATTTGAGAAACTTGTTTTCAATCAAAATTCCATTAAAGACAGCAAAGCCAGTTGAGCCAATATAATTTTCTTTTTCATCTTCAATGATTGCAATGTTGTTTAGATACGGTCTAACGAGTGAATAGACTATAAATCCTTTTTTCAAGATTCTTCTTGCTCTCGATGATAATTGAGAAACAGGCTTTTCTTTTACTTCTCGAATTTGAAATCGTTCATTATCAATCGCATCAATATCAACGTAATTGATTAAAGTTTCGTCTGAAAGTTTTGTATGTATATTTAGATTGTCAGAAAATTCTATAATTTCGCCTAATCTGCACCAAGTCCAATTTGAAGGAATTTCAAACGGAATTTCTTCCGCGTTGATTGGCGGCAAAGGTTTATCTCGTTTAATGCGGTTTTCGGCAGCAAGTTGTTCTTTTTCCGCCTTTATCTTTTCGAGCAGAATTTCTGCC
>MWVX01000796.1_pt1 | contig 10331 bp, 12 predicted proteins | sample 1047311 | NCBI WGS metagenome assembly MWVX01 (sample SAMN06349984, study PRJNA376086) | soil metagenome | isolation source: MtG-4 sample Antarctic (ecotone) soil | place: Antarctica | collected 2015-01-13
GGTCTGAGACGTGCCTGCCCATGCGCCCAGTGCGTCAACGAGTGGACCGGTCAACGCGTTCTGAAGCCAGAGACGATTTCGCAAGAGCTGACGATCACTGACCTGAGTATCGTGGGCCGCTATGCCCTAAATTTTCGCTGGAGCGATGGGCACGAGACCGGCATTTACAGTTTTCGGTATCTACGTGAGCTGGGTGAGCAGGATGAAATCCGTGAAGAGCAATAAGAGGGTTAGGAGCGGCGGCGACCATCCTCGATTAGTGGACCTTATGGCACAATAATCATATGAACGAACAAGATTTCTTTAACGAAAAGCAGGAAGTAAAAAAAGCAAACTTAAGTTGTCCCCACTGTCGGACACGTGGCGAATTTGATGTGCGGTGGCTCAAGCGAACCAGAAAGCCAACGCCTCCCCGGGGAGCGAACGAGCAGGATCGGACGCGTTTCCAAAAGTCCCGAGATTACATGGTGCGCATTGACGATATGCTGGCGTGCAAGAGCTGTCGTAAGCGCTTTGAGATTCCCAGCTCTCAGTCGGTGGTCTTTATCTGACTCGGGACCTGCTGCCTGTCCGCAACCTTCGCGTTCCGTCCTGAAAACAGTCAGAAGAATGCTTCACCTGAAAGACTCTTCCAGAACCTCGATGGGCCTCAGCACCGGCTAAAAATCAGAAACAACTGAATGCCTGGGGTTTCGCGTCTGGCTTGGGGTTTGCTCAAGTGGTTTCGGAGAATCGGGTTCAGGTTTGTGCTTCAGGTCTATAAGAAATGCAGAGTCAACAATTCGCGGGAGCCAATAAAATTAACACTTCTTTTCTTTCGCCCCTCGAGCGGCGCTTGTCGCCCATTATTTTACCCAGAATACCGTTGTGGTTGCAGACTTATCATCTCACAATGCTGACGCTCGCTTGGTCGCTGCTTATCATGGGTTTCAGCTATCTGGCTGCCGCTGACATTCGCTGGTTATGGGGTGTGTCACTAATGATCTTCTTCCAGTACGTCACGGATCACTATGACGGGAAAGTGGGTAAATATCGTAACACGGGGCTGCTAAGGTGGGGTTACTACATGGATCACCTGCTCGATTACGTTTTCTTGTGCTCAGTCATAATCGGCTACGCATTCATCCTTCCAGAAAAATCCCGGTATCAGCTTCTGTTTTTGCTGGCGGTGTTCGCGGCATTTGCGGTTAGTGCGTTTTTGGCTTTCTCGTCCACCGACCGTCTAACTATCAGCTATCTCAAACTGGGACCCACTGAGTTCAGACTTGCTCTTGTCGTTATCAACACCCTGCTGATTCTGTTTGGCACGAGACACATGATCAGCGGCCTGAAATATGTTAACGCCGGGGCCGTTGCCGGCCTATGCTTCGTCGTCTATCAGACGCAGAAGAACATCTGGCAGATTGATATGAAAGAGAAGGAGCGTGAAAAGACGCGGACAGTGGCTGTTGCAAAAACCTACGCGGCTCACAAAGAGCTGTACGTATTTACCGGAATTTCGGAGCCGGTGACCGCAGTCAACCCATCTAAGGGTATCCGAGTTTCCTAGGTATTCCCTCGATAGTGTTATTAGGTCTGGCAGGAATACTCTTCGGCCCGGTCTTTGCAGGATAAGCGGGCAACAGCGTTCTACAAATAGGGATCATGGGGAATCACGGAACTTCATGAGAGGAAAAGCGTTCTTAAGGAACAAGAAACGAAGGTAATAAACGATGTCAGGGAAGAAAACAGTTCGGGTTATCAAAAAAGGCCAGGTAAAGCGCCAGCAAACGACTGAACGGAAGGCGAATTCGCCTCGTGAAACTGCGCGAGAAATGGTTAAAACGGTAACTAATTGGGTTAATGAATTACAGCAGAAGCGTAGCGCAGAAACCGCTAACGCCCTCAAGTTTTTATCCGATACCCCGCGACCTAGCGAAATTTAAAGGTCCATTTCGGAGGGTCGTCCTGACTCTCCGGTTTTCAGAACAAGCTTACCAGGTACTCGGCTCCAACCGGAGGGCACTGAGATTTTTTGTCGTGGGCATCGTCAATTGACACTCACTCAGTGGCGGCATAGCATTCAGAAAATTTCGTGTAGTGATTATTGGCATTTCCAGGGATGCTGTATGGCCGGCGACGAAAGCTCTCGGCGGAAAAAGGCAACCGGAAAAGAGCGCGGCCACTTTCGACAGCAATAGAAACCCTCGGCTCCACCGGGACACCCGATGAGTCACGCGAAACCGGGGAAAAGGCCTGACCTGCTGGCCCTAAAGCAAAAATATAAAGCCAGAGACGGCGGGGCCCGGATAACCGGGCTGATTGACGCAGTTCCGCCCCATTTCTTTCTACTTGTCGTGAACAGTGAATACTTTCCAGGAAAACGAGTTCTCACGTGTTTTTGTGCGGCAAGCTCGCCAACTCTTAAGTAGCGAATACCTGCCGAAGCTTGAAAGTTGTTTGAACACTGAACGGAAGGCGAATTCGCCTCGTGAAACTGCGCGAGAAATGGTTAAAACGGTAACTAATTGGGTTAATGAATTACAGCAGAAGCGTAGCGCAGAAACCGCTAACGCCCTCAAGTTTTTATCCGATACCCCGCGACCTAGCGAAATTTAAAGGTCCATTTCGGAGGGTCGTCCTGACTCTCCGGTTTTCAGAACAAGCTTACCAGGTACTCGGCTCCAACCGGAGGGCACTGAGATTTTTTGTCGTGGGCATCGTCAATTGACACTCACTCAGTGGCGGCATAGCATTCAGAAAATTTCGTGTAGTGATTATTGGCATTTCCAGGGATGCTGTATGGCCGGCGACGAAAGCTCTCGGCGGAAAAAGGCAACCGGAAAAGAGCGCGGCCACTTTCGACAGCAATAGAAACCCTCGGCTCCACCGGGACACCCGATGAGTCACGCGAAACCGGGGAAAAGGCCTGACCTGCTGGCCCTAAAGCAAAAATATAAAGCCAGAGACGGCGGGGCCCGGATAACCGGGCTGATTGACGCAGTTCCGCCCCATTTCTTTCTACTTGTCGTGAACAGTGAATACTTTCCAGGAAAACGAGTTCTCACGTGTTTTTGTGCGGCAAGCTCGCCAACTCTTAAGTAGCGAATACCTGCCGAAGCTTGAAAGTTGTTTGAACATGCTGAGTGACGAGCAAGTCTGGTGGCGGGCAAACCCAGAATCAAACAGTATTGGTAATCTGTGCTTACATCTCGCAGGCAACGCCAGACAGTGGATTCTCAGTGGCTTGGGCGGTGAAATGGACGCGCGTGCTCGGCAACGCGAATTCGATGAGCGGGCAATGATTGAGCGTAGTGAATTATTGTTCACGCTCCGAGAAACGGTGGAAGACGTGGACACCCTACTCGCGAGATTTGACCACGAGCGATGTCTCGAGCAGCTCGAAATTCAAGGCTCCAAAGTTACAGCGCTCGCCGCCATCTTCCATGTGACTGAGCACTTCTCAATGCACACCGGACAGATTATTCTGCTAACAAAAATGCTGTCCCAGAGGGATCTCGGATTTTACGACTTTTCGACAGGCACTCCCGTTCGCACCTGGCTGGAACAAAGCTCCGAATAGGCGGCCGGTAGGTACACAACCGTGGACTCAAGCGCAAATCACATCTTTCAAAAGTTCCCGATTCGTGCTTAATTATAGGCAATCTAATTACTCGCCCGTGGGATCATTGTTTCCATCGCCACTCGAGGGAATCCCGTGGGTGCAATGTGACCATCCAGAAATGCCCGACCCTACTCTTGTATTCAGGAGGCTACATCTGAATGACCTACGTCGTTGCTGAACCATGCGTCGACTGCCGCTACACTGACTGCGCGCTGGTTTGTCCCGTTGAGGCTTTTCATCTCGATGACGATATGCTCGTAATTCATCCCGAAACTTGTATCGACTGCGACGCCTGCGTTCCTGAATGTCCGGTGGAAGCAATCTTCGCAGAAGATAAGGTACCAGCCGAGTGGGTCAGCTTCACGCAGATAAACGCGGACCGGGCCCTCAGCGGTTTGCCGACGATCACTGCCCGGCTCGACCCGCTGTGCGAGCAGTAAGTTAGATGAAGAAGAGAACTAAGCGTCTGGTGGGCGGTCTGGCACTGGCGGCCGGTGCATTTGGTGCCGTGGGCGCGTATTTAGTCAGAAAGAAGAACATGGGAACAAGAGAGCAACTCTACCGGAACCAAGACGCTGACGTATGGGCGCGGCCAGGGATGATGGTTACTTTTAGGGCTGAGCTGATGCCCGGACGCGACCGGCAGGAAAGAACGTTTCGCGTCAAAGAATTACTTCCCAGTGGACGGGTGAAACTCGAGGGCGCAATGGGTGAACATGCGCAGAAGGAGTTTGTGCCGTTTCGCTGAAGCCTGAGTCTGAACTGGAAGGTATCTACCAGGTATAAGTCCGGCTGGGTTCCATTACATTCAAATTAGGAACATTAAGCGCGGCAAGTTGCTCAATGATCAATTCGCGGTAAGCGGGTTTGAGATGGACCGCGAGAATGTCCAGGCCATTATGGTGAAGTTTGTTTAGTTCCTGACCCAGGGACGCGGGCGTGAAATGCCGCGAGACCTCGGCAAGCTGAGCCATCGAATTGGGAAACGATGCTTCAATCAAGAGAGCATCAAGGTGCGGAATCCTGTTGACCGCCTCCCAAAACTCTTCCGTTTCAGCGGTGTCAGAGCTGAATGCCACAGTACTCTTGCCGTCGGAAACGATCAGACCCACGGTCGGCACGATGTGATTTACCGGCAAGGCCATCACTGTCAGGTGGGCCAACCTAAACTCCTTACCTTCGGGAATGGCAACGTACTCCATTACTGGGCCGAAGTCGTTCTTAAGTTCCGAAAACCGGGGATAGACATTCCAGTTAAAGATATCGCGCTCCAGAAGCGCAATCACCTCGGCGGTGGCGTGGACGCGGACTGGCTCTTCTAACATCGGGTAGAGATCGTCGATAAAAATCGGCAGACTGGCAATGTGGTCCATGTGGGGATGCGTAACAATTATGTCCCGCACCTTTGCGCGTTGTTCCGTGGTGAGAGCGATAGCAATGCTTCCAGCATCGACCGCAACACAATCGTCGATGAGATAACAGGTCAGACGCTGCTCTAAGGTTGCGTGGCCCTGGCCGTCAAAGGTGCTGGGTAGAAGTTGAATTCTCACGGGTCTGCTTGAGCGAAAAAGACGCTCGCTGGCCTAACCAGTATAAGCGAACAGCGATAAAACTCGCGAGCCTTTGTCTTCGGCGCGATATTAGGTTTGGCGCAGCCGCGTTAACAGGTCCTGCAAGGCTGTCTGGTAGGCTGCCTCACGTGCGTGCGCACTCTCATTGGAAATGCCTCGGGCCACACGGCTGCGATGAAAGGCGAGTTCGCTGGCTAGCTGGTTCGCTTGTCTGGATGCGCGCCAACTGCCAACCCCGCCGCGCGAGAAAGCATTGAATGAAGCTCCCATGCGCCCCCTGATAGTGCAGAGTCGATCATACTCCTGCTTTGTAAGTCTTCCCCCCCGCAAGTCTGTATGAAGAAACTCCCTCACAACTTGTCCCTCCCTGCGGAGAGCGAGAAAGATCACTGCCACAACGATGACAAAAGCAGGAACCATTATGACCAGATACGCGAACAGAAAGCCCAAGCCGCCAAAAACCACAACTGAGCCGTTCCAAATAGCGTGCATCGAGATGGCTGTCAACAACCCGAGAACGGGCATGCCCAACTTGACGAAGGTGTTGCGGGATTGTCGCGCCAGGCCCAGCCCGATGCCAGTCATACTGGTGAATAGCGGATGTGCGAAAGGAGACAATGTTCCGCGGAGAATAAAAACCGCAGTCAAACCCCCTCCACCTGCTTCCATGACCGCGAGCCCGTAGTATTGAATGTTCTCGGTCATGGCAAACCCAAGACCAGCCATCGCCGCATAGACAATACCGTCCACGACGCCGTCGAACTCATCCTTTTTGAAGAACAGGATAAAAAGAATCAATGCCTTTGCCGTCTCCTCAACGATGGGCGCGGAAATCACAGCGCCAAAGGCCTGGCCCGCCTCCATGCTTTCTGCCATGACCGCAACCATCAGACTACTTGCGGTATTGAAAAGGAAGGCGATGAATACCGCGACCAGCGCACCCCAAAAGAATGCTGTGCCCAGCATCCAGAGAGGCTCGGATTCGTATCGATCGATCCAGAGCACGAGCATCAGGTACAGCGGGACGGGAATAGTGGCGGAGACGAGTCCGATGAGTAGCGCGACTGGCCCAGTTTCAAATCCGATCAGTAGGAGAACAATGAGTGCGAGCAGTAGTGCTACAAGTGCCGCCGCTATGGCGAACACTATTCGCAAAGCGCTCTTGTGACTAGATGGTCTGATCACGGGGGCCGGATTTGAATATTGCACATTCATCTTTCGTCCCTCGCAGAATTCGGGTCGGCCGCTCGCCTGTAATCGCGTAGCGATCGGTAGACGCGCGGCAGAGTATATCCAGATTCCCTTTTCGGGGGCCAATCTTTTTGCAGAGTGCAGACGCCTGAGTCGATCAAGATGGCTATCTGGCGCAGGTTTGAGCCCGGCCACCATCGATGGAATAAGTCGCACCAGTGATCCATGAAGCTCGGTCGGACGCCAGAAAGAACACCAGCTCCGCGATCTCCTTCGTTTGTCCGACTCTACCGAGCGGATGAGTTTGTTTTGAGCGCTCCAGAAAGAAATCGTACTGCTCATCGGTCATGCCGCCACGTTGGTGTATCTCAGTAACTACGACCCCCGGGTTAACCGCATTCACCCGCACGCCTTTCCCAGCCAACTCAAGGGCCGCGCAGCGTGTTAGTTGGTCAACCCCAGCTTTTGAGACGCAATAAGCGAGAACGCCCGGAAAAGCACGCAGTCCTGTTACGCTCAAAACGTTGACGACGTTGCCATGTCGCTCAATCAGACTTGGCACGGCTTTTTGCGTGAGGTAAAAAACCGCCCGCAGATTTATGCTGAGCATCGCATCCCACGCTTCCAGGGATGTATCCTCGATGGTTCCCGTCGCGATATGGCCAGCTGCGTTAACCAACACATCAATTCCGCCGGCATGTTCTATGGTCTGCCCAACCACGCGTTCCGCCTCCTGCACCCGCGACAAATCGGCTTGCAACAGGAGAATCTTGCCGCTCGCCTCCCCAACCTCTCTAGATAGATTGGCCAGGGCCTCTTCATTGCGTCCGACCGCCGCTATCCGGGCGCCAGCGCGAGCGAATCTTAATGCGCATGCCCGGCCGATTCCCGATGTCGCACCGGTTACGAGTACGACCCTTTCTGTGAACTCTCCGTCCATCTCGTTAGGCCCCTTTTTCTAGTCTGGAGTCTGGGATTTGTGTACCCGTCACATATTGACAGGTAAAGCCCAAAAAGTTGACTATGTGCCAGACATGCTTGTGTGGAGGGGACACAGCGTAAAACCACTGAACCGTGTGTCAGCTTCAGTTGCAATGACAGCGGCTAAGATACTGACCATCCCTTCAGAGGAATCGTTTGGCCAATAACCCAGCTGATCAATTCTTTCCGAGAACGGCGCGTTCCAGCATGCGTAGCTCAGGAGATACGGCCCGGCGACGCCCTTCTCGGAGCCGCATGCCTTCGAGCACAGGATACATGATTGCGGCAGGCGCAGCCGCGATCGCACTGTTCTTTGCGTTGTGGTGGATGTTAGTTGTCGGGGGCGATGAAGCACCCTGGGTTCCCGCTGGTCTTGCGGCTAGCGTGGTGCTACTCGTGGCGCTATCGGCGCGCGAAGTGGTAATGCGGCGCGCCTGGACTCGGTATCTCCTGGAGAACAGTGTTCCGGAGGGGGGAACCCGGGTAAGTAGTGATAAGCGAAACTCCTCGAAGAAAACTTATTCCACCTCACTGCACGTGGCGGCGCTGGCGACAATTCAAAAACAATCAGCAGCAGCTGAGACAGCCTCCGCTCCGGATTCTCATCTGGACGTCTTTCATCTTTGTCAGAATTATCTTGAGAGCACCGAAGAGGCTTTCCGCGCAACCAATCTCCCCCCTCAAAAGCGAAATGCCCTGCGCGCGGGACAGGAGCGGGTTCGGACACTGGGGAAGCATCACCTGCTCACTTGGGCCAGAGACTCATCGCGAACCCTTACCCACGAGGCCCAGAAGCGCGTTCGAGTGTCAGATAAGATCGAAACGGCTAATCGCGCTGTTGAGTGTTTGGACTCCGCCCTAAAGATTTTTCCGGAAGAGCACGAACTAAACGAATCGAAGCTAGCGATTAGGGAATTCATCGCTTCAGTTAGGGTCGCCCATTGGGTTGAGCTCGCTGAGCGGGCCGCGTTCAAGGGCCACTACCGGCGGGCCATTGATCGTTATAAGGATGCGCTATTTTATCTGGAGCGCGAATCCCTCAAAGAGGACGTGAGAATAGCCGGGGAGGAGAGAATCGGCCGAGAAATCGAAGCGCTCCGATTGCGTCTTAAGTCGCGGCACAAGCCCCGGAATGAGTGATCGACTGGTAAGAAAACGAAGAGAAGGCTCCGAACATTGATTTCACAAAGATGTCCCAAGTGTGGCAGCTCGCGTATCCGGCGAGGTTATAAGCCAACCCCACTACTTTTGCGCATGATTGGCATCTACAACCTTTTGTGCGATCATTGCAACTTACTTTTCACCGGCTTTGCGTTGCCGGGCACGGTGCGAAAGCACGGAAGGCGCTCGGTCCCGCGTAAGTTCAACAGTTCCGGCAAGGTAAACTGAACAGCACCCCCACTGAATATCGTTAATTCCCGCGTTCCGGGAACTTAATCAAATCTCGAGGCTTGTGTCTCTCTGGTTTCTAGGGTTCTTTTATGAAAGTAAAGCTTTTCTTGTTTGCCGCAGTGTTCGCTTGTCTTGCTCTTATGGTCGCAGTGCAGGCCCAGGATCAAGCCTCAGTTCCAACACAGTCTTCATCCTCGGTAGATAATCAAGGAATCAGGAATTATCTACTTGGACCGGGCGATATTTTGGACGTCAGAATTTTTGGACAACCGGACCTCAACTCTACCGCAGAGATAGATAGCGACGGGAACATTAGTTCTCTTCCATTTCTTGAAACGCCTATCCCTGCAAAGTGTCGCACCGAAAAAGAGGTGCAAAAGGATATTGCACTCGCCTACGGTAAATATCTCAAGAAGCCTCAGATCAGCGTTCGAATAACGCAACGAAATAGTCGACAGCCGGCGACTGTGTTTGGGGCTGTCCGACAACCTACGCGAATTCAGATGCAGCGTAAGGTGCGTCTAAATGAGTTGATGGCCGCTTCAGGTGGATTTACAGAGCGGGCGGCGGGAACGATTCAGATTCTTCACACGGAACCGGTAATGTGCCCGGCGCCCGGTGAGGAAGCGGAGGCTGCTCCTATTGATGGGACGAAGATTCCGCTGACGTTGGTAAGGATTTCCGAACTCCGCTCCGGCAAACTCGATGCTAATCCTGTAATTCGCCCGGGCGACTACATATTGGTAACGGAGGCGGAACCTGTATACGTCACCGGAAGTGTTATTTCGCCTCAGGGTCTTTTCATGCGTGAGCAACTTACTCTTGGTCGAGCTCTGGCTATGGTAGGGGGCGCAAGGAAAGAGGCTAAGACAACAGACATTAGGATCTACCGGCAAAAACCCGGATCTCCGGAGCAAGACACTATTCACGTCGACTACGCGGCGATCAAGAAGAAGCAGAAGCCGGATATTTTACTGGAAGCTTACGATATTATTGAAGTCCCAGAAGCAGGAATGTTTTCTTCAGGTCGCCTGGGGACCACATTAATGGGAGCTGTGTCTGGAGTTTTCAACAGTGCTGTTGCGGCCAGTGGCCAAGTGCTGCCTACGCGCGTTCTTTATTGATCCATCGCTAAAGCTAAAGTTTGAGACTGAGGGCACCAAACCCGGTGGTATATTCTGAAAGTGTCGTGCTACGAGGGCATATCTGAATGAGTCGAAAAACAAATAGGGGACGCATCAGAAGATTCATCACCTTCGCGTGGATATCTCTCCTCACTCTGCTAACGGTCTTTCTAATTTATCGAGAGCTGACAGCTGTTCTTTACATCCTCGCTACGCTTGGTGTGACTGCGCTTCTGATTGTCGTGGCGCTCGCGGATTTATCTAAGCGCGAGAAGTTTTCTACAGAATCACCTCAAGCAGACGATGCAGCAGCTATTGGGAGCGGTCTAAGTTCTTCTAACCGAACCAGTCGGCGCTGAGTTTCCCTCGGATTCCCATATACATAATCTCGCGCTAACCGTTATTAAACTTTTCCTTCGCACCCAAAGTATCCCGCGCTTATAAACTTCGCCAAGTCGTTACAACTTT
>MWVX01000797.1_pt1 | contig 10330 bp, 7 predicted proteins | sample 1047311 | NCBI WGS metagenome assembly MWVX01 (sample SAMN06349984, study PRJNA376086) | soil metagenome | isolation source: MtG-4 sample Antarctic (ecotone) soil | place: Antarctica | collected 2015-01-13
GATATCAGGATGTGTTGGTGTTAAAGACAAACAGACAGCCGATAGAATATATTTTATTCAGAATGCCACAGGAGCAGTACCGGGTCCGCAGGATTGTTTTTTAATATTGCGTGGAATTAAAACATTGCATTTAAGAATGGAGAGATCATGTGAGAATGCGGCGAAAATTTGTTCTTATTTGATTATACATCCAAAAGTTAATAAAGTTTACTGGCCGGGTTTTGAAGATCATCCGCAGCATGCAATTGCAAAAAAGCAGATGAAGCATTTTGGCGCAATGGTGTCATTTACTTTAAATAATGATGACTTTAATGAAGCCATAAGAATTTTATCATCAACAAAGCTATTTTCGCTGGCAGAATCACTTGGTGGAGTGGAATCTTTAATTGGACATCCCGCAAGCATGACGCATGCATCCATTCCACGTGAAGAAAGAATTAAAAATGGTCTCCTTGATTCGCTTATTCGCTTAAGTGTAGGGATAGAGGATGCTGATGACCTGATAGAAGATTTAAAAAATGCATTACAATAATTTCAACTTATGAATTATAGCACACTCGCATTATTTGCTTTAGCCATAGGACCTGCAATTGCAGTTATGGCCTATGTTTATTCCCGCGATAAGAATGAGCGTGAGCCTGTGGGAGTTTTATTGGTTAGTTTTTTCTGGGGATGCTTTAGTGTTGTGCCTGCAATTATTCTCGAAAGCATTTTACCTCCGTTTTTACCTGCAAGCATGGAAGGTAGTACACTTTCAATTGCAATTTATGCATTTGCAATTATTGCTTTCAGTGAAGAATTTTCAAAGTTTATTTTTCTGCGCTATTATTCATACAAGAAAAGATCATTTAATGAACCCTTTGATGGAATTATTTATGCCATTATGGTGGGGATGGGTTTTGCAACCATAGAAAATTTATTATACATCTTCGGAGCTGATACACCAGGCGCTTCCTTTGGTGTTGCAGGAGTGCGTGCAATTTCGGCAGTTCCGGCTCATGCGACATTTGCGGCAATTATGGGATACTATGTAGGGCTTGCAAAATTCAGCCGCAAAAATGAAAAGAGACTCTTCTGGCAGGGTATATTGCTGGCAACATTCTTCCACGGCTTATACGATTTCTTTTTGTTTCAAAACCTCAGTGTCGGCTTGTATATTGGTGCCATTATTTCCTTAATCGTTGGTATTCGTTTTTCAATGAAAGCGATGAAATTACATAAGATGAACTCACCATTTAACAGGATTATTGTGGAGAATATAATAACGAATGAAAAGCCGAAAATTAAGTTGGATGATTTACATGATATCGATGATGATCATTTTGAATCTCCCTATAAACCCCGTTGATTTTTGAAAAAAAAATTGGGACAGCTTAAATCATTTTTGGATAAAAAAGTTGATGAATATAACCGCCCGGAATTTATCAAAGATGATCCGATTTCAATTCCACACCAGTTCAATAGGCTGCAGGATATAGAGATCATGGGATTTTGGACTGCCATGTTATCGTGGGGTCAGAGAATAACAATTATTAATAAATCGCAAGAGTTGATCCGTTTAATGGATAATTCTCCCTATGACTTTATTTTAGCTCATACGGAAAAAGATTTAAAGCGATTCTCGCAATTTAAGCACCGCACCTTTAATTTGACCGATACACTTTACTTCATTCATTTTTTTAAACATTTTTATCAACAGCATATTTCTCTGGAAGAAGCATTTCTTTCAACAGGTTATTTAAATGCTGAGAATACAGAACCTATGCTTATAAATTTTCAACATGCATTTTTTAAATCAGAACATGTACCGCATCGAACAAAAAAGCATGTGTCTACACCATTAAGAAAAAGCACCTGTAAGAGATTAAATATGTTTTTGCGGTGGATGGTTAGAAAAGATAATAGGCGTGTAGATTTCGGATTGTGGGATGAGATAAAGCCTTCCCAATTAATTTGTCCTCTCGATCTGCATGTTGACCGTGTGGCAAGAAGACTTGGCTTGATCAGTAACAAACGAACTGATTGGCTTGCTGCACTAGAGCTCACAGAAAATCTCAAGCGGTTCGATCAACATGATCCGGTTAAATATGACTATGCCTTATTTGGGATGGGAGTTATGGAGAAAATGGCATGATTTTGTTACAGCAGCGGGCTTTAAATATTAGGCTTGGTAGAAACTCAAAAACATTTCCTTTTAAAAATAATTTCTGAAATTGCTGACTTAGGGGAGTTTGATATAAACGTGGATCCAATGGCATCCGTTTTAGATGAGCAACAATTGAAGGGAAAGCTTGCAATGCTTATTTCTTATTACATTGATCATGATTTTGAAAAGCTGCTGTGGATACTTTACCGCATTGATGTTGATGAAGAGAAAACAAAGGCAATACTGAGCAGGCATTCACCATCGGATGCACCTGCGGTTCTTGCGGAACTTATTATTCAGCGCCAGCTAAAAAAAGAAGAGGTAAAAAAACAATTTGAATCCAATATTTCACAAGCTGCAGACGACGATGATGAATTGAGATGGTAAAATAAATTTACCTTTAATTTGTAGTGGGCAGTTATAGAATCTTACGCACAGATTTATTTTTATTTTTCGTTATATCTCTTCCACTTTTTCTTGTAGCATTTATTTTTGATTTTAATGGCTTATATGGTCAGGATGGATATGAGTATGTAAAAATTACCCGTGATCTTGAAAATTATTTTTTTCAGGGCACTGATCTTACATATTCCGTATTTCCCATTGGATATCCTTTCGCAGGCTTTATATTATCACAGTTGGTTGGCAATAATATAATTGCTTTGCAGCTTATTTCAATCTTCAGCTGCAGCTTCTCATGCATTTATCTCAGGAAATTGCTCAGATTAATATACGGAGATAAAAAACTAGTTGCGGTCTATGTAATTGTTTTTTTTCTATTCTCTCCCTATGTTTTAAGGTTTAGCTTATTGGTTATGAGTGATATGCTATGTGTTTTTCTCTTGCTTGCTACGCTCTTTTATAGCATCAGTTTTATGCGAGCAAATAAATTAAAACACCTGATCTTTCTATCTATGTTTGCATCTTTTGCATTTTACACAAGATATGCTTCCGGTATAATCCTCGTAATTATAGCTTCAATGCTATTTGTTTATTTAATCAGATCAAAACAAGTAAAATATCTTTTCATACCGGTAATCATATTTGCAGCTGTTACATTACCTGACTTCTTTATCAGAGGGCGATTTATCATATGGGATGTGAGCGATCAACAACTTCATCTTTCATATTTCTATGTTCCAAAGCAATGGGGAATATTGAATTATTTTAAGAAAGATTTTTCAAACCTCGATGGTGCCCAGCATTATGATTACCCAAATCTTTTATTCGCAATGCAAAACTGGCTGCACCCTGCATTTATATTCTGCGGAATTTTTTTCATGCTTAATCTCAGGAAACAGGACTTTAATTTAAATGAAATACAGTGGTTATTGCTTGCTACAGTTGCTTATTTATTATTTGTGGCCGGGTATCCATATCAGAGCAACCGTTATTTATTACTTACATTTCCATTCATCATCGTTATGTTTTACCCTGCCTTTTTAAAGATAAGGCAAAAATATTTTCATAGGGAAGCTTTGTCTAAATCAATAATAGCAGTTTTAATTTTTGCACAGGTATTTTTATTTGGTTATTCAATACAGATTATTTATGCCACTAACAGGAATGAAAAATTAATTGCCCAATCTGTAAAAAACTACCCCGGGAAACCAATTTATACATTTTCAATTGATGGTGCTTTAAGAACATATGGCGTGCAAAATACTATAATAGAAATATATTCCAGCAGAATCGATTCAGTTATGCCTAACTCATTACTGCTATTTAATTATGAGCATTTCTACATACAATTTGAGAAATTAAATCCAATGATTAATTGGGAAAGGATAACTGATTCAAATTATCTTGAGCAAATAGAGGAGTTTTCTAATGGATGGAGACTATATGCCATAAAATCAAAACCTTTCAACGATTCATTCTGATTAATGTCAGCAAAATGTCACCAATTGCTTAATCCTAAGTTTCAAGCTTCTATTCCTTATTTTCGCTTGCGGCATATAATAGGAAACATGTAATTTCGTTTTCGCTGAGTAAGTTTAAATATTAATGAAATATCTTTTACGAATTGTATTATTTATAATCGTTTTTATATTCTGTGTAAATATTTATGCCCAGGATGAACCGCAATTCACACAATATATGTTTTCACCACTCAATTTTAATCCCGCTGTTTCAGGGAGTGAAGATGCAGTTGTGAGCACAATTAATGCACGCAGTCAATGGGTGGATATTCCCGGTGCACCTCAAACCCAGAGCTTGACATCGCATTTTCCGCTATATAGATTATCGGGTGGTGCCGGTATAAGAGTTAACAATGATAAAACAGGCCAGCAAAAAACAACAGCCGTTTCTGCCGCATATGCATGGCAAAAACATTTTAAAAAAACAACATTAAGCATCGGTGCTTATGGGGGAATTGTTTATCGCTCATTGGATGGCAGCAAACTTATTGCTCCCGGTGGGAGCTATGAAAATGTAATTGATCATAACGATGATAATATTCCTATCGCACTTGAAAATGATTTGATCCCCGATGCAGGTGCAGGCATTTATTTCTATGGTGAAAAACTAAAATTGGGCATATCTGCAAGTCATTTATTAAATAATCATTTTAGCTTTCAAACACCGGAGGGCATTAGCTCGATACAATATTCTCCAAATGGCTTCGTTTTTTTGGGCTATCAATTTTTGTTAGGAACCAACTTTAAGCTATTGCCAAATGTTCTTTACAAAACCGATCTTACCGAAAGCATGATAGATGCCAGTTCAATCTTAAGTTATAAAAACAATATTTTTTTAGGGGGCTCGTTTAGGAGCTACTTAAATCAACAAACGGATGCTGTGGCAATAATTGGAGGATGGAATATAAATGATAAATTTACAATCAGTTATTCTTATGACATCACACTTAGCGAATTGAATACTGTCAGTTCAGGTTCGCATGAGATCGTTCTGAATTATAAAATTAAATTAGATAAGCCTCGTGTTGGAAAAGAGATTAATAACTTCAGGTATCTTTACTACTAAACAATTTGTGATTTTGAGGAAAGTTATTAATTTGCGCACATTAAAAAGAAATGTGAATTTTATTTTCTTTCTGCATGAGAGGTGTTTTAAAACTTTATTTTTGCGCCATCGTTAGAACAACATTCAAATATGTATAAAAAGCTACCTTTAATCACTGCAGTCCTCGTAACTGTGTGCATCTTTAATTCAGGATGTAGCAAATCAGGGTGGGATGATTACAGAGGTCAATTATTAAGTGTTCAGGACCGTCCTGAATGGGAACCCGTAAATCCATATGGAATGGTATATGTACCATCAGGCTCTTTGCATATAGGTCCCAGCGATCAGGATGTAAATAATTCATTATGGCAGCGTGAGAAGTCCATATCTATTCAGGGCTTTTACATGGATGATGCTGAAATCACAAATAATGAATATCGTCAATTTGTATTTTGGGTGAGGGATTCTATCGCTCACACCTTGTTGGGACATTATGCTGAGGTGGATCCGGATTTGCCGAAAACGGAAGAACCTGTATTAGACTGGTCAATGGAAATAGACTGGTCCGATCCTGAACAATCACCTAAGCTTGAAGAATTATTATTGCCTCCCGGCGAGTATACGTATTTCCGTACAGTTGATCCCAATAGGCTGGTATATACATACAGATGGCTGAAGTGGAAAGAGGCTGCAAGCAAAGCTTTAAACCCAGACAGAGATAAATATATGTCCGAATTTATGGATGAAAAAACTGTTAGAGTTTACCCTGATACATTATGCTGGGTACATGATTTCTCATATTCATATAATGAACCCATGACCCGTCAATATTTTTCACACCCCGCATTTGATGAATATCCCGTTGTTGGCGTTACATGGCATCAGGGCAATGCATTCTCTCACTGGCGCACAGATTTTTGGAATTGGTGGAGGATTAAGCATGATGAAGTTATTGTAGATGATTTTCGATTACCTACAGAACACGAATGGGAATATGCCGCCCGCGGTGGAAGAGATCAGGTTCCTTATCCATGGGGCGGACCGTATGTAAGAAACACAAAAGGTTGTTTTCTCGCCAATTTTAAGCCCGGCCGGGGTAATTATCCTGAAGATGGTGGATATTATACCGTAAACGCTTATTCTTACGCTCCTAATGATTTTGGTTTATATAATATGGCAGGCAACGTAGCGGAATGGAATTCATCAGCCTTTATGGAAAATGCATATGCTTTTATTCATGATGAAAATCCTGATATCCGATATGATGCTGAGGATAGTGATCCACCTGCACTAAAGCGTAAAGTTATAAGAGGAGGCTCATGGAAGGATATAAGCTACTATATACAAACAGGTACCCGGCATTGGGAATTTCAGGATACGGCGAAAAGTTATATTGGCTTTCGTTGTGTCATGCCATTCCTCGGACGCTCAATGAGTGATTTTTAAATTGATAATCATAACATATATATAATAACAAGATATTCGTTGAATTCAGCGAACTAAAACGACAGCATACAATTTCAGAACAATCATTTTAAAACCAAAAAAAAGTTTAAACGATGTCAGCATTTTTCGAAACCGAACGTTTTAAAAGGTTAAAAAACCTTATTATTGGAGTGGGCGCTTCCATTGTATTAATCGGCGCACTGTTTAAAATCCTCCATTGGGAAGGAGCCGATCTTATGTTAATGATTGGTATGTTTACCGAAGCATTTATCTTCTTATTCCTGGGTATTATTCCGCCACACAGAGATTATTATTGGGAGAAGATCTATCCGGATTTACATATATCACCTGAAGTTGAAGAAGCCAGAACCGGTAAGAAGTTAAATAAGCTTGAACCTAAACAAAGTGTTACAAAGCAGCTGGATAAAATGCTTGAAGAAAGCAAGGTTGAGCCAATTATGATTGAGCGCTTAGGAGAAAATCTTAGAAAGCTTGGTGAAAATATTGAAAAATTATCTGATGTTCACGACGCTGCAGTTAACACAAACGAATATTCAAGTAAGGTTAAAGATGCCACAGTGGCCGTAACCGAAATGCGTGAGGCTTATCATAATGCTGCAAATGCAATGACTCAAATCGCATCTTCATCCGTTGATACAACAAAATACCATGAGCAGGTTCAAATGGTTACAAAAAACCTCAGCCAGCTGAATGCAATTTATGAGCTTGAGCTCCAGGATACGAATAATCACCTGAAAGCGATGAACCGCTTTTATGGAAGCCTGAACGATGCAATGTTTAACCTGAATGAATCCCTTACTGATACGCAGAAATATCGGGAGAGAATAGAAAAAAAACAATTACATAGACCGCAACTAGTTTTTTATCTCCGTATATTAATCTGAGCAATTTCCTGAGATAAATGCATGAGAAGCTGCAGCTGAAGATTGAAATAAGCTGCAAAGCAATTATATTATTGCCAACCAACTGTGATAATATAAAGCCTGCGAAAGGATATCCAATGGGAAATACGGAATATGTAAGATCAGTGCCCTGAAAAAAATAATTTTCAAGATCACGGGTAATTTTTACATACTCATATCCATCCTGACCATATAAGCCATTAAAATCAAAAATAAATGCTACAAGAAAAAGTGGAAGAGATATAACGAAAAATAAAAATAAATCTGTGCGTAAGATTCTATAACTGCCCACTACAAATTAAAGGTAAATTTATTTTACCATCTCAATTCATCATCGTCGTCTGCAGCTTGTGAAATATTGGATTCAAATTGTTTTTTTACCTCTTCTTTTTTTAGCTGGCGCTGAATAATAAGTTCCGCAAGAACCGCAGGTGCATCCGATGGTGAATGCCTGCTCAGTATTGCCTTTGTTTTCTCTTCATCAACATCAATGCGGTAAAGTATCCACAGCAGCTTTTCAAAATCATGATCAATGTAATAAGAAATAAGCATTGCAAGCTTTCCCTTCAATTGTTGCTCATCTAAAACGGATGCCATTGGATCCACGTTTATATCAAACTCCCCTAAGTCAGCAATTTCAGAAATTATTTTTAAAAGGAAATGTTTTTGAGTTTCTACCAAGCCTAATATTTAAAGCCCGCTGCTGTAACAAAATCATGCCATTTTCTCCATAACTCCCATCCCAAATAAGGCATAGTCATATTTAACCGGATCATGTTGATCGAACCGCTTGAGATTTTCTGTGAGCTCTAGTGCAGCAAGCCAATCAGTTCGTTTGTTACTGATCAAGCCAAGTCTTCTTGCCACACGGTCAACATGCAGATCGAGAGGACAAATTAATTGGGAAGGCTTTATCTCATCCCACAATCCGAAATCTACACGCCTATTATCTTTTCTAACCATCCACCGCAAAAACATATTTAATCTCTTACAGGTGCTTTTTCTTAATGGTGTAGACACATGCTTTTTTGTTCGATGCGGTACATGTTCTGATTTAAAAAATGCATGTTGAAAATTTATAAGCATAGGTTCTGTATTCTCAGCATTTAAATAACCTGTTGAAAGAAATGCTTCTTCCAGAGAAATATGCTGTTGATAAAAATGTTTAAAAAAATGAATGAAGTAAAGTGTATCGGTCAAATTAAAGGTGCGGTGCTTAAATTGCGAGAATCGCTTTAAATCTTTTTCCGTATGAGCTAAAATAAAGTCATAGGGAGAATTATCCATTAAACGGATCAACTCTTGCGATTTATTAATAATTGTTATTCTCTGACCCCACGATAACATGGCAGTCCAAAATCCCATGATCTCTATATCCTGCAGCCTATTGAACTGGTGTGGAATTGAAATCGGATCATCTTTGATAAATTCCGGGCGGTTATATTCATCAACTTTTTTATCCAAAAATGATTTAAGCTGTCCCAATTTTTTTTTCAAAAATCAACGGGGTTTATAGGGAGATTCAAAATGATCATCATCGATATCATGTAAATCATCCAACTTAATTTTCGGCTTTTCATTCGTTATTATATTCTCCACAATAATCCTGTTAAATGGTGAGTTCATCTTATGTAATTTCATCGCTTTCATTGAAAAACGAATACCAACGATTAAGGAAATAATGGCACCAATATACAAGCCGACACTGAGGTTTTGAAACAAAAAGAAATCGTATAAGCCGTGGAAGAATGTTGCCAGCAATATACCCTGCCAGAAGAGTCTCTTTTCATTTTTGCGGCTGAATTTTGCAAGCCCTACATAGTATCCCATAATTGCCGCAAATGTCGCATGAGCCGGAACTGCCGAAATTGCACGCACTCCTGCAACACCAAAGGAAGCGCCTGGTGTATCAGCTCCGAAGATGTATAATAAATTTTCTATGGTTGCAAAACCCATCCCCACCATAATGGCATAAATAATTCCATCAAAGGGTTCATTAAATGATCTTTTCTTGTATGAATAATAGCGCAGAAAAATAAACTTTGAAAATTCTTCACTGAAAGCAATAATTGCAAATGCATAAATTGCAATTGAAAGTGTACTACCTTCCATGCTTGCAGGTAAAAACGGAGGTAAAATGCTTTCGAGAATAATTGCAGGCACAACACTAAAGCATCCCCAGAAAAAACTAACCAATAAAACTCCCACAGGCTCACGCTCATTCTTATCGCGGGAATAAACATAGGCCATAACTGCAATTGCAGGTCCTATGGCTAAAGCAAATAATGCGAGTGTGCTATAATTCATAAGTTGAAATTATTGTAATGCATTTTTTAAATCTTCTATCAGGTCATCAGCATCCTCTATCCCTACACTTAAGCGAATAAGCGAATCAAGGAGACCATTTTTAATTCTTTCTTCACGTGGAATGGATGCATGCGTCATGCTTGCGGGATGTCCAATTAAAGATTCCACTCCACCAAGTGATTCTGCCAGCGAAAATAGCTTTGTTGATGATAAAATTCTTATGGCTTCATTAAAGTCATCATTATTTAAAGTAAATGACACCATTGCGCCAAAATGCTTCATCTGCTTTTTTGCAATTGCATGCTGCGGATGATCTTCAAAACCCGGCCAGTAAACTTTATTAACTTTTGGATGTATAATCAAATAAGAACAAATTTTCGCCGCATTCTCACATGATCTCTCCATTCTTAAATGCAATGTTTTAATTCCACGCAATATTAAAAAACAATCCTGCGGACCCGGTACTGCTCCTGTGGCATTCTGAATAAAATATATTCTATCGGCTGTCTGTTTGTCTTTAACACCAACACATCCTGATATC
>MWVX01000798.1_pt1 | contig 10325 bp, 8 predicted proteins | sample 1047311 | NCBI WGS metagenome assembly MWVX01 (sample SAMN06349984, study PRJNA376086) | soil metagenome | isolation source: MtG-4 sample Antarctic (ecotone) soil | place: Antarctica | collected 2015-01-13
CTCAATGGTAAGTCATTAATAAACAACTGGAAACGGGAAGAACTGAATTTGCTTCAGCTAAAGCTGCAAAGTGATAAGCTGCTGCAAGAATTAAAAACAGTTATTTACACTGCTTACTTTATACGATGGCGACATAACTTCATAATTAGACCCATTCACCAATACAGTGGCACCTGTAGCTTGTTGCGGAATATAGGTAAAGCTTTGTGCTGAAGGGATGTTTACAAAATTGCTTCCTGCGGAACCGTATAACGAAAAGGTTGGATACCGGGCTGCCTTTGCCGCCTTTATCGTTTGGCTTGCGGCTTCCAATTGGTAAGCCATTTGTTTCATTTCGGGAAGGTTTTTTAAAGCCATGGCGTAAACCTTTGCTGGTTCTGATTCTAATAAACTTTCTGCAACAAACTTCTCTATAGGCAAGTCTGCAATATCAAACTGTATTGCGGTATCAAGGTTCAATACTGCTTTTAACTGAAGCAAGGAAAATACACCTGCCTCTTGTGTTTGTAGCAGTGCGGCACTATCCGTTACAGCTTGTAAGCGTATTTGTGCGGCATCAAATTCTGACAGTACACCAACCGAAATCTTTTTCCTAATGACATCTGCCTGTACTAAAGTTTGTTGCACCTGGAGCAAAGAGGTAGTCACTAATTGCTTCGCTAATAAAGCTTGCAAATACGCGGCACTAACATTTAATGCTACATCGTTCTCCGCTTTTTTTACCGCCATCTTATCCGCTTCTGCTATTACTTGCGATGCCTTTAGTGTATGCTGTTTAGCAAACCAATTAAAGAAAGTTACACCTGCTGACAACGAAAACCCAGAACTGAAAAAATTACTGCTTTGCAGGGTGCCGGTTGTAGGGTTTTCGGAGAGGCCAAAGCGATAGCCACTATTGCCGCTAAAGCTTAGCGAAGGCCACCTGGAAGAATGGTTTTGGGAAACAGTGAGTGCAGAAAACCTTGTCTGCAAATCGGCTTGTTTTACTGATATATTATTCTTTAGCGCATAATCAATACAGTCTTGCAGCGACCATTTTGATTGCGCACTAACACAACCGGCTATCCATAAAAGATGCAAGCTTATAAAAACCCTTTTAGGCATAGGCAGCAGTTTTACTTATGAAAATTCGAGGCAATAAATTTTTTCCAGATGAAACCCAAAATTCATTCGCAGCATTTTTCTCACTTTCCTCAGCAATTAAAGATTTGTTTTAATTTATGTAAGTCCCATATCGGCTTTTCACCATATAGAACACACTTCAAATCCAAGTTGTCTACCTTTCAGTTTTTTTATGCTCTTTATGACCTTTTCGAATTCAGCTACACTATCGAATGAAAATCCGGTAATACGTTTTTGCACGACACCAAATTCATCAACGAGCAGCATTAAGGGAACGGCATCTACAAGAAATTGAGCTTTAACTTTTTTGTTTTCCGCTGGCGGAATTAAATATTGTTGCCAGGGCAAGCGTTCTTCAGCCAAAGCTTTAACCCACTGCATACTATCCTCGTCGTTGTTTGTAAAAGGAGAACGTTGTTTTCATTTGCTATTTTACCAATTCTAATTTTTTTAAAAGGTTTAGTAGATGGTAAAGACCTTCTTCTCCTGAGTCTTGAAATATTATTTGCCCATTTTTTTTTATTAGCATATATGTTGGAAACACAGAAATGTTCATATAATTAGTTATGAGATTATTGGAGCTGTCAAGCATGTCATTGAATATTTGCTTCCATTTAGCTCCATTAGTTTGAAAAATTTTGAAAGCTAATTTTTCGTTTTCTTTTCTATCGTACAGCACACTTATGAGCGCTGCCCCCTTACTTAGAGAACTTTCAAGTTTTTTTAATTTTGGTAACGCTTTAATGCAAGGAGCACACCAAGTACCCCAAAAGTCTAAGACTAGATAATTGTAATTAAGTGTCGAAAAGGATTTAAGCTGTCTCAAAAACTTTGATGGTAGAATAGTAGCAATTGATGTCTGATGCTGAAAATCCTGCTTAAAAAAAGCGGTATTGCCATTTAACGCTATACTATCGACAATGAATGAACTATGGGTTAAAAAAATGGTGTCTCCGAGTATATAAAGATTTTTATAGCGTATTCCATCTTTAATCTGGTCTGTATGTATTTCATTATTTTCCAAAACTTTAATCCTAACATTTGGTCTTTCAAATTGCGGAGCTATTCTTTGTTGAAAGACAAATATTTTTGCGGATTGCATATTGAAAACACGACTCTTGTTCTTAGATACGATGACATAGTTATTATTAAGGTCTTCGTCCATATAATTAACCGCACCTTTAAAAGGTATGAGGGCTACATTAACGGTTGTCGGAACAGGTTTGTTATCAACGCAATGATGATAGGTGATTGATATAGTCTTAATTTTTTGATTCGGTAATTTGACATTCTTGTCTCTTTCCATTGTATCTAAATCATAAACTATCTCGTAGTCTCGGTTTAGAAATTTATTATATCGCTCCAACATTTGCAGGTGTAATGTTCGAGCCTGCTTATACGAAAGAATTTGAAGAGAGGTATCGGAGCTTATGCATTTTAGTGTAGACGAATCAATCCTATAAGCTGCTAATGTTTTTTTTACTTTAACGCTATCAATAAGCCCTGAATAAAAATTCCTTAGCAGAATTAAGTTGGGTTGAAGGGGGGTTGACCACAAAATGCTATCAACTTCATCTTTTCCATTTTTCCATTTTTTTATTACCTGCAAAGGTTCAATAGATCCCATAAATGGAGAATACGATAACGAATCATCAGACTTAACCTCTTTTGAAGCCCACGTGCTTTGCGCACTTAAAAAAGAATGGAAAAAAATGAATAGAAGGACCAATATAAATTTTAACTTTTTTGGAAACATAGCTTGGAATTTTTAAAGAGGTACGTGAATTTCACGTACCTCATCTATACTAACAGCATGTTGATACACCATCGCAAGTCACGCCATCCTCTCTACCGTCACCATTCCTACTAATCGAGCATCTGCTTCCACTACAACTTACTGTAGAATGGCCGCTTGGACAACTTACAGAAACCGAGCAGCCATCTTCAACTCCGCCCATAATTTTCTGTTGATCTGTTTTGCTTAGGCTTCTGCCTAAGTCAAACTTTTTCATGATTTAAAAGTTTTAATTTTGAAAGATTGGCCAGGGTTGTGGTACCAAGCTCATTTACCCCGACGGATTAACCTCAGTCGGACAGGTTTTATTCGCAAATAAAGAGATGGCCCTCCCGGGTTTTATAGTAAATATTTTAAGTACCCCCTAAACATGATTGCTTTTACCACCTCATTAACGCCTGATTTACCTTCTTTGCCTATCGGGTTTTCCAATTGTTAACTCTGTAAGAAATCATTGAAAATATCTTTAGACAGCTTTTTACCGCCATAGCTTTTTCAACGGGTCAAAAAAGCGGTCAAATAATTTGCGGTCATCGGTAATAATTTCTGCGCCTGCCGTTAAATTATTACGAAAGAAAATTTCTTTATTGTAGGCGGTTTTTAAACCATTGGGTAAATCAACCTTTACCAAAAAACTATCCCGCCGGTTTGGGTAACTGGCTATGGATGCGACAATGCCTTTTACATAGCCATATTCTTCGCTTGGATAGCTCTCCACCTTTAACCTCACCGCCTGGCCTTCTTTTACTTTACCCAACCCACTTTGCCCGGTCATAAGCTGCGCATAATACGTGGAGGCGCCGGGTTGTATATAAAACAGTTCCTGCCCTAAGGTTACCTGCTCATTGGGTTGTATGGGTATAATAAAGAATAGGGTTCCGTCTTCCGCTGCCGTCAGTACATATTGTTGTATCCACTTTTCCGTTTCGCTTTTTAAAAGCAGCAAAGCCGTAAGTAATTTTTGTTGTTGATCTAACACCTGCTTTTGTAGATCCAGCAATTCTTTTTGCTTGCTATGAGCTGCCACATCGTTGGTGATTAATTGGGATGCTGTTTGTGTAAGCGTTTGTTCTTTGCCTAATAAACCGGTTTTATATTTATTTAATTCCATTGGCGCCACCAGCTTTTCTTTAGCTAAAGAATCATACGCATCATATTCTGTTTTTTGTAAGCCCTGTTCTTGTTTGGTTAGCGCTTGTTGCTGGTTAATGTTTGCTTTTAACCGGGCATTGAAGGCTAAGTCCTGTTGCAGCGATAGCTTTTTCTTTTGATAATATCCACTGCCAAAAAACTGCTGGCTTTCCTTCCATTCATGCCCGAAACTTTGATAAGTAGTTTGAAGTTCACCGAGGTTGTAATAAGAAGGCAAAGTAGTTTTAGCCAAATTTTCAAAACTGCCACTTCTTGTTTCCTCAATAGCTGACAGCACCCATTGGTTCATCGCTAACACTTCCTTATAATCGGCGGTGCTTTCTATATAAGCCAGGTGCTGCCCTTTTGCTACTTGTTGTTGTGTTGAAGCAGTAATGGCGATCAGCTTTCCATCCTTATGTGCCGTTACTGTTTTGGGTGCGTTCAGCGCTACCAATCGTGCCGAACCGGCAACAACATCTGGGTATTCTATAAACAGCGTAAGCGCCAATAAAAGCAGAATAACAGAAAAGAAGATAACATTGCCCCGGCGTATCATCCAGTGCGGACGATAGCTGATGATTTCCTGAACGGCCTCACTCACCAACGACAACGACGACCCGGCCCCCCTGCCCCCCAAGGGGGGATTATCCAGCGCACTAACCTCGCTTTGCAACGCGTCTTTATTTTTTTGAATAGGATGCATTAGTAAATTTTTTTCTTTTAAGCATTGGTAATTGCTACTTGCTACGAATGAGTCTTGCTTAAGCAAGGGTCTGTGTTTCAGCCACTCCCCCTTCGGGGATAGGGGGGCCGGGCCTTTAGTTTCCTAACTCCAATTGATTTTTTACCAGATGAAAGTATTCGCCTTTCAAATTCACTAACTCACTATGTGTTCCTCTTTCGGAAATCACTCCTTTGTTCAATACTACAATCTGGTCGGCCCCTTTTACGGTGCTTAACCGGTGTGCAACTACTACCACTGTTTTACCTTCAAAGAATTGGTTTAGATTTTTAATAATGATGGATTCATTGTGTGCATCCAAACTATTAGTGGCTTCATCAAAAAAGATAAACTCAGGGTTTCTATACACTGCTCTTGCAATTAAGATGCGTTGTTTCTGGCCCATGCTGATGCCTGTTCCTTCGGCACCAATTTTTGTATTAAATCCCAAGGGCAGGCTTTCAATAAACTCCAGTATGTTGGCAACTTCTACGGCACGGTAAAGCCCTTCCATATTTATTCTTTCCGTACCTAAAGCAATGTTGCGGGCAATGGTATCCGAAAAAATAAAGCTCTCCTGCATTACTACACTGCAGTGGCTTCGCCAATGTTTGTGACTGATGTTACTGAGAGATGTTCCGCTCCCCTCTCCGTAATAAAATCCATGTCCTATTTCCTTCTCTATTGGAGAAGGTGGCCGCAGGCCGGATGAGGCTGAAGGGCCGGGGGTGAGGCGGATGTCACCTTTTTGCGGTTCATAAATTTTTAACAACAGTTTTAGCAGGGTTGTTTTCCCGCTGCCACTTGTGCCTACAATGGCTGTTGTTTTTCCGGCAGGGATAGAGAGGTTTATATCTTTTAATACAGGCTCATTTCCCGCACCGGGGTAGGTGAAACTTAGGTTGCGAAAGGTAAGCGACCCGGCCCCCCTGACCCCCAAGGGGGGATTATCCAGCGCACTAACCTCGCTTGTGGTAGTGTCAATAATATCGTCAGTTTTCTTATTAGGTAATGAATTAGATGGTTGTACATCAAAGTCAGTATGGAAGTGTATAACACCTTCATTAAGCCAAGGCTGTGTATTAGCCAGTCCCCCCTTGGGGGGTAGGGGGCCGTTCCGCCTCCCACAATTCTTTTTGCAAACGCTGCCGGCAAATTGTATTGAAACTCTTTGCTCTCCGGTTCTTCATCTTCCATCGTATGAATCTCATTCAATCTATCCATACTAATCTTAGCGTTTTGCCAGCTTTGGGCAAAGCCAATCATCTGTTCAATGGGACTATTTAGCTGGCCAATGATGTATTGAACTGCCAGCATGGAGCCTAAAGTCATTTGCCCGTCAATAACCGCTTTGGCGGCTAAAAAAGTAATGATGATATTCTTTCCTTCGTTTACAAAAAAAGCCCCGGCCTGCTGCCATTGGTTTAGCGAAAGGCCCTTCATGCCTAGTGTAAAAAGCCTTGCCTGCAAACCTTCCCAGGCCCAGCGCATTTGTTTTTCTATGCCGTTTAGTTTTATTTCCTGCATGCCTTGTATCAGTTGTATGGTAGCGCTTTGCTCCCTTGCCTGAATTTCAAACCGTTTATAGTCCAGCACCTTTCGCTTTTTTAAAAAGAGAAGCACCCATGCAGCATAAAGAATAGAAGCTAAAAGAAAAACAATAAAGATGTTGATGTTAAATACAGCCAGCACCACAGAGAAAACAATCAAATTGATAAGTGAGAACAAAGTGTTGAGCGACGAGCCGGTAAGAAAGCTTTCTATGCGGCTATGGTCGTTCATGCGCTGCATAATATCGCCGGTATGTTTGCTGTCAAAGAAAGAGAGCGGCAGCTTCATTAGCTTAATTAAAAAATCGGTGAGGATGCTCAGGTTGATGCGGGTGCTGATGTGAAGCAGTATCCAGCTACGCACAAACTCGATGGCAAGGCGGCCAGCAAAGAGGGCTAACTGCGCTAACAAAACGATGTACACAAAATGAATGTTGGCGGTGTTGATGCCGGTATCTACCACGCTTTGGGTAAGAAAAGGAAGAATGAGTTGTAACAGGCTGGCTACTCCGAGACCGATGAATAATTGAAAGACTAATTTTTTGTAGGGACGGATGTAGTTAAAGATGTTATTAAAATGCAATCCCTTTTCTTCTTTGTCAAATTCCGTTTTGTAAAATTGTGGTGAGGGTTCCAATAATAAGGCAATGCCTTCATTCGTACTATTAGTTTTATCGCTTGCCCAATGCTCTGAAAATTCTTTTGATGAGTAGCTTATTAAACCTTTGGCCGGATCGGCAATGAACACTTTGCCTCCTTTTACTTTATACATCACTACAAAATGGTTTTGGTTCCAGTGCAGTATAGCAGGCAGCTTAGCATCTTTTAGTATTGTGGCGGTACCTATCTTAACAGCTTTTGTTCTAAAGCCCACCGCTTCTGCTGCTTCACTAATGCCTAAAAGGTTTACACCTTCTTTTCCTATTTGGGTTTTTTCCCTGAGTAGTTGTAATGGGATGGCCCGCTTATAATGCTTAGCCACCATGCGCAGGCAGGTGGGGCCGCAGTCCATGGTGTCGGGTTGTTTGTAGAAGGGGAAATCCATATGCTTCCTAAGTGTTTGGTAAGAATGTTTCAATACTCGAGCTTCAGTAAAGAATAATTTGCCTTGTTTCAGAGTAAGACCTTGGATTTTGTTTTTGTAGCACCATTATTTATTCAAGCAAGGCTATTTGTTTAATTTATCGAGGTGCAATTTCAGCTTTTTAAATTCATCTTTACCAACAACTCTCTGCAAAATTTTTCCATTTGAGTCAAGTAAAATGATAGTCGGAAAATTGCGAATTTTCAATTGAGAACAAATTGTGCTATTGTTTGCATCATCAAAGCCGTTGATAGCGACTATATCTTTTTTTGCTTGAAATTTTTTTACTTTTTCAATTGAGTCGTCATACGCGATCTGAACCCATTGTAGCTTATATTGCTCAACTAACTTTTCTATTTCTGGCATAAGTTCGATGCAAGGTGTGCACCAAGTCCCCCAAAAATCGATCAAGGTATATTTACCGTTTGTACCCAGGGTTTGCTTTTCTCCTGAGTAAATATTTCGAAAAGAAACGGGCAAAATAATTTTTCCTTCGTCTATGCCTATGTTCTGACCTGCCTTACCTAAGTCTGTGTAAGCAATAGAATCACCCTGGTTATTAATATCTATCAACAAAATTTTCCTTCCGGCCAAATATATAGTATCACCTATTTTATAAAAAACCGGCAATACTTTAGCATCTGGAAATCCTTTTTCCTCAGGAACAATCATTACATGGGTATTCGTTCTGGTATATCGATCTTCGAACATATTGAATGCAGCTACCCGGAACATTCCACCCTTATTTAAACTAAAATTGCCTGTCCTGTAAAGGGGTTGAACCGCCACGCCCAAGTTTCGGCGTAATTGCCCGTTGATAGTGAGTTCTGATATAGAGGGTTTTAAAAAAATGGTTTGCCTTGTCGTTTGATTGCCGAGAGAAAAACTCACGTTCTTTATAGTAATGAAGTCGCTTTTACTATTTCGAATATAAATGGCTTCGTCTTTGAAATTCCCATCCATATCAGTGTCAAAAATGTATTTATTGCTGTCACTTTTAAAGACAATAAAATGCAGGGAGTTTTTTCGATTTTGCTCTTCAGTAAACCCATTGCTAACATCGTCAACTACAATAGCACGATAAAAAATAAAAGAATCCGGAGTTGGTTTATTTAGAAAAATTGATGTGTCACCAACTTTTTTTACGGTGCGCATCGAAGGCAAAAATGGAGCGGTCGTTGCTCCTGCTTGTCGAAGATGGATAGTACTCGGTGTTTTTCGCTGCTGTGTTAATCCACAGAGAGGCAGAAACCAAAAGATATATAAAAGATTTTTCATGTTGTTGTCTACGTGGAGAAAGTAGTGATATTAGAACGCCAATACCACTACTTTAAAAATGATCAATTATAATTCTGACAAATGTAAGAGCAAGTTTGTGTCCACGTGTCACAGGTGATGCTTACTTCATCTGTGGCTGAGCAACTGGTTGTGCCTTCGGGACAGCTCGCGTTTTTAATTAGTGTAGGAGAACAAGTACACTTCGTAGTGCATCCAGCTGGAGGATTACCGCCCATAACTAACTTTTGTTCTTCTTTGCTCAGGCTTCTGCCTAAGCTTTGAAATTTTTTCATTTGTTTTAAGTTTTAATTTTACTCAATCGGCCCGGGTTATGGTACCAGGCGCTTTTACCTTTATTGCGCAATAAAACGTTTGGCCCGCCCGGGCTTTTATAGTAAATGTTTTATAGTATAGAAAATTCAGATAAATTGTCTTAAGCAAATTCCAATACCCCGTCAATAGTTATTTTCTCGGTTACAAAATCAATAAGTTTAAAACGATACTGCGCTAAGGATTCCTCATCTTGAATAAAACCTTCAACCTTTAATCCTTCCAACAGTTCATTTATACAAACCGGCGAGATGAAATGAACTAAAGCTTCGTCCATTTCTTCCAGCTTCCAGGAATTACTTATGCCAGTATTTTTCTTGCAGATTTCAATGCTGTATTCAAGCTCTCCTTGTTCATTCGCTTTTCCTTGCACCTGAAAATTTTCTGGCAACTTCACTTTTTTTTGAAGAAGACCTTCCATGTCAATTGTATATAATACGGAAAAAGCCTTTTGGGCATGTTGCCATCTTTCCTGTTCGCTATTGTCTTTAATTGTAAATTCAGCAGGACACATCTGACGTACTATACTGTTTATTCTTTTATACTCCTGGGGAAACTCATAACGAAAGCGGTATTCTAATTGTTCGCAGGCATATAAGTTTTTCTTAGCCTGGCCTACTAAGTGTACATATTGATCTATAAGCGGTACCAGGTTAAACCGTACAATTGCTTTAAAAGCGTCTTCTACCGGAACATTAATAAGAAATGAAATGGGCTTAGCCGTTTCTTCGGCTAAACAGGTTAAAAGATACTCACTTAAAATAGTCATGAACAGGCCAGTGTCAACTTTAGCAAGAACCGCCTTGTTTTTTTCAAGAAATTGCTCTGCAAGCAAACTGTACTCCTGAAAAAATTCCAGGTCATTTCCACCTATGATACCGGTATTGATTACAAAAACATTCTCTGGTATTCCCCGTTTGTGAATGACGTCTGGTATATAAGCGAAATGATCGAAGATATCTTTTAATGTGTTTTTATAACTCTCAGGAATCTTAATCCTGCTTTGTGCTATTAAAAAGCCGGGCTTTTTAGAAAAAGGCACCGGCGCCCACAGATATATATCATTGTCTATATGCAGAAAAGGCTGCCGTTGCATTTTAAAAGCAGCTAATTTCCCTAATACCCATAACCGGTGGTCTTCATTGCTAAGCGTGTCTAATGTTGTGGTAACATCATCATAAGGTAGATGCAAACGATTTATCAATATCTCATATCCTTCACTATCAGTAACTAAACACATCTTGGAAGAGTGGGCTTTAGCAGAATAACAGCTAAAGGCTGTACTGAACCAGAGATATTTTGCCTGAAGCC
>MWVX01000799.1_pt1 | contig 10324 bp, 14 predicted proteins | sample 1047311 | NCBI WGS metagenome assembly MWVX01 (sample SAMN06349984, study PRJNA376086) | soil metagenome | isolation source: MtG-4 sample Antarctic (ecotone) soil | place: Antarctica | collected 2015-01-13
TAATGAAATGCCGCTAACGAAAATTTGAAATGAAGTTTTTTCTCGTCTAAAATTGATATTGCGATGATGGCGCAGAAAGATAGTTCAAAAACATTCGGCAAGCAACTCAAAAAACTCGAAATCGGCGGGTTTATTCTGATTGAGACTTTTCATACGCCGAATTTGGTGTTGTCGCGCCACGACCACGAATGCGCTAATATAAACTTTACGCTCAGAGGCTCTTTCAGGGAGATTCTCGGAACTCGTCCGCAGGAAGCAACCGCATCAAGCATTCTTATCAAGCCTGCCGGAGAGCATCACGCCAACCGATACGGCAGCGTCGGAGCAAAGGGTTTTATTATTGAAATTCTGCCGCACAAATTAGAAATCGTCCGCCGATTCTCCAAACTTTTTGACGCTCCGGCACATATCCACAACCCGACGTTATCCGCGCTTGCCAGCAAAATTTATCGAGAATTTCGCCGATTAAACAGCCCGGCATCGGAACTGATGATTGAAGGATTGATATTGGAAATGCTGGCGGAATCAACACGGCACGAAATCAAGATTTCCTCATCAGCCACCGCGCCGCGCTGGTTAAGCGAGGCGAGAGATTTTATACGCGCAAGTTTTGCCGAACAGGTAAGTCTGTCAAAAGTCGCCGAGTTTGTCGGCGTCAATCCTGCACATCTGGCTCGAATGTTCCGGCGGAATTACGGATGCACGGTCGGGGATTACGTCCGGCGACATCAATTGGAATTCGCGGCTCGACAGATAATCGAAACCGACCGTCCGTTATCGGAAATCGGAGCCTCTGCCGGATTCTACGACCAAAGCCATTTTACGAACGCCTTTAAACTTCATTTTAAGCTCACGCCCAAAGAGTTTCGCGCGTCGAACAAGCAAGTCTGATACAAAAAGTCTCAATCTTCCAAGACTTTTGTCAAACAAAATCGGAATATCTTAACATTATGAAAATTAGCATTTCATTTCTTCTTTCGTTTTTATTGGTTCTCGCTTTCAACTTCGGCGCGGCAAACAACTGCGCTTCGCCGTCAACCGCAAAGTCTGAATCAGCACTTGTTGATTCGTCTCAAAACGCGCCGCCGGATGTCGAGCAAAAAATCCGACGAATCGAAAACGGCTTGCTGCTTCCCGTCATTGTCAAAGGAGAACCGAGCGTTCCGATGAAACTTGCCGACCGGATGCAGTTTTTCAAAACGCCCGGAGTAAGCATTGCCGTCATTAACAACGGAAGGGTTGAGTGGGCGCGTGGCTATGGTGTTCGAGAAGCCGAGGGCAATGAGACAGTCACGACCGAAACGCTTTTTCAGGCAGGCTCAATAAGCAAAGCTGTGACGGCGATGGCGGCTCTGCGCCTTGTGCAGCAAGGCAAACTTAACCTCGATGAAGATGTCAATCGAAAACTTGTATCGTGGAAAATTCCCGAAAATGAATTTACACGCGAACAGAAAGTAACCCTTCGCAGAATCTTGAGTCATACTGCCGGACTGACCAATAACAGTGTCGGAGAATACGCTTTCGGCACAGAACTTCCGACATTATTACAATCTCTCGACGGCGTGAAACCGGCGAACTCGCCGCCAATTCGCGTTGACTACATTCCGGGCAGCCGATTTCGCTATTCCGGCGGCGGATACACAGTCTTGCAGCAACTTTTGACGGATGTTGAGAGAAAACCCTTTCCCGAACTGATGCGCGAATTGATATTGACTCCGTTAGGAATGAAGCGCAGCACATTCCAACAGCCTTTACCGGATGGATTACGAAATTCCGCCGCTGTCGGACACGGGTTAAACGGCGAGAAAATTGCGGGTAATTGGCGCGTCTATCCCGAAACGGCGGCTGCCGGAATATGGTCAACGCCTTCTGACCTCGCTCGCCTGCTAATCGAAGTGCGGCAGTCGAAAGCCGGACGCTCTAACAAAGTTCTTTCTACCGAAATTGTCAATCAAATGCTCACGCCGCAAACCGGAGGTTGGGGGCTTGGATTCGTCGTTGAAGGTCAGGGGAGTAACCTGCGCTTTAGTCACGGAGGCGATACACAAGGATTCAACAATGTGATTGTCGCTTACAGCGATTCGGGACAAGGCGCAGTGATTATGACCAATTCGGTCAGAGGTAATGCGCTGCTCAACGAGATTCTGCGGAGCATCGCCCGTGAATACGGTTGGACTGATTACCGACCTGTGGAAAGAGTTGTCGCTACGGTTGACCGGAAAGTTTATGATGATTACGTTGGGCAGTACCAACTTGAAATTTCGCCCGACTATGCTGTGGCAATCAGCGTCGAAGCGAGTAAGTTAATGATGGAAATAAAGCAGCCGGTCGGACGAATTAAAGCTGAACTGCTGCCTGAATCGGAAACACGGTTTTTCCGCACGGATGTAGATGTTCAAGTTACCTTCGTCAAAGATGAAAGGGGGAAAGTCACGGGACTAATCGTTCACCAGCAAGGAGCAGAATACCGCGCAAAGAGAATCGGGTAAGCGGCTCGTTACATCAACGCCGCGTCTAACAAATCACTGGACGCGAGGCGAAACAGCGACTTTGTTATCACGTACTCTTTTAACTCGGAGTTGCGTAGTGGCGGTTTCGCACCACGTCAATTCAATCGTTATGTGCCTCCCCGCCACAGAACTTCTTTCAATGCCAGATAAACACTACCTTAACTGGAAGCTTGCTGAGATTTACGACCTAGATAGTCCTTGGTCTATAGACCGCGATTTTTATCTATCCCTTGCCGGCGCTCCCCCTCAAAGAATTCTCGTTTATGATGATTACGTTGGGCAGTACCAACTTGAAATTTCGCCCGACTATGCTGTGGCAATCAGCGTCGAAGCGAGTAAGTTAATGATGGAAATAAAGCAGCCGGTCGGACGAATTAAAGCTGAACTGCTGCCTGAATCGGAAACACGGTTTTTCCGCACGGATGTAGATGTTCAAGTTACCTTCGTCAAAGATGAAAGGGGGAAAGTCACGGGACTAATCGTTCACCAGCAAGGAGCAGAATACCGCGCAAAGAGAATCGGGTAAGCGGCTCGTTACATCAACGCCGCGTCTAACAAATCACTGGACGCGAGGCGAAACAGCGACTTTGTTATCACGTACTCTTTTAACTCGGAGTTGCGTAGTGGCGGTTTCGCACCACGTCAATTCAATCGTTATGTGCCTCCCCGCCACAGAACTTCTTTCAATGCCAGATAAACACTACCTTAACTGGAAGCTTGCTGAGATTTACGACCTAGATAGTCCTTGGTCTATAGACCGCGATTTTTATCTATCCCTTGCCGGCGCTCCCCCTCAAAGAATTCTCGATCTTGGTTGTGGCACCGGGATCCTCTGCGATGCTTATGCAGCTAAAGGTCATCATGTCACTGGCGTAGACCCCTCCCCCGCTATGTTGGAGGTGGCACGTCGAAAACCTGCCGGGAAGAAGATCGAATGGGTTGAGTCTTCTGCACAAAACTATCAGTCCAATGACCTCTTCGACCTCATTATTATGACTGGACATGCATTTCAAGTTTTGCTTGATGATACCGACATTCTAGCAACTTTTGCCGTGATGCGTAGGCATCTGAAATCTACAGGCTGTGTAGTATTTGAATCCCGGAATCCGTCTGTCGATTGGGAGAATGGGTGGAACTACGAAATGATACTTGAATACCAGAGAGAGATCATTCGTGAGTCAAGGCGATTTCTTACAATGGAAAACGGGAGAATGATCTTTGAGCTTCATTATGAGTTCCCTGATGAGTCGCTTGTTTCCACAAGTGAACTTCGTTTTTCATCCAGAAGCGACATTGAGGAAAGACTAGTCGCCTCCGGACTGCGTGTCGAAAACCTCCTGGGTAATTGGAATTGCGTACCCTTTGATGAGGTTTCGTCACCTGAGATGATTTTTCTTGCGCGGGCTTCTACTCCTTAGATTAAAGATAGATTCCCATTGTCGACAAGGAAGCCAATCGAAAGTAAAATAGCACATAACAAACCAATGCAACGGACGCGGAAACCGCGCCGCTGATTGGAGCCGTTATATTGCTTCCGACTATCCACTGACCTCATATAATTCCGTATAGACAATACCGCTAAAAAAAATGTGAAATTCGATGTTTGTCAACTTCAGGATACCGACAAGCGTTATAAGAGGACATGCCGGATGTTTCCGGTTATCTGCCGGCTTAGTAAATTTCATACAGGGCTTTGTATTTGCGCTTTACCTGCGATTTCGCAATTCTAAATACTTTATAGGAACTAGATTACAAATTGGCTCGTAGAATTCGATATGCAATACCCGATTGGCAAACTTCCTTTAGGATAATTACACGGAAAATTATTGAAACGCGCAACTGTAAGAGGCGTGACATTAGCTGAAACCACATATTCTCCAAATCTTAAAATCCCGAAGCACTTGCATAGCTGCGCTTATTTTTGCTTCGTCCTTCAAGGCGGTTACCGGGAGATTTACGGACAGCGTAACCGGGAATGTAAACCCTCGACTTTAGTGTTTCACCCGCCGGACGAATCGCACTCGGATATTTTCGAGAAATCCGGTTCGCGGTGTTTTAACATTCAAATCAATTCTGAATTATTCGACTTAGCCCGGCAGCATTCAATAAAGTTCGACGGTTCGGTCGAATTCTACGGCGGAACTTTGATTGCGCTATCGTCTAAAATTTATAAAGAATTTACAGAGATGGATGAAGTTTCGCCGCTGGTGATCGAAGGAATCACAATGGAAATGCTGGCAGAAGCCTCGCGGCGCGCCGTTCGGCATTTTAACAGCAAACCTCCGCGCTGGCTCAAACAAGCCAGAGAATATCTAGACGAGCATTTTTCCGATAATTTTACCTGCTCCGACGTTGCCGTTTCTGTCGGCGTTCACCCGGTTCATTTGGCGCGGGAATTTCGCCGCCATTACAAATGCACTTTAGGAGAATATACCCGCCAGCTTCGGATTGATTTTGCCTGCCGAGAACTCGCCAAACCCAATTCTTCATTAGTCGAGATTGCCCTGGCATCGGGTTTTTCGAGCCAGAGTCATTTTTCGACAATTTTTAAGCGATTGACGGGCGTAACCCCAACTGATTATCGTGCGCGGCGTTAGATAAATGCTAATTTAATATAAAAATGTTTGACTTTTGAAAGACGCGATAGGTTTTACCCGATAAATTGTCTGAATATGAGAAAAAACATTTTTATTTCAGCCTTTCTTTTCCTTCTGGTAATTTTCAGTCAAAACAAACGCTTTGGAGAAGCTGCCGGACAAACTCCAAACATTTCATCCGGCGCGCAATCCGTTTTCCAGTCTCGTCTGAAACCCTGCCAAGTGCCTAATCTCAAAGAAGAAGTATTTTGCGGCACTTACGAAGTCTACGAAAATCGTGTTGCCCGAAAGGGAAGAAAAATATCTCTGAATATCGTATTGCTGCCCGCGCTGACTTCTAATCCGACTCCCGACCCCTTGTTTCCCCACGCATAACCGCAGATGAGCCAGACGGCGAGCGTCGTCCAAAATGAAATATCTTGACCGAAATAAACCGCGTTGACATAATTTTGCAGAGCGAAAAAAACGCCGAATAGCGTCCAGCCGCCAAAGCTCAAAACTAACCACCGCCAATTACGATAAAACATCTCCATATCATTACGTGCAGCCGCGCATTAAACCGACTATAAACGAATTTGCTTGACGAAGCACAGCCATTGAAGATGTTTGTTAACTGCGTTATAGCTTTCTACTAAAAGATTAATAATCGTTTTCCTGTCTTTTTTTGTCAGCGGCGATTTCTGCGAAATTTGAGCTGATTTGTTTAATGCTTCAATCCGCTCGGTCGGTACGCCGGCTGGAGCCGAATTATACAAATCCGTTAACTTCGCCAAGTGCGATTGAAATGCCGAGATTTTACGAATAGAATCTTTTTAGATTCTCCGGCTCTAAATAACAGTCATTATTTCTTCGAGCGATTTGCGCCCGATGTCAGGCACGCGCGCGTCTTTTGCCGGAAACCCGACTGGAATCAGCACGAAAGGTTTTTCATTTTTCGGTCGCACTAAAATTTCCTGTAGAAACCGCATTGGCGAAGGCGTGTGCGTCAGCGTTGCAAGTCCGGCGTGGTGCAGCGCGGCGAGCAGCATTCCGACGGCGATGCCGACCGATTCCTGCGAATAATACGTCGGCTCGGTCTCATTCGTCGCTTCGTCATAAATCAAATCAATTCTGAAAACCACAATTAAATACGGCGCAATTTCAAGAAACGGTTTATGCTCGTCCATGCCGAGCGTCGCCAATCGGCGCAGCCATTTATCAGACATTCGCCCGTGATAGCTTTTGTATTCCTCTTCTTCGGCGGCGACGCGAATTTTTCTTTTTATTTCCGCGTCTTTGACGACGACGAAACGCCAGGGCTGCATATTCGCGCCCGACGGCGCGGTTCCCGCCTCCCGAATCGCCTGCTCGATTAATTCAAAAGGCACGGCTTCATCGGAAAAATCGCGCACTATTCGCCGCTTGTCGAGCGTCGCATAAAATTCTTCGGCGCGTCGCGTCTGCTCTTCGATTGAAAGCGTTTGAAAATCGAGCAATATAAATCGCGGTTCAGGAAATTTCGGATTCATTGATATATTTAACCGCATCTTCAATTGTTTGAAAAAGCTGATGGCTGTGATAAACGAGCCACGGGCTGACGCTCGCGTCCGGCGGCGCGACTAAGATTATATTTTTTCCGCGCTCCCAGCCGTATAAAACTTCCATACTCGTGCCGACGCTCGGCTTGACGAAGTTGACGAGAACCGTATCGCAAGCGTCAATGTCGGCTTTGTCGTTTTCGACCATATCGCGCATTCCATCCATTGGGCGACTGCGATAATCGCGTATCATCGGGTCAAGCGCGGCACATTTTAGATTTTGCTTGGCGTATTCGCGCCAATCGCGGCATTCTTCGTCCGTGCAGTCGAGCATAGCGCCGCTTAAATAGACAATTTTCGCTTTCAATTTGAGACTCCTTAACTTTTATTGATTATAACAAGCAGTTTTATTGAGACTTCAACCCTATTATAAAAAAAGAAAATCATCTGCCGCATAAAATTTTACGCGGCAGATGATTATGAAAACAATAAATAGATTTGTTTATTTCATCATTGATTTTTTCATCATTTTAGCTGTGCGGTGACGACGATGATGTTTCTTCATCGTCTTTTTCTTCGTCATTCCACTTTTTTTCATCATCGGTTTTTTGCTCATCATCGTATCTTGCTTCATCATCGTGTCTTGAGCGAAGCTCGTCGCCGCGATTCCGAGAATCAAAAATAAAGCAGCCGTTAATCCGGTAATACGTTTCATAGTTTGTTTTTCCTTTTTTAATTTAAATTACTTTCCCGCTTGTTTTTGTCTGTAAATTTCCGACTGCGAAATTACGTTGTCGGAGAAATTTTTGCCGGCTGTAATCAAACTGCTTCATATTATTTTTTGACTTCCCCTGATTTGATTTTTGAAAGCGTTTCGATAATCACTTCTGGCGCGGCGCGTTTTTTGTAATCGGGTTCAAGAAAGGCATAAACGATTTCCCCTTTTTTATTGACGACGTAAGTTGCCGAGAGCGGCAGCTGCGGCTTATCCATTTGGTTGTGTTTGGCGATGTCCAAGCCGTTCGCTTTATAACGCTCGTCCGATTCTTTCGGAAAATCATAGACGATGCCGAATTTTCCGGCAGTCGCCAGATTCGGGTCGCTTAAAACGGTGAAATCCATCTCATTTTTCTTGGCGACGGCGAGCGAGTTGTCGGGATTCTCAACTGAAATCGCCACTACATATCCGCCCGCTTCTTTTATTTTCGAGATATTTTTTTTCAGATTTCGCAGGTAAAGATTACAAAACGGACACCACGAGCCGCGATAAAAAACGACGACGAGATTTCCTTGTTTGAGCAAATCGCTGCTTTCGATGAGTTTGCCGGTCGAGTCTTTCAGCTCGAAGGCAGGCATTTTCGCGCCCACATTCAAAGCCGTTTTCGCCGCATCTTCAGCTGAAATTTGTTTAGCCGACATTTTGGCTTCCTGTGAATAACCGGCAACGCCGAACATTAACGTCATCGTCAGTAGTAAAAAAATTCTTTTAATCATTAAATTTATTCTCAAATTTTTATCAGTTGAGGCAAGACTTATAATCTGATTTGACTGACGCCGATTATTTGATTCGTCTGCTCAATCTGCACGAAAACTACCAGTTTCAGATTCTGTTTCTTCCATGAAGGCTGTAGTTGAAAAGCGGTTTCGGTTTCAAAGTTCTTGTCTTCCGCTTTGACCGCGCCGACGATTTTCAATTCGCGGACAACCGACGTGTGCGGCAGTGTGCGTCCGCCGTTTTCACCGTTTTTGACGGCGGTTGATAGATTGTCTTCGGCGACGGCGACAAAGACGTTAGCCGCCGAATGTTTCGGCAAATCCGAGATTTTAACCTGAAGTTTATTATCCGAAACGGAAAGCGCGACAACGGCTTTCTGCACTTTTACCGCTTCGCTGACGGCTTTTTGCGCCTCGTTCAAACTGCTTCCTACAAACTGCGAGTCGCCGTCAACGACCATTTGCGGCGTGTAAACTCCGTCGAGCTTAAACGTATCCGAGTAAAGACTTTGCCGCTCGCTGTATTTGGCGGCGGAAAACGGGTCGGTCCAGCCGAGTCTGTTCCAGTAATCAACGTGCATCGCCAGCGTTATCACTTCCGCGCCCTCAAACGGCTGCTTCTTATCCAGATAAATCAAATTCTTATCGGCGGGCGGACAGCTCGAACAACCTTCCGACGTGAAAAGTTCGATTAAGATTGGCGATTTACCTTTCGCCGGCAATGATTCCGGCGTTGGCACAGATTCGGTTCGACCAATTTCGTCCGCTTTCAAAGACTCGGTTTCGAGATTGGGCTGCTTTACGTTGTAGCTTATCAAACCGAAAAAACTGAGCGCGGCAACTAATAGTAAAACGATTTTCATATTTTATTTCCCTCAAATCCGATACTTATATTTTTTCCGTAAATTCTTATTTCGACCGATACAAATCGGGAAATTGCTTTTGCAGATTTTCCACCTTCGGCTGGTCGTTGACGACGATATACGGCTGGTTCGGATGACGCGCCAAGTAATTTTGGTGATACTCTTCAGCCTTGTAAAAAGCGGCAAGCAGCGTGATTTGAGTCACAATCGGCGCGGAAAAAGTTTTCGCCTTATTCAATTCGGCGATGTAATTTTCGGCAAGACGTTTTTGCTCGTCGTTAGAATAAAAAATCGCCGAGCGGTATTGCGTGCCGGTGTCCGGACTTTGCCGGTTAAGTTGTGTCGGGTCGTGTGCCACAGCGAAAAAGACTTTGATCAGTTGCTCGTATGAAACCTGCGCTGGGTCATAAGTGATTTTTACCGCTTCGGCGTGTCCGGTCTCGCCTGTGCCGACCGTTTCATAATCAGCAGTTTTCGCCGCGCCGCCCGAATAACCGCTCTCGACATCGCTCACGCCTTTGATATGTTCAAACACGGCTTCCAAACCCCAAAAACATCCTCCGGCTAAAACGGCGGTTTGTTCGCCTTTCGCAACGGTTTTCGGAGTCGGATTTGATTTTGCACGACTATCGTCGGCTGCGGCGAGCGTCTGCAACTCGTTTTGCCCGGACACACTTGAGCGGCTAAAACCTAGGGCGATTAAAGTTGTCGTAATTAAAACGGCGGTTACAGCAAACAAAATTTTGTAATTCATAAAAAAATTCCTCTCGCAAAAATTCACAGCATTCAGCTGTCAATTTAGTAATACCGAAGAGTTTCGCGTTTATTCCCGCGCCCTTCCTACCAATGACTTGTTCGACATCGCCTTACCATTTAACGCTGTTCCGCATTACGAAGCATTTCCTGCAGCTTTTCCTTCGACAAATATCTGCCGCCAACTACGACGGCGGAAATCTTTTTCGTATTGGCAATGCCATCGAGCGGGTTTGCGTCCAGCAAAACTAAGTCCGCCGCTTTTCCCTTTTCAACCGTGCCGAGCGATTTTTCCAAGCCGAGAAACTTTGCCGGATTGATGGTTGCAGTTTGCAGCGCTTCGAGCGGCGTGAATCCGGCTTGCACGAATAAAGCGAGTTCGTCGTGAACGGTAAAACCCGTGTAAGCGTAATAGGCGGGAATGTCCGTGCCGAGCATAAACTTAACTCCGGCACGGTGCATCGTTTGCAGCGCTTCGAGCGGCGTGAATCCGGCTTGCACGAATAAAGCGAGTTCGTCGTGAACGGTAAAACCCGTGTAAGCGTAATAGGCGGGAATGTCCGTGCCGAGCATAAACTTAACTCCGGCAC
>MWVX01000800.1_pt1 | contig 10321 bp, 9 predicted proteins | sample 1047311 | NCBI WGS metagenome assembly MWVX01 (sample SAMN06349984, study PRJNA376086) | soil metagenome | isolation source: MtG-4 sample Antarctic (ecotone) soil | place: Antarctica | collected 2015-01-13
GGTCTCAGGTCTATCGTCGTTAGTCTGTTGTCACCTCTTCATCAACGTCTCAATCTCTTCAACAGTAATAGGAATACTTTTCATCAAGTCAATATTACCATTCTGTGTTATCCAATAGTTGTTTTCGATACGCACCCCCATTTGCTCTTCTTCAATATAAATTCCGGGTTCAATTGTAAATACCATTCCTGGTACAATAGGCTCAACCCTTGTTCCCAGGTCATGAACATCAATTCCTAAATGATGAGAGATGCCATGGTACAAATGTTTGCGATAAGCCCGGTTATCTTTGTCTTCATTCTTCACATCTTCTTCTGTTAACAAGCCAAGTCGTATAAACTGTTTGGTTGCTTCATCGCCTACTTTCTCTGTATAATCAATTATTGAAATTCCTGGCTTTAAAATTCCTTTTGCATAGTTGTGTAAGTGCAGGCACGCATGATATACCTCTTTTTGTCGTTGTGTAAATTTACCATTTACAGGAACCGTGCGTGTAAGATCGGCCGAGTAGTTACCGTACCTGGCTCCAAAATCCATTAGAACAAGTTCCCCCCCTTTACACTCTTCGTTGTTTGAAACGTAATGTAATGTTCTTGCCCTGTCGCCGCTGGCAATAATGCTTCCATAGGCGGGACCACTGCTGCGATTACGCAGACATTCATGTATAATAGCTGCTTCCAACTCATATTCCATCACGCCCGGATGTATAAAATCCAAAAGACGTCTAAATGCCTTTTCTGTAATAGAAACTGCCTCCTTTATTACCTCAATTTCCTCAGCAGTCTTTATTGATCTTAGTCTTTTTAATATTCTGGCAGACCGTTCATACTTATGCAGAGGATAACGCTCTCTCATTTGCTTAGCAAATCTGTAGTCCCGTGTTTCAAGCCACGAACTTTTGCGATCGTTCTCGTTGGTGTCAAGATAAATCCTATCGGCAAGGTGTATCCATATTTGTATTTGCGGATCCAGTGTATCTAACCAGATCACTGTTTTTATTCCTGATATTTCTGTTCCTTCATTTGACCTTAACCGTCTCCCATCCCATTTTTCTTTCAACTCGATTGGCCTTACTAAAACCAGGACTTCTCTAAACTTCTCATCAGGATTATCAGGAAATAAAACGAGCATAGTATCTTCCTGTTCAATGCCGGTAAGCCAATAAAGATCCGTGTTTTGAATGAAGGGATATAGTGCATCTCCATTAGCAGGCATTTCATCATTGCTATTAAAAATGGCTATGCTGGCTGGCTTCATTTCTTTTATAAAACGCTCCCTGTTTTTCGTGAATAACTCTGGGTTAATCGGAAGATGCTTCATGTTGTCTTTTTCAACAGACGCAAGATACATGTTTGCATTAAAAAACCGCCTGCTACTGACAGACGGTTCCTTTCTAAACTTAACAACAATAAGTCTTACTCAATGACCTCAATATTTTTCTTGTATTTGCTTTTATCAAAAACAAAAGTATTATCAGGAATAGTGGCGTTTGTGTTAATGCCCTTAAGGGCAAATTCTACCGTATTGCTACTCTTATCAAGTATCTTTGCCTTAGTAATCATCATCTTCGATTTGTCTACAAACACATTTACTTTTTGAAAATTTTTTCGCTTGTCAGTAGGTATCATTTCAATTTCATTAAAGGCGCCGGCAGATGAAACCAACTTGTATGAAAAGTCTTTATCATAAAAGTTACTAAGCAGTTTTTGAGGGGTTAATGTTTGTGCATCTGCATCGGCAGAAGATACAGTAACCTCATTATTTCCATTATAATTCCATGTTTTAGAACCATTACTAAATATTTCTGTAGCCCCTTGCTTTATATAATATTTTTGTCCCTTAATAGCAATTTTTCCTGCAACATTGCTGTTTACTTTACCACTGCGTGCCTTAGAAACATAATTAAAATTTGCGTTTATTCCTTTATAAGTTTTTAATTTAGAACTTACTGCATCCAGAATTTTTTTTGCATTCGGGTCGCTTTGAGAATAGGTAACCGAGGTGAACAATACCATTGCTATAACTACAAAATATAATTTTTTCATCATTTTTATTTGAGGGTGCAAACTTAAGCCTTAGGACAGTCACCTACCCTTTTTGTTTAAAAGGATATTGTTAAAGGATACAAAGCAAGGGAACCAATTATTGGAAAGCTCCAAGTATCTCTTCCAGTTCCGAATCCGATTTTACCTGAACTTCTCTTGCCTTACTTCCCTGGTTAGGACCAACTATGCCTGCAGCTTCAAGTTGATCCATCAAACGACCTGCACGATTGTATCCCAATTTCATTCTGCGTTGAATTAAAGAAGTACTCCCAATCTGGCTGCTAACTACAAGCCTTGCTGCATCCTCAAACAAAGGATCGCGATTATTTGCATCAAAATCTTTTCCTTCCAGTTCTTTTTCATCAACATATTCCGGCAATAAAAAAGCTTGCGGATATCCTCGCTGATCTCCAATAAAATCTGTAATGCTATCAACTTCAGGCGTATCTACAAAGGCACATTGCAGTCTTGTAAGTTCACCATTGTAACTAATAAGCATATCCCCTTTGCCAATTAATTGCTCAGCCCCACCAGAATCCAATATGGTACGGCTGTCAATTTTACTTGATACTTTAAATGCAATCCTTGCAGGAAAGTTCGCTTTGATTGTACCTGTTATGATGTTAACTGAAGGACGTTGCGTAGCAATAATGAGGTGGATACCTACCGCCCTTGCCAATTGGGCTAAACGGGCAATCGGCATTTCTACTTCCTTGCCGGCAGTCATAATCAAGTCTGCAAATTCATCCACTACTAATACTATAAAAGGGAGATACTGATGTCCCTTCTCAGGACTTAATCTTCTTGCAACAAACTTATCATTATACTCTCTTATGTTTCTGCATCCTGCTTCCTTTAAAAGATCGTAGCGGTTATCCATTTCAATACATAATGCATTAAGAGTATGAATAACTTTTTTGGTATCAGTAATGATACTTTCTTCTTCACCAGGCAGTTTAGCCAGGAAATGTTTTTCTATTGACTTGTAAATACTTAACTCTACTTTTTTTGGATCAACAAGTACCAGCTTGAGTTGGGAGGGATGTTTTTTATAAAGCAACGAAACAAGTATAGCATTAAGTCCAACGGATTTCCCTTGTCCGGTTGCGCCGGCCATTAATAAGTGAGGCATAGTTGCAAGGTCAACTATAAAGTTTTCGTTGTCTATTTTTTTGCCTATTGCTATCGGTAAGGAGTAAGTATTATTTTGGAATTTATCTGAAGCAAGCAAAGTCTTCATGCTTACAACAGTTTTACGAACATTGGGAACCTCAATGCCTATAGTCCCTTTACCCGGAATAGGTGCAATGATGCGTATGCCAAGTGCTGCAAGACTCAACGCAATATCGTCTTCCAGATTCTTAATACGACTGATACGAACCCCTGGAGCAGGAACTATTTCGTACAAGGTAACCGTTGGTCCCACCGTGGCTGCAATCCTCTGGATCGAGATATCATAATTCTTTAGTGTTGCAATAATCTGGTTCTTATTGCTCTCTAACTCAGCAGGGTCGTGTACAATCTTTTCGCTACCATGAGTCTCTAGCAAATCCAGTGAAGGATAGGTATAATCTCTTAAATCAAGCGTAGGTTCATAAGGGGGCAGTTTAGTTATATCTCTTTTAAACACTATTTCCTCTTCTTCCTCCGGCTCTTCAATCTTGTCTTTAATCTCCAGTTCCATTGAATCTGGCGTAATAATAGAAGGCTCTAAAGTTGGTGCCTTTTTTTCTGGTACCTGCGAAAGTGCAATATCAACAAGCGAAAGCGGTTCTATGGGTTGTTCTACAACGTTATCATCTTTTATCTCAAGCGGAAAGTCGTCTTCGATCAAATCTTCTTTTAATGCTTTTTTCTCATCCACCGATGCCCCGCCTTTTTCAATCAAGCCAAAATCGGTAACAGGATTAACTTCTACTTCTTCTTCCGGCATTAAAACAACTACTCCCTTACCTTCATTCTTCAACTTATTGTTTGACAGCTTAGTATCTTTTTCAATAAATAACTTCGAGCCATCTTCTTCATCATCATCCAGGGTTACATACATTTTGCCTTCACCGTATTCTTCATCTCCTTCGTCGTTTTTATCAGGATAAATATTGTTTGAACTGTTCTGTGCTGAGGATTGAGAGGCGAGCTTCTTTTGAGGCCACGTAAACTTAGGATTGAACCTCCATACAAAATAGCAGAAAGCAATTACCAGTAATAAAGTTCCTGTTCCCACAGTGCCGATCCATTTAATAAGCCAGTCATTTACTAATTCACCTACCGCTCCTCCATAACTAAACTGACTACTTCTAAAAATAAAAGCGACGGCAATACTTATTAGTAATAGCCCGACAGTTACATATTTAGCATTGCGCCTTAGTGAAAAAACTTTCTGATTAAAAAGCAGGTTTACACCAAGCACAAAAAAGAAAGTGCAGAATAAAAATGAAGCGACGCCAAAACCCTTGTAAATAAAAAAATGAGCAACATATGCTCCAAGTACACCTAATAGATTACTTACCCTTATATCATCAACACTAAATATTTCTACTCCAAATTGGTGAACCTTATCCTGGTCGTCCTGCCAGGTGAACGCATATGAAGTAAACGCTACAAATAAAAATAAAGAGAATAAAAGACTAATCGTACCAGCTATTTTATATGTCCGTTCATCCTTGACAATTTCTTTTACGGTCACCTCTTCTTCCTTGTCTGTTGTTAGCTTTTCAGGGTTAGGAGGAGCAAAACTTTTTTTCTTAATACGATTTGCCATGATATCTATACTAATCAAATATAAAGCACCGGTATCAGGGCTTTAAAACCGTTGATAAATATCTTGAAGGATGGTAGTTATTAACTATTTAACATTATTAGCACGCAACAAAGGTTTCCTAATCATAATTCAGCGCATACTTCTATACTTAAGGATGTTTAGCCTGGTTTTTTTACTGATTTCTTCTAATGGGAAAAGAAGAGGCTTATAAATCATTTCCCTAAAATAAAGAAAGCCAATATAGTAGATCATCGTCTCTTCAAATTCTGAAACATTTCCAGTTAAGGATTGGTTAGTGTATGGGTGTGATTGATAAAAGTAGAGCGCCACCTGGTTTAAAATAAGTAAACTAACGGCCGTGGTAACTATATATTTTGAGGGAGCCAGATAGTGGAGTACCCGGTATTTTTCAAGCCTGTTTTTAGGTATTAATGGAACGAGAACAAAAAAAACGGCAATTAATGTATATGCCATGAATTTCAAATTGCTGGTGAGATTCCAGTTGTTATGAATATTACGAATATTCTTTTCTCCGAGAACCACTGCGGCGCTTTTTACCTCCATCCGCTTATTAATAAAATATTCATAGTAATGAATACCATAATCTATTTCTTCTAAAAACAGGATGACAGAGAGTATAAAGATTATTTTAAAAGCATTTTTTTCTAACCTGTCAATTCGAACGCGTGTCCCTTTTAGAGCAGTTGCGGTTATAAGAATAATAATTACCAATTGAAGGTTTTCTATTACACCAAACTCCCTGTTCAGTTCAGGAGCGATCCATTGCGACAGATGAAACCCATCGAAAAAATAAAAAATGATACAAGTAAGGATAATAACAGAAGGTAGTATCCAATAGATTATATGTTTCTGAAATTTTTCCATCCAACAAGGATTTATACCTAAAAAACATCAAAGAATAAATGATATTGCTGACTTGCTATTAACTCATGGTTGTTGTTTACCCAACCCTATCAGGATAAATAACCAGCCAGCAATAAAAGCTAAACCACCAAACGGAGTAATGGCCCCTATCCAATTTAACCCTGTTTTTTCTGCCCCCTTTACATAAGTAAGCATATATAAGGAACCACTAAACAAAATCATACCGGCTATAAAGAGCCAGCCTGCAGAAACCATCCACTTATTATTAAAGTCTCTAACCAGAATTCCAACGGCGAATAGTGCAAGCACGTGATAGAATTGATATCTGACCCCTGTTTCGAAAATATTTACAACCGCCTCCGATACTTTTTGCTTTAATGCGTGGGCACCAAACGCTCCTAAGGCAACAGCTAAAGCACCTGTTATAGCAGCAGCTTTTAAGAATGTATTATCCATGGCCTTCCAAAATTTTTTTAAATGTCACCTCTGTTATATCATCTCCTACTAACGTAAAAGCGGACTGGCTATAAAATTCCATTCTTTCTTCGCGCTTATTCAATAAAAAATTTACAAGTGCATCATCCGGAATGTTCTTAATTAACGGTCGATGATCTTTTTCTTTCACCAATCGTTGAGCTAATTTTTCTATAGGTTCGTCTAACCAGATGGTGACGCCTGTTTTGTTCATCCACTTCATGTTATCGTTAAAGCAAGGCGTACCACCCCCGACTGACAAAATAAACTGCTTCTTCTCGCTAAAAAGCTTAAGCATTTTTGTTTCTAGTTTTCTGAACCCGTCTTCCCCGTCTTCTTCAAAAATTTCTGCGATGGTTCTTTCTTCCATCATTTCTACTATTGTATCTAAATCGTAACAGGCCACTTTAAATTTCATTTTTAGTCTCTCTGCCCAATATGATTTACCTGATCCCATCATCCCAATTAAAAAGATTCGAATAGAAGGATGAGCAGGATTTGCAGACTTTATAATGTGTGAATGTGCAAATGAAGAAGGATGTGCAAATTCTTGGATGTGCAAATGTGCAGATGAAGAAGGATGTGAAGATTCTTGGATGTGCGGATGTGCAGATGAAGAAGGATGTGCAAATTCTTGGTTGTGCAAATGTGCAGATGAAGAAGGATGTGAAGATTCTTGGATGTGCGAATGTGCAGATGAAGAAGGATGTGCAAATTCTTGGATGTGCAAATGTGCAGATGAAGAAGGATGTGAAGATTCTTGGATGTGCGGATGTGCAGATGAAGAAGAATGCGCAAATTCCTTGATGGGCGAATCTTCAGATGAATTTTTTTTATTAGGGGTTTCAGTCACTTTATAATATTTTAATAAAATAAATTTTAAAATATATCATGTGCACATTTACTCATTCCGCATCTGCTCATCCGCACATTTTTTACTTATTTGCACATTCCACATCCCCGCCTCCACACATTTACACATTTGCCATTTACCACAATGCCCTCATCTGCACATCTACTTATTCGCACATTTACTCATCTGTACATCTACTTATTCGCACATTTACTTATCTGCACATCTACTTATTCGCACATTTACTCATCTAAACATTATTTTGAAGATGATATAATTTTTCCTATTACTTTAAATATTGATTCAATATCTGATAATAGTCTTTCCGGTTTTGGGTAGTTCGAAGAATGTTGGCACAACGAGAGCCAGTACTGCGTTTCCTCTGTTTCTTTATAAGCTATTTTCATTTTATGTATAAAATCAGCCCTACTTTCCGCTCCTTGCGCTTCTCTAACATTAGCTCCTATAGAAGTTCCTGATCGAAATAATTGTTTGGCAAGAGTATATTTTTTTTGTTCTTCCAACAACTCAGTAAATATGATGATATCTAAAGCAAACTGAAAAGTTAGATTAACGAATAGATTCTCCTGCATCATAAATCACCAATTTACTTTTATCAATTTTGTTATTTATGATATACACACATCTGTACATCTTCACATCTGCACATCTTCACATCTGCACATCCTTGCATCTTCACATCCTCGCATCTGCACATCCTTGCATCTTCACATCCTCGCATCTTCACATCCTCGCATCTTCACATCTTCACATCCTCACATCTGCACATCTTTACATCTGCACATCCTTGCATCTTAACATCTTCACATCCTCGCATCTGCACATCCTGTCAACTGCACATCCGCACGTTACTTAAACGCATTCAATCCTGTTACATCCATTCCCGTAATTAGCAAATGAACATCATGCGTTCCTTCATAAGTAATTACACTTTCTAAATTCATCATATGCCGCATGATACTATATTCTCCGGTTATACCCATTCCGCCTAATACCTGCCTTGCATCGCGTGCAATATTAGCAGCTATCTCGCAACTGTTTCGTTTTGCCATTGAAATCTGGGCAGGTGTTGCCCTGTTTTCATTCATCAAATTTCCCAATCTCCAAACCATTAATTGTGCTTTTGTAATTTCAGTAATCATCTCGGCAAGCTTTTTTTGCTGCAATTGAAAACCTCCTATTGGCCTCCCAAACTGAATACGTTCTTTACTGTATCTTAATGCGGTATCATAACAATCCATTGCTGCGCCCAGCGCCCCCCATGCTATGCCGTACCTGGCTTTGCTAAGGCAACCTAAGGGACCTTTCAAACCCTTAACATTGGGAAAAATATTTTGTTTGGGAACTTTTACATTATCAAATACTAACTCACCGGTTGCACTGGCCCGCAGGCTCCATTTTCCGTGAGTTGCCGGTGTAGTAAATCCTTCCATTCCACGCTCAATAATCAATCCGTGTATAATGCCTTCTTCATTTTTTGCCCATACAACTGCAACCTGTGAAAAAGGAGCATTGCTAATCCACATTTTGGCACCGTTCAATATTACATGGTCGGGTGCATCTTTAAAGTTAGTAATCATACCTGCCGGGTCGCTCCCGTAACCAGGCTCCGTTAACCCAAAGCAACCAAGCCATTCACCACTTCCCAATTTCGGCAAGTACTTTTGCTTTTGCTCTTCGCTGCCATAGGCATAAATAGGAAACATAACTAACGACCCCTGTACCGATGCAGTAGAACGTACGCCACTATCTCCCCTTTCAAGTTCCTGCATCATCAAACCATAGCTAATATAATCCATTCCCCCACCTCCATATTCAGCAGGTATTGTAGGCCCAAAGCAGCCGATGTCGCCTAACTGCTTCACTATCTGTTGTGGAAACTCAGCCCTTTGAGCATAGTCCTCAATGATAGGACTGATCTCTTTCTTTACATAATTGCGCACTGTTTCCCTTACCATCTTCTGCTCTTCACTTAATAGTTCATCCAATTGGTAATAATCCGGCGATTGAAAAAGGTCACTTCTAAAAGCCATGTATTGAGGTTATGTTTGTATGAGTTGTGCACTTAGCTTTGGTAAAATAATTAAACATTGCTGTTGCAGCCACTTCAACTTTGTACATAAAAATGAAAACAAAAATAGTAGGAAAAATAATTATTTATAAAAAACTTGCATATGAAAACCCTATTAGTCCTCGCAATTATTTTACCCTTAACACTTGCTGCACAAAAAAAAGTATCAAAAAATAAATCAGCGGTTAGAACAGAGGAACCAGGTAAACTGACAAAACAAGAAAAGTTCGAACCTATCAGCTTGTTTTTTGTAATGCTTACAAAAGGTGCGGAGAGAAACCAGGATAGCCTTACCGCTGCAAAAATTCAGGAAGGACATATGGCAAACATTACAAAACTATCAAAAAGTGGAAAACTGTTACTTGCAGGTCCTTTTATGGAAGATGTAAACTGGCGTGGAATTTTTATCCTTAAATGTGATACACAGGAAGAAGCAGAAGCATTGGTAAAAACAGATCCTGCTGTTGCTGCCGGACGTCTTAGTTACGAAATTCATCCCTGGCTTACCGGAAAAAACTGTTTATTCAAATAGAGAATTTAGTTGAAAAAGCAGATTATAAAACTTTTATGCAGACATGAATTTTGAAGCAACAATATCATTTGCACAATCATTAGATAAAAAAGATGGACTAGCTCATTTAAAAAATGAGTTTCACTTTCCGCAGGTAAACGGAAAAAATGCAATTTACTTTTGCGGAAATTCTTTAGGACTTCAACCAAAAAATGTTGAGCCTGCCATACAACAGGAATTAAACGACTGGAAAAATTTTGGCATAAGTGGCTTTTTAAAAGCAAAAAATCCCTGGATGTATTACCAGGAATATTTTAAACGGGCATTATCAAAAATTGTTGGCGCAAAGGAGAACGAAGTTACCGTGATGAATGGATTAACAGTGAACCTTCACCTGTTAATGCTTACCTTTTATAGACCTGATAAAAGTCGCTATAAAATTATTATGGAAGCCGGTGCTTTTCCATCAGACCAATATGCGGCAGAAACGCAAATTAAATATCACGGTTTTTCCCCTGAAGATTCTATTATTGAACTTACACCCCGCACCGGCGAAAGATTATTACGAACCGAAGATATTATAGCAACTATTGAAGAAAATTCGTCGCAACTTGCATTGGTGTTAATAGGTGGAATTAACTATTATACCGGCCAGGTATTTGACATGCGACGTGTTACTGCAGCTACACACGAAGCAGGT
>MWVX01000802.1_pt1 | contig 10310 bp, 8 predicted proteins | sample 1047311 | NCBI WGS metagenome assembly MWVX01 (sample SAMN06349984, study PRJNA376086) | soil metagenome | isolation source: MtG-4 sample Antarctic (ecotone) soil | place: Antarctica | collected 2015-01-13
GCCGGAGTTTCCTCATCCGCCATCGAATGAGATTCTTAATCTAAAGCCAGATATAGAAAATTCTTCCTGTTAAGATGGTATATAATATATAATCAATAGAATATAAACAACAAGATCTAATTCCCCGGCCCGAGACTGAAGAACTGGTTAAACGTATCATCAATAGCTATCGCGAAAAAAAAATCCTTCGTATCCTCGATATTGGTACCGGCAGCGGTTGCATCGCAATCGCGCTTAAAAAAAATATTCCTGAATCAACTATCTATGCCATTGATATAAGTGCTGAAGCCTTGTCGGTGGCGAAAGAAAATGCGAGAATGAATGAAGTTGAGATAATGTTTCATCAATATGATATACTAACGGGAAATGAAAATTGCGCTGATACCAAACTGAAAAAAGAGCGTGAATCTAAATCGCTTTTTATTGATCAAACAGGATCGCTCCGCTCCTTCAATCTCATTGTAAGTAATCCTCCGTATGTTACAGAGGATGAAAAGATTTCAATACACCGAAATGTTTTAAATTTTGAGCCACATCTTGCACTGTTTGTCCCTAACAATGATCCCTTAAAATTTTATAAGTCCATTATTTCTCTTGCGATAAATCATTTGGATTCATCAGGAAAAATCTGGTTAGAGATAAATCCAATGCATGTCGAATTACTTCATAAAATCTTAGCAGAAAATGGATTCAATACCATTGAAACTTTCACTGATGTCAATGGTAAAAACCGGTTTATATCAGCCGGAGTTTCCTCATCCGCCATCGAATGAGATTCTTAATCTAAAGCCAGATATAGAAAATTCTTCCTGTTAAGATGGTATATAATATATAATCAATAGAATATAAACAACAAGATCTAATTCCCCGATTTCAATAGTCAGACTTTCAACTTCCATTCCTTATTCGACAGATTACGAAAGGTTTAGTTTTCTACGATCAAATATTTCTAATTACAATCTGCGGATAATAAAATATCATTCAAATTTTCATTTTCGTGCTTTCCGACTATTTTTGCGGGCTAAATTTTTCACGCTTATGAATAATTTGTTTTACATAGTTCCTTTGTTTGGTATTGTAGCACTGATTTTTACAGCAATTAAATCTGCATGGGTAGTGAAGCAGGATGCCGGTAACGACCGGATGAAAGAGATCGCAAGTTATATAGCTGAAGGAGCTATGGCCTTTTTAAAATCTGAATGGAAGATTCTCGGATACTTTGTAGTTATTGGCGCAATCCTTCTCGCCATTCTCGGCTATAGCAGTGAACATTCAAGCCCTATAATTGCAGGTGCATTTATATGCGGTGCAGTCTTTTCAGCAACCGCCGGTTACATTGGAATGCGGATAGCTACCAGGGCAAATGTTCGTACTGCACAGGCAGCAAAAACAAGTCTTGCGCGTGCACTCGCAGTCTCTTTTTCCGGTGGCTCGGTCATGGGGCTTGGTGTTACAGGACTTGCGGTTATAGGGCTCGGTTCGTTGTTTATTGTCTTCTATCACCTCTTTGTAACTACACCCGGTGACAATGTGCAATTGCAGACAGCGCTTGAAGTATTAACAGGCTTTTCGCTGGGTGCCGAGAGCATTGCTCTGTTCGCCCGCGTAGGGGGTGGCATCTATACAAAAGCCGCTGATGTCGGGGCCGACCTGGTCGGAAAAGTTGAGGCCGGAATTCCTGAAGACGATCCACGCAATCCTGCAACCATTGCTGACAATGTAGGCGATAATGTAGGTGACGTAGCGGGCATGGGTGCCGATTTATTGGATCATATGTCGCTACTGTGTTGGGCACCATGGTGCTTGGTCGTGAGGTAGCCTCTGTGGATGATTTCGGCGGACTTGCTCCGATTCTTCTGCCCATGATGATTGCTGGGTTCGGAATCATCTTTTCAATCATCGGAACCTTTTTCGTGCGCATCAACGACAATGTCGGGTTGAGCGGCAGTGCCGTACAGGGTGCTCTCAACAGAGGGAACTGGGGAGCAATCATAATTACTGCAATAGCTTCTTATTTTATTGTTGACTATCTTCTTCCAAATACCATGACGCTTCGTGGTGAGGAATTTTCAAAATATGGAGTCTTTGGTGCAATCATCCTGGGGCTGGTAATAGGTGGTCTGATGAGTCTGATAACAGAATACTATACTGCTATGGGTCAACGCCCTGTAATGTCTATAATTAAAAAATCTCTTACCGGTCATGCAACAAATATTATTGGCGGACTTGCGATTGGAATGGAATCCACTGTATTTCCAATCATAGTACTGGCGATCGGCATTTTTGGCTCATATCAGTTCGCCGGATTATACGGTGTAGCCATTGCTGCCGCGGGAATGATGGCGACCACCGCAATGCAATTGGCTATTGATGCCTTCGGCCCTATTGCAGACAATGCGGGTGGTATAGCAGAGATGAGTGAGCTTCCAAAAGAGGTGCGTGAAAAAACTGATATCCTTGACGCTGTTGGAAACACTACAGCGGCCACCGGAAAGGGATTTGCCATTGCTTCTGCTGCCTTAACATCTCTCGCGTTATTTGCAGCCTTTGTTGGTATTTCAGGCATTTCAAGAATAGATATTTACAAGGCTGATGTGCTTGCAGGTCTCTTTATTGGCGGCATGATTCCTTTCATCTTTTCTTCCCTTTGCATCTCAGCAGTCGGAGAAGCCGCCATGTCGATGGTTCAGGAGGTTCGTCGCCAGTTTCGAGATATCCCCGGCATTATGGAAGGAACAGCAACACCTGAATATGATAAATGTGTCGCCATATCTACTCAGGCATCCATTCGTAAAATGATGGCACCGGGGGCAATTGCATTGCTCACACCTGTCTTTATTGGATTTTGTTTTGGTCCTGAAGTGCTGGGGGGAATGCTTGCGGGAGCAACGGTCTCGGGCGTGCTCATGGGTATGTTTCAATCAAATGCGGGTGGCGCATGGGACAATGCAAAGAAATCATTCGAAAAAGGAGTAACTATTGAAGGTCAGGTTTATTATAAGAAGTCTGAGCCGCATAAAGCCTCTGTAACAGGAGATACTGTGGGAGATCCATTTAAAGATACCAGCGGCCCCTCTATGAATATTCTAATCAAGCTAATGTCTATAGTAAGTCTTGTAATTGCACCTGCCATTCCGCTTGATGGATTGTTTGGCTTGCATAAATCAGATGAGGGGGTGAGGACTATGATGTATAATGTAGTACCGGAACGGGAGCAGATAATCAGCTCTTACAGGTGCTGCACAAATCCCGCCAAACAAGGTGCAGGAAAAAATTCCGCTATTGCAATGGCTCAATCAGATAAGGATAAAATAGATAGTGAAATGGTTTTAGATCCGGCTAATTTGAAAAACAAAGTTGAACCACGATGGTGAATGGACTATACGTACATCTTGGTTTTTTGATATAAGTCGATATTGCTCTCTGTATTTATTGTTTTGCGAAGGAAGAATTTATGAATCCAACCTGGAGATCATTTCGTACATATACGGAATCTTTCCCATAAATGCCTCTTTTTACCATTGTCGGCGAAGTTGGTAGACGAAAATTAATTCTGATAGCCAGGGTTATAGGGCTGATGGTGGTAGTATCGGTTAACGTCTTTGTATTTCTTACCGATCATCATATTACAAACTTCAAATCATTAACAGATATCTCCGATTTTGTTGATCATGCTACTAACGATCATAATCTAAATACATCTCCGTTTGCAGTTGCAATGTCTTTTAAGGCATTACCCGGAAATATCATGGCCGCCGCTCCTGCGTTTCCGATCCATATCTCACAATTTATTCCAGACATGTTATGGGTGCTGGTTTGTGGAATTATTTTATTCTTATCCAGTTTTTGTTTCTTCAGGGGTGAAGAGAACTCAAACAGTCAATTTTTTCCTTCAATTATCACCCCTCCTCCCCGCCTTTACTGATTTTTATCAGTTAATGAATTAAATAGCCGCCGATACTAATCCTACGGTGGAATGTGCGTGCTAGATCTTTCCTAATACAGGTAACTAAATCATTCTGATTTCTTACCGAAATAAATATGCAATTATGAAAAATAAGGCTTACTTATTAATACCAATTCTCCTTATATTATTTGAAAGTGCCCAAGCCCATTCCGGTTCCATACAAGGCTTTGTTACCGACAATATCACAGGTCAACCCGTAGAAGGAGTTACTGTTACTATGATAGAAGAAGATTTAAGTGACATTACAGACTCAGCCGGTTATTACTTCTTCCAGAATATTCCCTCTAAAGTTTACACCATCAGGTTAGGAAAGGAAGATTTTATCAGCAGAGAAATTAAAGTTAATCTTCAGGAGGGTAAAACAGTTTCATATAATATAACTCTTACTCCTTCAGTAATCAATCTTCCCGATTTAACAGTGAAGGGGGAAGTACCTGTCTCGGCTGCATCTTCTCAAATTCTCAGCATCATTGATTTTCAACTTCGGCCAAAAAACTCCGCTCAGGATATGTTGCGCCTGGTGCCTGGTTTATTCATCGCTCAGCATGCCGGAGGAGGTAAAGCCGAACAGATTTTCGTTCGTGGGTTTGATTGCGATCATGGTACTGATGTAGCAACTTATGTAGATGGCATTCCTGTGAACATGCCCTCACATGGTCATGGCCAGGGTTATGCCGATCTGCATTTTCTTATTCCCGAGGTAGTACAAAATATGGATATAACCAAAGGTCCCTATTTTCCGCAGAACGGTGATTTTTCAACGGGTGCAACGGTTCGTTTTAATACCATAAATCAATTGGAAGAAAACTCACTCACCACAGAATTCACCACCACTCCAACCCAACGCGCCTTTAGCGGAAGTCGCGCGCTGTTGATGATGAATCTTCCCTTTCAGTCTGCTGAAGTTAACTCTTACATCGCAGGTGATTTTATTTATAATCCAGGTTATTTCGATGCCAATCAGAGATTTCATCGTTTCACGGTCTTTAATAAAAACATCTTCCAAATCAGCGATAAAACTTCTGTGATGGTATCCTTCAATGGTTTTGGCTCATCATGGAATGCTTCAGGACAGATACCTGATCGCGCAGTAAACAGCGGTTTGATTGATCGGTTTGGGGCCCTAGATACTCTTGAAGGTGGTTCTACATCAAGAAACAACCTTAATATAGAGCTTACCTCTAAAATTGGAGGAAGAGATTTCTACTCACAGATATATTTTAGCAATTATAGATTCAGGCTGTTTTCAAATTTTACATTTTTCCTAAATGATCCTTTAAATGGCGATATGATTGAACAGACCGATGACCGTACCCTTGCCGGTTATAATGGCTCTTATGCGATTAAGGGAAATCTTGGAAGTATTCCGATTAAAACTACAATGGGCATAGGTTTCCGCGCTGATCGTGCTGCCGTTCAACTATGGCATTCACCTGATCGTCAAAGATTAAATATTACTGCTAACTCAATAGTTTTTGAGCGCAGCATGAGTGGATGGATAAAGGAAGAATTCAGACTCTCTGCAAAATGGAAAGCAGAGCTGGGTTTGCGTGTAGATTATTTTATATTCGACGTAGAAGATCTTATACCGGCCGATAGCAACCATACTGATCTTTCAGGGTTAAACTATCAATCTCTGGCTGAACCAAAATTTAACCTGATCTATTCTCCGGGTGACAATGTTCATTTCTTTCTCAACTCCGGAATAGGATTTCATTCAAACGATGCAAGGTCCGTAGTTCTCGATAATAGCAACCACAGGTTGCCGCTTGCAGCAGGAGGTGAGATAGGAACGCAGATGCATTTCGGTTCATTCATTTTTTCTGTTGCAGTCTGGATGCTTGAACTGGAAAATGAATTGGTATATGTAGGTGATGAAGGTACTACAGAAGACAATGGACCAAGTCGTCGTAAGGGCATTGACTTTTCAGGCCGGTATCAGATTCTGGATTGGTTGTATGCAGATGTTGATGTGAATTATTCCAAAGGAGTATTGCTGCAGGAATTCTTTGGAGAAAAATTGACTGATGAAAATATAATTCCCCTTGCACCACGTTTAACATCTACAGGCGGATTAAGTGTTATCCGACCAAGAGGATGGGAAGGAGCATTGCGTTACCGTTTGATGGGTGATCGTCCCGCCAATGAGTTGAATACAGTTACCGCCAGAGGATATCTTGTGCTTGATGCAGGAATGGGTTACCGCTGGGAACATTTCCGCCTTGGCCTAAATATAGAAAACGTAACAAATACGGAATGGAATGAAGCACAGTTCGATACTGAATCAAAGTTGTTTGATGAACCGGAACCGATAAGTGAATTGCATTTTACCCCGGGAACTCCTCTCGCAATTAAGGGTTCCTTCACGTATTTTTTTTAGAAATAATATTAAATAATTTGAGGCGAATTTCCCGATGCTACTGTTTTATAAGAACTGATTCATTTGTAGAGAACTTTAAATTCCAGAAACGGAAGCTAAATATTCGTTTCATTGAGTTATTTTGGATTTTATATTTTCATTCTTAATTTAAAATTCTTTTCTTTCCCTGCATGATCGCCGCCAGAAGCAAAGAAGACATTATAGCTGCTGCCCGAATTGAGGAGGTTGTTGCAGACTTTGTGAACCTGAAAAAACGAGGAACAAATTTCGTCGGGCTGTGCCCCTTTCATACCGAGAAAACACCCTCCTTTCATGTTTCCCCTTCCAAAGGAATTTATAAATGCTTCGGTTGTGGCAAAGGAGGCGATGCAGTAAGCTTTATAATGGAGCATGAGAAATTCAATTACCCTGAAGCACTTCGGCACCTTGCTAATAAATACAATGTTGCTATTGAAGAGACCGGGGACACAACTAAAGAACACGATGATAAGATGGTTAAGGATTCCCTTTTTATCATCAATCAGTTTGCACAGCAGTATTACCATGATAATTTGTCGAAGACAATAGAAGGAAAAACTCTTGGCCTCTCATACTTGAAAGAACGTGGCTTCACTGAAGAAATGAAAAAGAAATTTATGCTTGGCTTTGCATTAAGCGAGAGTGAGGCATTCATTAAGAAGGCTTTAAAAAATGGGTATCAGCCAGAACTGCTTAAGAGAGCCGGTCTAATTGCACAAAAAGGAACTAAGGATGTTGACTTCTTTCACAGCAGGGTAATGTTTCCTATATTAAACTTATCAGGAAAAGTGGTGGCCTTTGCAGGACGCATCATGGGGAAAGATGAACGTGCACCAAAATATATTAACTCACCCGAAACTGAAATCTATCAAAAGAGCGCGCTTGTATACGGCATTTTTCAGGCGCGTAATGCTATTCGAAAGGAAGATGAGTGCTTTCTTACTGAAGGATATACTGATGTAATATCAATGCACCAGGCAGGCATTGAAAATGTTGTTGCATCATCAGGAACTTCGCTCACACCTGAACAGGTGAAACTGATTAGAAGATTCACAAACAACATTACCATTTTATATGATGGCGATCCAGCCGGCATCAAGGCAGCACTAAGAGGATTAGAGATGATGACTGAACATGACTTGAACGTAAGAGTGCTTTTATTGCCACCCGAAGAAGATCCTGATTCATTTCTTCATAAATATGGAACTGCTGCCTTTCGGGAATATATAAGAATTAATAAAAGACATTTCCTGCAATTTAAAACAGCGCTTCTCCTTGAAGATGCGGGTGATGATGCATTGAAGAAAGCCGATGTAATTAAAGATATTGTAAACACACTCTCAAAAATTTCTGATCCGGTAAAGCGATCAATACTTATTAAAGAATGCAGTACGTCTCTTGACATCGGCGAGCAGGTGCTGATTACTGAAGTGAATAAAATCAAGCAAAAACAGTTTAGAAAAGAAACTGGTGCCCCGGCCTTTGAAGCACAGAGGCTTTATGATGATGCTGCAGGCTCAGAGCATCATGTCCAAAACAATGAAGCGGTTGAAAAGGACTACTACCAGGAAGCAGCCATCATTAAGTTACTGCTTGAGTATGGAAATATGGAAATGAATGACGGGCAAAGAGTGGCAGATATGGTTTTGGATGAATTAAAAGAAGCTCCTTTATACAATCAAAATTTTCAGTTAATGCTTCATGAGATGGAGGAGCTTATAAAACACGGACAACCAGTGGATCACCACTTCTTTATTAACCATGCTGAGCAAAAATTTCGCGACATTACCTTAACTGTAATTGCATTTCCCTACCACCTCAGTGAAAACTGGGATAAGAAACATGAAATTTTTATTACCACACCTCAAAAAAATTATAAGAAGGATGTCATCAGCACCCTTCATCACTTTAAGTTGCATAAGCTGATGAATATGAAGCTTGAGAATCAGCAGCAGTTAAAATCGGTAAAGGGAATTACAGAAGATGAAAACCATTATATGATGGTTAATATTAAGCTCGACGAATGGATTGGGCAACTTGGCAAATCATTAGGGACGGTGACACTCAGCTATTTTAAGTAAGCTCCTTTTCATTTAAAACATACGCCAGCATATAATCATCTATCTTTTCATATCTCACATTTAATCTATGAAGAATTGAGTCTTTGTGTATAACACATTGCAGGATGCCAGATTCCCTATATTCATATGGTTGTATGAAAAGATGGTTGAGAAAGTTTAATTGCTTTTTTCCATATAACTTATACATTGCCTCTTTAGCACACCAGCTTACATATAATTTTTCCAATTTATTGTCTTCAGATAAAGAGTTCAACTCCTCCTCTTTCATAAACTTGTGGTGAATACGCAATATCTTATTATCAATCTTTTCTATATCAATTCCAACTTCAAATTGGTTGCTTAATAAAAGTGCAGTAAAAGATGCTGAGTGTGAAAGCGAAACCTTTAAAGGAAAATTATGAATTACCGGTTTTCCATTCAGATCATTTTCAAGATTAATAAATTCATCCGTTCCCATTATGGTACGCAGCAAAACCCTGCTTGCAAGATAATGCAGCTTACGATGCGGATGTTTAATCGAAGATATATAGGAAATTTCTTTTTCATTTAATTTCAATTTTGAAAAAAACCAGCCTACATCTTCTTCGATATTCCAGACTGCTAATTGTGTTGTATCTGTGATTGTTCTTTTTACAAGGAGTGGCATGAGATGGCAAAATTAATATTACACCGTCTTTGAACATATCTTTACTGATTATGGCAGAGCTGCATGTTGAGCAAGTTGCTAATATATCGTGGCATCACGGATCAATATATTCACTTGTAAGAACTCCTGATCAAGATTGCTTTCTTTCTGCAGGCAGTGAAGGGATTGTAGTAAAATGTAACTTGAAGGAACCGGATAAGGCTGTGGCAATTGCTAAGGTGGATGGCCATATCTTTTCAATGCTTTTGCTGACCCCACAAAATCATTTAATTATTGGAACAATGTCAGGCTCAGTCCATATCGTGGATCTGAACGAAGGCAGAGAAATACATACCATCAACCACCACAAGCAGTCCATCTTCGATATCAAAATTCATCAGCAAAAAATTTACATTGCTTCGAAGGATGGCAATTTGTCTATTTGGTCCGCTGAAAATTATTCAATTCAATCTACTGTATCCGTCAGCGAAGCAGGTTTACGCATGATTGATTTTCATCCGGGAAAGGCTGAGGCCGCAATAGCATGCAGCGACCATAAATGCTACATTCTGGATCCTGGCACTCTGAATGTGTCTAATGTTTTAATCGGACCACAGAACTCAGTTTTCTCAGTTTGTTATTCTCCACATGGAGAAAAATTACTTATTGGCTCACGGGATGCACGGCTTTATGTTTATGATACAGACTCAGCGACGATACAAGGAGAAATTGCTGCTCATCTTTATACTGTTAATCACATCATATATATATCGGATAAATTATTCTGTACCGCTTCACGAGACAAAACCATCAGAATCTGGGATTATGAATCATTTGAATTGTTGAAATCCATTGATAGAACAAAAGATAATGGCCATCGTAATTCAGTAAATCGCCTTCTTTGGATGCCCGAAGAAGAGGCCTTAGTTTCTGCAGGTGATGACCGAACTATCCTCCTCTGGAAAATCAGCATGTAATATTATTTATTTATCCTCTTCACAGTTCATTAAACTACTTTCGCACATAGTCTGACAGATGATCTTATCCGATAAAAAAATTCTTGAAGAAATTGAGAAAGGGACAATTCTTATTGAACCATTTAAACCTGAATGCCTGGGTTCAAACAGCTACGATGTCCATCTTGGAAAATATTTCGCAACCTATAAGGACCGCATTCTGGATGCACGCAAGCACAACCTTATTGATAACCTGATATTGCCTGACGAGGGATTCATTTTA
>MWVX01000803.1_pt1 | contig 10294 bp, 10 predicted proteins | sample 1047311 | NCBI WGS metagenome assembly MWVX01 (sample SAMN06349984, study PRJNA376086) | soil metagenome | isolation source: MtG-4 sample Antarctic (ecotone) soil | place: Antarctica | collected 2015-01-13
GTTAATGAAGTCTGAACTATGATGGGGAATCAGTATAATTGCCAAGAAACAGAATAGCCGTTCATTATAGAACGGCTATTATTTTATAAATAGGTCATCATCTCCCATTCATCCCTCAATCTCAAAAATCCCGGTTCAGACCAACTCAATATCAAAGCTTACTAAATCCTGGAACTGCATCAACCTCTTGTCAATATCTTCTTTTGTTATCTCTTTTAACCGCTCCGGTCCAAACTTCTCAACACAAAAGGAGGCCATGGCGGAACCAACAATAATAGCCGTCTTCATGTTTTCAAATGATACATCTTTTGTACGGGCAATATGGCCAATAAAGCCACCGGCAAATGTGTCGCCGGCACCGGTTGGGTCAAATACATCTTCAAGTGGTAACGCAGGTGCGTAAAACACTTCATCATTATGAAATAGCAAAGCGCCGTGTTCGCCCTTCTTTATAATTAAATATTTCGGTCCCATTGCCATAATTTTTTTGGCAGCTTTCACCAACGAAAATTCATGACTTAACTCCCTTGCTTCCGCATCGTTCACCATCAGAACATCAACCATTTTCAATACTTCCTTCAGATCATCCAGGGCTATCTCCATCCAAAAATTCATCGTGTCCAGCACAATCAACTTCGGACGGGTCTTTAATTGTTCAATTACGCTTTTTTGCAGCTTCGGCATCAGGTTGCCCAGCATCAAAAACTCGGCGCCCTGGTAGCTATCCGGAATTTGAGGGTTAAAATCTGCCAGCACATTCAGGTCGGTAACCACGGTGTCACGGGTGTTCATATCCATGTGGTACTTGCCGCTCCAGAAAAATGATTTTTTATCCTTCACTATCTCCACTCCGTCCATCTGCACGCCACGCTTTTTTAATTCCTGCATTTCTTCTTCCGGAAAATCGTAACCAACAATGGAAACCTGCTGTACGGGCTTTACAAAATTGGATGCCGCATACGCTACATAAGTAGCTGAGCCGCCAATGATTTTATCCGTTTTACCAAAAGGGGTTTCAATTGCATCAAAGGCCATCGTACCAACAACAATAACAGACATAATAAGTTTGAGGTGCGAAGTACGAAATACGAAGTGAGATGCCGACAGATTGTACTTCGTACTTTGTATTTCGTGGTTTTTATCGGCGTGCAAACGTACTATTTTACAACGAAACAAAAAGCCTCCGGTATAGGGCCTTTGCTAATTTTAAATTTGGGCTGAAAAAAAAGGCAGCAACTATCTTAGCGGCTTTATTTAACGGCTTGTTTTTATGATTCATTTCCATTCGCTAAGGGTTAAAAAAGTGCAGAAAGAAACGGAAGACTGCGTATCAATTACGTTTGATGTGCCGCAGCAACTGCAGGATACTTTCCATTTTAAACAAGGGCAAAATCTTACTATAAGAAAAATGCTAAATGGTGAAGAGCTACGCCGTAACTATTCTATTTGCAGCAGCCCATTTGATAACGTTTTAAAGGTAGCTGTAAAAAAAGTAGATGGTGGCCTGTTTTCTACCTGGGCAAATGATGAATTAAAAGCAGGTGATTATTTAGATGTAATGCCGCCTACTGGAAAATTTTATACTGAGCTGCAGCCATCGCAAAAAAAGAATTATGTTGCCTTTACTGCAGGTAGCGGCATCACACCGTTACTTTCTATTATTAAAACAACACTTCTTACCGAGCCCCAAAGCAGCTTTACATTGGTTTATGGCAATCGTACAAAAGCAAGCATCATTTTTAAGGAAGAACTGGAAGCACTAAAAGATAAATTCATTGACCGCTTTAGAACGTACCATGTATTAAGCAGGGAGAAAAGCGATGCGGCCATTAATTATGGAAGAATAGATACAGATAAATTGAACCTGCTGTTTAATAAAGTAATTGATAAAGAGGCTTGCGACGAATTCTTTTTATGCGGACCCGAAGAAATGATCTTCTGTATAAAAAATTATTTAGCTGAAAAAGGCGTAGCCGCTAATAAAATTCATTTTGAATTATTTACGATTCCGGGGCAAAAGCAGTCCACTGTCATCCATCAACCATCATCTGAGATTAACTTCGGCCCTAAAGCAAAAATCTCTGTAAAGCTGGATGGCATTCTGTTTGGCTTCGACCTTGGTTATAATAGCGAAAGCATTTTAGATGCGGCTTTAAAACAGGGCGCCGATTTGCCTTATGCCTGCAAAGGCGGCGTGTGTACAACTTGTAAGGCAAGAATTTTAGAAGGCCGGGTAAGCATGGATGTCAATTGGGGTTTGGAACCCGATGAAGTGGAAAAAGGTTTTATACTTACTTGTCAGTCGCACCCAACTACGGATAAGGTGGTTATTGATTTTGATGCCAAATAAAACAAGTTATAAAAAGAGAGCTGCACTAAATGCAGCTCTCTTTTCTATTCAACAAAAAATCAGTTCTTAGACTGTTGGCCTTGTTGGGTCGTCGGTAGGCGTATGGGAAATAGTAGTTGTAGTGGGCGTTGTGCTGGTAGTGGAACTCGTATTTTGTGTATTTATCTTGCGGTTAATTTCACCTTTCAAATTATCGAAGCCGCTTTGCAGGCTATCTGTTGCCGACCGGTTCATGAAAGCAAAGGCTACCACCCCAATTGAACCAGCTAAAGCTCCCCAAAAACCAATACTTAACTGGCCAAGTACTTCCATCCAGTCAAAGAAAAATATGATCATCAGTAAAGCGGCAATGCCCCCGGCAATTAGTACTACCATCCAATTAGTACTGTTCAGATTTTTTGTTTGGTCGCCCATGAAAGCTAAAGCGCCGGCTACCAACAGGCATAAAAAAACAAGAATTCCCCAGCCGTGCATGCCGTTTACAGAAAAACCAAATATGGATACCCAGGGAAGAAACATGCAAATAACGCCGATAGCGGCGGCTATCAGCACCATTTTTCTTTGTTTGCTCATTGTTTGAAAGTTCATGGTAAAAAATTTATATGAAAATTACTTATAAGATTTGGGTCAGGCAAAAAACCTTTTGCAGACCGGCTAAAGAGTTAAGGAACCAACATTATTCACTATACTTCATTACTGAAAGGGAGGGTTTTTAAGAAAATATTACCCGCACCATTGCTTATTTTTACCCTCTTAACATTGCTATATGGCCGTACAAAACTTAGAACAAATCTTCCAGCAGAAAATAGATGATGATATCCGCATCGAACCTAAAGACTGGATGCCGGAAAAGTACCGTCAAACCCTTATCCGTCAAATCTCCCAGCATGCCCACTCCGAAATTGTAGGGATGTTACCCGAAGGTTCCTGGATCAGCCGGGCGCCATCGCTAAAACGCAAGCAAATTTTAGTAGCTAAAGTGCAAGATGAGGCAGGCCATGGTTTATACTTATACAGTGCTGCCGAAACCCTTGGCATCAGCCGCGATGAAATGATTGAACAACTGCACAGCGGCAAAGCAAAATATTCAAGCATCTTTAATTACCCAACCTTAACATGGGCCGACATGGGCGCCATTGGCTGGCTGGTAGATGGCGCCGCAATCATGAACCAGGTTCCTTTGTGCCGGGCATCGTACGGGCCTTATAGTCGTGCCATGATACGGGTTTGTAAAGAAGAAAGCTTTCACCAACGCCAGGGCTTTGAAAGTTTATTAGTGTTAAGCAAAGGAACGGCTGAACAAAAAGCGATGGTGCAGGATGCCATTGACCGTTGGTGGTGGCCCAGCATTATGATGTTTGGCCCACACGATGCAGAAAGCAGCAACAGCGAAAGCAGCATGAAGTGGAAAATCAAGCGGTTCAGCAACGATGAATTGCGCCAGCGTTTTGTAGATATGATTGCCGAGCAGGTAAAGCTCTTAGGAATGACCTTACCTGATGCTGATCTTAAATGGAACGAAGAGCGCAGGCATTACGATTTTGGAAAAATAAACTGGGAAGAATTTTGGAATGTAGTAAGCGGCAATGGCCCTTGCAATAAGCAAAGGTTAGATACAAGAAAAAAAGCATGGGAAGATGGCGCCTGGGTAAGGGATGCAGCGGCGGCTTATGCAGAAAAGCGGAAGCAGAGAGCGACAATTAAAGAAGGAATGGCTGCGTAAGTAGAGGAATGATTTTGTACTTAGCGGACGGAATATCTATTAAGCTTTCGTTGCGTCGCACTCTTATACGCTTTGTAATCCTATTCAACATTTTAAGCTCAATCTTTTCGTATTACCTAACCAACCAATCAACAAGGCAACCAATCAACTAATCTTATGCATCTTAGCCTTATACAAAGTAAAATTTATGAGATCAGGAGCCAGAAAGTAATGCTGGACCGGGATTTATCAGAAATGTATGAGGTTCAAACGTTTCGTTTAAACGAAGCGGTAAAAAGGAATCTACTGCGGTTCCCAGGAGATTTTATGTTTCAGCTCACGAAAATTGAGTTCGATTCTTTGATATCGCAAAATGCGATATCAAAGACGGTTGGCCGCGGCGGTATTCGTAAAATGCCCTATGCATTTACTGAGCAGGGTGTTGCTATGCTATCAAGTGTCTTAAACAGCGAAAAGGCCATTGAGGTAAATATCGCTATTATCAGAACATTTGTGCTAATCAGGCAACATGCGTTAAGTCATAAAGACCTTCAGGATAAACTGCAAAAGCTCGAAAAGAAGTACAACAAAAACTTTAAAGAAATTTATGCAGCCCTCAATCTTTTGATTAATGACAAAGAAGTAAAAGATGCGCAAGCCAATAGAGAGCCTATTGGGTTTAAAACAATAACAAAATGAAACTGTTTAGAAAATACTACTACGGCGATTACGATAGCATGAAAGGTAATGGTGCTGAACTAGCAAATGCCGATCATAAAAATAATAGCGCTTCTGAATGGCCGCTCTTTGAAATCTTCATCCGGAGCAAGCAAGGCTTGGATCATAAACACGTAGGGTCCTTACATGCCGCAGATGCACAAATGGCGGTGGAAAATGCAAGAGATGTTTATACCCGCCGGCAGGAAGGCGTAAGTATTTGGGTGGTGGAGAGTAAACATATTCATGCATCTAATCCCGATGAAGCCGAAAGCTTTTACGAACCGGCTAATGATAAAGTTTATCGCCATCCCACGTTTTACGATTTGCCGGATGAAGTAGGCCACATGTAACCGCGGAGTATGAGGATTTAAAAAGCCTGACTGGCGGCAGACAGGGATTTCACAAATTGCCTTACCTATTAACTTATCAACTTGTCAACCAATCAACTCTTCCTATACACTCTTCATCTTGCTGATAACGCTTTACTTATTGGCCAGCGCAATAGTGAATGGACGGGCCATGGGCCAGTGTTAGAACAGGATATCGCCATCACTAATATTGCTTTGGATTATTTAGGACAGGCAAGAAATTTTTATCAGCACGCCGCTACACTTTACAATGAATTTAGTGAGGCAGATAAAAAGGCAGTCGAGAACTACATCCCCCGTATTTGGAAAACTTTCAATAGAGAATTGCAGGAAGATGACTTGGCCTATCTGCGTGATGAGCACCAGTATTTAAATCTCCTTATCGCTGAATTACCAAAAGGCGATTGGGCCTTCTCTGTTTTGCGGCAATTCTTTTTTAGTGCGTTTCAGTTTTATCAGTATCAAAAATTACAGCAAAGTGGCGATGCACAATTAGCGGCCATTGCAGAAAAATCAATCAAAGAAACAGCTTACCATCTCCGCTGGAGTGGCGAGTGGGTGATACGTTTAGGGGATGGAACAGAAGAAAGTAACCAGCGAATAAAAAATGCTTTAAATGATGTATGGATGTTTACTGGCGAGATGTTTGTTCCTGCTGCTTATGAAGAAGTGGATGTTGCTTTATTAAAGCAGGATTGGCTGCAAAAAGTGCAAGCTGTTTTTAATGAAGCCACCTTAGAACTTCCAAGGACATCCTGGTCGCAAAGTGGAGGTAAAGAAGGCAAACACACCGAGTATTTAGGGTTTCTTTTAGCCGAAATGCAATACCTGCAACGAAGTTATCCAAATGCAATTTGGTAACATGATTCAAACATTTGCTTTAACTGATTTCCATGCCCTTTGCGATGAATTAGGGGAACGGAATAAATATCTGCAAAGCATTCTTGCCGAATATAGTTATCCTCCTTTTTGGACAAGGCCCAATACATTTGAGACGCTTGTATTAACAATTTTAGAGCAACAGGTTTCTTTAGCATCGGCTTACGCCGCTTACAAAAAACTCAAAGAAAAAGTTGTAAAAATATCGGCGCAAAAAATTTTGCAGTTAACCGATGAAGAGTTAAGAGGCTGCTATTTCAGCCGGCAAAAAATTGTATATGTCAGAGGTTTGGCGAATGCTATTCTCACCAGGCAACTCAATCTAAAGCGTTTTGAAAACGAAGAAGATGAAGTAGTGCGTTCAGCGTTAAAGGAACTCAAAGGCATAGGTGATTGGACGGTGGATATATATTTAATTCATGCTTTGCAGCGCACTGATATTTTTCCCATTGGTGATTTAGCTTTAGTTAATGCAGTTAGAACGATAACCGACAAACAACTCACTAAGGAAGAAATTATTTCAATGGCAGAAAGCTGGAAACCTTATCGCTCCATCGCTACCATGATTTTATGGCATTACTACATTAAAAAGAAAAATATCAAGCTGCTGCATTAGTGGCGCTTTGTTCTTCATGCCTGACAAGTTTGTGTATTGTTCAATAGCGATAAGAACCTTGAAGAGTGCGACGCAACAGACGCTAAATAGTAGTACTTCCGCTTGGTACACAAATAAGATTACGCTTATTAATAACTGAAATTAGAAAAGTCTATTCAACTTAAGTTCCCTTTAGGGACAGGGTGTTTTATTTCCTGCTATAATTAGGTGCTTCCCTTGTTATCTCCACATCATGTGCATGGCTTTCCCGCATACCCGCGTTGGTAATTTTTACAAGCGTGGCATTTTGTAATTCAGCGATATTTTTGGCGCCGCAGTAGCCCATTCCGGCACGCAGGCCGCCAACATATTGATACACGATTTCCCTTAGTGTTCCTTTGTATGCTACCCGGCCTTCAATGCCTTCCGGTACATATTTTTTTACATCGGCTTCGGGGTCCTGAAAATAACGGTCGCTGCTGCCAACCGACATAGCGCCTAACGAACCCATGCCGCGGTATTCTTTAAACTTTCTGCCTTCGTAAATAATGGTATCGCCGGGGCTTTCTTCCGTGCCGGCAAAGATGCTTCCCATCATAACACAATCGGCGCCGGCAGCTAATGCTTTTACCATGTCGCCGGTGTACCGAATCCCACCATCGGCAATCAATGGAATGCCTTTAGGCTTTAGCGCGGCATGCGCCTGCATGATGGCTGTTAGTTGCGGTACACCAGCGCCGGCAACAATTCTTGTGGTGCAAATTGACCCCGGGCCTATGCCAACTTTCACAGCATCAGCACCCGCATCCGCCAGGGCTTGTGCGCCTTCGGTAGTGGCAATGTTTCCCGCAATCACGTTCATCTTTTTAAAAGATTTCCGTACACTTTTCAGCGCATCAATAATTCCTTTTGAATGGCCATGCGCACTGTCTAAACAAATCACATCTACACCAACTGATTGCAGTGCGGAAACCCGATCTAATAAATCTTTGGTAACCCCAACGGCAGCGCCAACAAGCAAACGACCGAATGAATCTTTTACAGAGTTTGGGTAAGAAGTAACTTTTAAAATATCGCGATACGTAATTAAGCCAACTAATTTACCGCTGCTATCTACTACCGGCAGCTTTTCAATTTTTGTCTGGTGAAGAATTTTTTCTGCGCCTTTCAAATCTGTTCCTTCAGGTGCAGTAATTAAGTTTTTACTGGTCATTACTTCACTAACAGGGCGGTGCATATTTACTTCAAAACGCAAATCACGATTGGTTAAAATCCCGGTTAATTTTCCGCCTCCGTTAACGATTGGAATTCCACCAATTTTATTTTCACGCATCAGCCGCAGTGCATCACCAATTGTAGCGTCATCTGTAAGTGTTATGGGGTCGATGATCATTCCGCTTTCGCTGCGTTTTACTTTGCGCACCTGATCGCTTTGTTTTTCAATGCTCATGTTTTTATGCAGGATGCCAATGCCGCCTTCACGGGCCAAAGCAATAGCGAGTGCTGCTTCTGTTACTGTATCCATAGCTGCCGAAAGCATAGGAACATTTAAGGTGATGTCTTTAGTTAGACGAGTTTTTATTTCAACGTCGCGGGGTAAAATTTCGGAGTAGGCCGGAACAAGTAAAACATCATCAAACGTAAGACCTTCAATGAAAGTTTTTGTGTTGGGATTTGTTGCCATAGGCAAAGATAGGGAGGGGAGTTTAGAGTTGGCGGTTGGTAGTTGGTAGCTGGTAGCTGGTAGTTGATAGTCGAGTTAAAAATGTGAATGATTAAAGATAGTTTGAATGCAACAATGAATAGCCGCGATGGAGGTGCCAACTGCCAACTTTTTTTGAACTTGGTACATTGAAGGGGACGGTTTATTTTTAGTGGAATGAAAAGAATGTTCTGCTTATACATTTTTATTCCAACTTTTTTATGGGGGCATAAAAGTCTAGGGCAGGATTCAACATCACGATTTTCAGTGTTTTTTTCACCTGCTTTATTTGTACCAGTAAGTGTTGCTGTGCAAGGGGCATTGCAATATAGAATGAGTAAGCAATGGAGCCTATTGGTAGAAGCGGCTTTTCCTGCATTTTACCCGCAAAGCGAAACCTATGAAAGGATAAATTATTTTCGTACTGGTGCCGAATTAAAATATCGGGCCGGTAAAGTAAAAAACTTAAACAGGTATTTGTCTTTACAAACTAATTATTTATTCAGGACATTATTTGACAGGGACGAAGGAGTGGTTCACAGGAAAACCGGAGAGTTTGTTTATGAGGGTGCGACCATAAAATCGCCTGTGTTATCCAATGCTTTGAAGATTGGTTTTGAAGCTCCTGTAAGTAAACGTTTTTTTGCAGATGCTTTCCTTGGTATGGGCTTACGAATAATCTTCAATGAGTATGAATCCAAAAATTTCAGGCTAACCAATATTGATCCGCCAAAGAATAACTTTGTTCTTTTACCGGAAGAAGCTTGGCGATTTGATTATACCTTAACACGTTTTCATTTTACAGGAGGATTGCGGTTGGGATTACGATTGTAAATGTTATAGCATCTTATACATCTTTCCAGGCATGCCCTGCACTACACCTTGCAATTCAAGATTCAAAATAGCACAGGCAACAGCGCTGCTGCTTAAGCCGCTACCCATATTTATTTCATCAATAGGCACTGCTTCTTTTTCTCGAAGTAGCCCTATAATAGTTCGTTCATCCTGTGTAAGCTCTATAAATAATTCCCGCTGCTTTTTTGGCTTTGATTTTTTTTCTTTCCAACCCAATACATCCAGCAATTCATCAGCATCGGTGAGTAGAATTGCCTTATTGTATTTAATCAAATAATTGCAGCCAAGACTCACTTTATCGGTCGTTCGTCCGGGCACTGCAAACACGTCGCGGTTGTAGCCATCAGCCAGTTTTGCGGTTATCATGCTGCCGCCCTTTACAGATGATTCAATAATAATTGTCGCGTCTGTCATGCCGGCCACAATGCGGTTGCGTAAAGGAAAATTGTGTTTGTCGGGTTTTGTGCCGCTAAAAAATTCGGTAAGTATTCCGCCTCCTTCCGTGATCATTTCTTTTGCCAAAGAAGCATGTTGGGCCGGATAAATTTTATCAAGCCCATGACCCACAACGCCAACTGTTTGTACGCCATTTTTTAATGCGGCTTTATGGCCAATGGCATCAATGCCAAACGCAAGACCGCTAACTACTAAAATATTTTGATTCGCTAAATCCTTCACCAATTTTTCTGTAAAGGCCTTGCCATAATCCGTATTACTGCGTGTGCCAACAACGGCTATAATTTTCGAGGCATTTAAACCGGCGGCGCCCTTATAAAAAAGTAGTGTAGGGGAATCGTAGCAGTTGAGAAGTCTTTTGGGGTAGGTTTCATCGGTTAAAAAGAGTGCCTGGATTTTGTATTTATCAATAAAATTTTCTTCGTGTTCAGCTAAATGAAAGTCATTAAAATGTTTAATGCTTCTGGCCCTTATGTCACCAATACCTTCTATTTTTTCAAGCCCTGAAATCTTTGCTTTGAATATGGATTCTGCATCGCCAAAATGCTGCACTAAAATTTTTGCCTGTACATCTCCTATGTTTGGAACTAGTGTAAGACAAAGTTGGTAAAAAAGTTGTGAGTGCATGGAGAAGTTGACAGATGATGTTTGACTGATGACAGCAATT
>MWVX01000804.1_pt1 | contig 10290 bp, 8 predicted proteins | sample 1047311 | NCBI WGS metagenome assembly MWVX01 (sample SAMN06349984, study PRJNA376086) | soil metagenome | isolation source: MtG-4 sample Antarctic (ecotone) soil | place: Antarctica | collected 2015-01-13
TTTTAAATAAACTCCATAATTAATAGCTTTCCTTTTTGTGCTAAGTGATTTGTAGAGATTGATAAAATTTTGGATATCCCGTTTTTTTATTTTACTAATAGTTTGAAGTTTATTTTCTGCCAGGCTTTCGCAAGAATTTGATTTTGTAATGCTCTCGAGGTTATTTTATTTACCATTCTTTTTTTTATTTGTGTTATATCTTTTGAAGTCCATTTTCCTACCTCATCAAAGGTTTCAAAATCAGATGGATTTACAATTGTACTAAAAATTTCAGCAGGTGGCAACCGGATGCTTACAGAATCCTGGTATATGAAAACATCCTCCTCTTTAACTTTTAAAAGATCTACTCCGGCTAACACTTTACCTTTTGCTATCAAAACAATTTTATCAGGCACTGGCCTTAAACCAGGGAACGAAGGAAGGTTTTTTGGTTTTGTTGAATCCATAACCACTTCGTCATAAACAGAGATGGTAATTATCTGTGATAAATTGTTGATCTCTTGTATTAAAACCGGGGTATCATCAATGAGCAACGGTTTGGTTTTAAAAAATCCGGAAAAAGAAGGCAGCCAATTTATTTTTTGAAAAAGAAAAACGATAAGCAAAAGAGCTGCTACTATTAATAAATATTTTTTTATTTTTCTGCTCATGCTATTGTAAAGATCTTGCAGGCGGGGCATTAAAATGAATATTGATCTTTTCATAGCCAAGCTTTCTTAAAAAGTTGTTTAAAATAAGGCTGGCGTTTATTTCTGCAGTTTGCAAAATTCCTAACGAATCAACACTGTTCAGTATATGTTTTTCACCCTGTGCAGCAAGGGCATCTTTTTCTGCAGATGTAAATGCAGACCTGAAAGCGGAGACGCCTTCATATTCAATTTTTACATCTTCGGGTTTTATATTCAACGATAGAAGTTTTGAACGCGGTAAAATAAGCGTAATACTTTTTTTATCTATTTCAATATCCTTTTCAGTAATTTTTGAAAGGTCAATTCCTGCAGTTAAAGTTGCCCGGCAACTGATAAGAATTTTTCTTTCGCCCAATTTAAACCACGTTTTATTATCAGTTGCTTTAATAATTTTGGTAACCACGTATTCAACAGATGCCAGCTCACTCATTTCCTTTATCGCCAATACCTGTTGCTTTTGCTGTTGTGTCTTTTTATGTGCACATGCACTTATAATGAAGGGAAACAATAGTATACATGCCAGTTTGGAGATCATCTTCGCAATTTACAAAGAACTGCAATTGTAAATCCTTAATTATAAATTTGCATAAAATGTCATGAAAAGGTATGCAGTAATTGTAGCGGCCGGAACGGGGAGCAGGATGAATAGCAGTATTCCAAAACAGTTTTTACTACTAAAAAATAAACCGGTATTATTTTACACTGTTAACGCTTTTATAAACGCATATGATGATCTGCAGATAATATTAGTTTTGCCTGAAGAACATATTGCAAAGGGTCAGGAAATGATTGACGGGTATTTTGACAATGAACGAATACACATAACTGCTGGTGGTAGAACAAGGTTTCATTCAGTTCAGAATGGGTTAAAACTTATTAAAGAGGAGTCTATAATTTTTGTACATGATGGGGCAAGGTGTATGGTTACTACGCATCTGATTCGCCGTTGTGACAGGGCGGCTGAAGAGTATGGAACTGCCATACCTGTAGTATCTTTAAAAGATAGCGCAAGAATTATAATAGAAAATGGTAATAAAAGTATTGATAGAAATGTTATAAAACTTGTTCAAACTCCCCAAACTTTTCATAGCAAAATTTTATTACCGGCCTATAAAATTGATTATAAAGAAAAATTTACTGATGAAGCCAGTGTAGTTGAAGCCTATGGTTTAAAAGTTAATTTAATAGAAGGAGAAGAGAATAACATAAAAATAACCTCTCCGGCTGATTTGATGTTAGCAGAAAAATTTATAGAAGGGATTTAAAAATATTACATTTTTAAAAGGCAAATTATTTTTTAAATACCCCTATAATTGGTGGCAATGCATTTAACTTCAATCCGGGATATTCTTCTATTTGTGCACCAAACCCTTTAAAAAAAAATGCAATCTCCTTAACATTCGAACCTTCAAAATCCAGTATCATATTGGTTTCAGCGTGTTGTTTTATAAATGAATTTATAACAAGGTGTGATGCGCCCAAAGCCCTTCCTTTGGTTTTATTTCCCGCAAGTACATAGTATGCACGATTATGCGAAAATAAAAATATTCCGGATGCCAGTAGTTCGTCTTTTAAATAAACTCCATAATTAATAGCTTTCCTTTTTGTGCTAAGTGATTTGTAGAGATTGATAAAATTTTGGATATCCCGTTTTTTTATTTTACTAATAGTTTGAAGTTTATTTTCTGCCAGGCTTGTAATTTCTTCTACATTAATATTTTGTTTTATTTCTGAACCGGATAATGTTGATTTCTTAATTATTTGCTTGTAACTGTTCCGGAAATTATTAAATAAGGTTGGATAGCTATTATTGATATTGAGGGTGTAATTAATTCTTTTGTATAAATTAAATTGCTGAATTGAATAAAGATTTCCTGAATTCAGGTAAATATCCCAGTATTTAAAACGTGATGGTATTTTATTTAAGAACATAGAGAGCATATTACCGCTTATATTTTTACCAAACAACCCTAACGAAGCACATAAAAATGGCTGGTATAAATAGCAGATGCCATACTTTTTATTCCATGTTAACGGCATCACTGCTTCATAATCATTTAGCACCAACGCATCCCAATGCTTTGCCATAGCATCAAGATAAAAAGAGTAAGCATATATTAATCCATTTGGAGCAGTATCAATACATCTGTCCCATTTTACTTTATCAATAGCTGCATTTTGTACATAAAGTATAGATGAAGTATCATAAATTCCATTATTCATAATTTGAACTATTAAAATGGAATCTGGTTGTTAAGTTTTTTTAGATTAAAATTTTGTATATCAAAGCTGAAGGAAATGTTTTTTATAAATCTTTTTTCAGTGATGGTAGATTTAAAATAATCAGAATATACTTTGCTATACAATACCGGGATATAAATATTTACAAGATCATGTAATACAAAAATTTGGAAACCTGCATCATAAATAAATTTCCCGGTTGATGCATCTTTCTGCCAGGCCTCTGCATAAGTACCAATATCAAAAAAAAGCTTTATCGGAATTTTTATTGGCAGCGCTTCAAGAGGGTTAACATTTTTGGGAATAGTTGTTTTAAAATTTATTGCTGCAAGCCAGTCACCCGTTTTACCAACTTTGGCTGCAAGCAGACCGGTACGAACTTTAAAGCCACCATCACGTATCATTATTTGTTGAGAAGCCGATTTTTCAAATTCGTTTCTTCCAACAAAGTAATTGCTGTAGGTATAATCTTCATATCCATTAGCACCAGTCATATTTAAGTGATACCTGTCTGTAGCAGATTGTTTTGAAAAAGTTTTATCACCCAGGTAAATAAACTTTCCTGCAAATAAACGTACATCCATACCGCCCCATTTTTTGTAATTAAAAAGGTAATTACCGGTAAAAGCTGTTCTTACAAAATGCTTTCCCTGCTCCGCCTGCAACTCCATTTTAAAAGGATATAGAACACGGTTATTTTCAACAACAAGTTTTAGTTGATTAAGATAGCGGTTTAGTTTAGGATATGTTATAATATCAACATCGTTAATTGTATCTCTATTGAAAGAAAGTTCCTCTTCCTGAATAAAAAATGTTTTCCATTGCAGCCATTTTATAAAAGTGCTTCTATCATTTTTTTCCCTAATGATAATTTTTAAAGAAGGAACAATTTTATTGAACCCTGAATATTTTGTATTTCCTGCAGAATCAGTAAAATCCGATATACTGAAAGAAGCCGCAGCAACTGACAATTCAGTTTTCTGTATAACTCCATACGAAAACCAGTTGTAGCCTGCCCTGGCAAGGCCTGTTAATTTTTTACTTTGCGTGCCATACATTGGCGACAAAAAAAATTGAAACCGGTTTAAAGGCAATGTATAATTATGTAATAACCCACCAACCATAAATTTATCATAATGGTTAAAGCCAATGGATGGAGCAATAAAAATATAATTATGTTTATCCGTTTCTTTAAAACTAAAAAAGGACATTAACTTTAAAGTTTTTTTATTAGGAGTTTGTAAATCTCCCCTCTGATTTAATAATGAAAAAATGGTATCAACATTCTTTCTGCTTACATCTTCCACAACTTTTTTAAAATCTTCGGGATAAGGATGCTTAAATTTCCAGCGGTTATAATATTCATGAAGGCTGCTATCAAACAATTGGCTACCAACAAAATTCTCAAGTAGCTTCATCCATTTACTTGTTTTGAAATATGCTACGAGGGAATTATTGAGCTCAGAAAATTTATCTGCAGAAGTTTCAATTGCCTGATCTTTTTTTATGGATATAAGTGTTCGATATGCCCAATCTGTAACATCCTGTGGTAGACGTTTTTTAAAAAAGCCCGGTGTATTTATCCCAATACCTAAACTTGCAGGATATTTTTTTTCGATGTAACGATTATCAAAATAAGTAGTTATTCCTTCATCCATCCACGGATGCTGTCTTTCATTTGTAGCTATAATTCCATAATTCCAATTGTGGCCTACCTCATGTGCAATAATAAGATCAAGCTCTTTTTCTGAGACAAGCGGAGAAATGCTTGTAATAGTAGGATATTCCATACCACCGCTAAACCCCATCGGCGCCTCAAGTGCGGTAACAATATTATAAGGGTATTCACCCAGCCATTCACTTCTGGTTTTAATTGCATCTTTAATAAATTGAATACTGTTCTTCCAGGTAGCATATCCCGAAGATGAAAAAAAAGCCCATGCACCAATTATGCGGCCCGAGGATAATTGCATGGTATCCGTTCTTACTAAAAAATTTTTATCAGCAAACCATGCAAAGTCATGTACTTTATTTTGGATATATCTTACTGTTTTAACTTCTGCTGAAGAAGTGATTACACTTTCTTTTTTTGTCTTAATGTTTTGTTGATTAGTTTTTATATTTCCAGTGAGTAGAGATTTATACTCTTCTTTTGATTTTTCTATTAACCATTTTCTCTCCTCTTCATTTTGCAATTCACCTGTTGCAGCTACCACATAGTTTTTCGGAAGAGTTATCTGCACATCAAAATTTCCAAACTCGCTATAAAATTCTCCCTGGTCTAAATAAGGCATAGGATGCCATCCTTTTTTATCATATACTGCAGGTTTTGGATACCATTGCGTAACCTGGTAAGATTGCCCTACATGGCCTCCCCGTGAAAAGTTATATGGAAGCTTTACATGAAATGGCGTGGTAATAGTTATTGTCTGCCCCGGAATAAGCAATGCAGGCAATAACAGCTTTGCAATGTCAATGTATTGCGGATGATCTATAAGTCTTGCTGTCAGGCCATTTACTTTGAACTCCAGCCGGTTTATATAACCTCTTTTATCGTTATCACTAAAATAAAAATCAGTTCTTCCATTTTCTAATAACTGATCACTAAAAGCTGTTCTGTCATTTTTATAAGCATCAGGCCATAAATGAAACCAGATATATTGTAAAGTATCAGGAGAATTATTGGTATAATCTATTTTAATAAACCCATTCAATGTATTGTCAGCATCATTGAGCGAAACATCAATATTATAATTTACCTGTTGTTGGAAATAGTTGTTTACCTGGCAATACGTATCCTTCGACAAGCTCAGAAGCAATTGGCAAAGAAAAACATAGACAAGAAATATTTTTTTCACTAAAAACATTTATATTCAAAAATAATACTTCCAATATATTTTATAAGTCATCAGTATCATCTTCCTTTTCCTGAAAAAATAATTCTGATTGTATGTATCAGGATTTTAAAATCTAATGCAAGGGAAATATTTTCAATGTATAGCAGGTCATACTTCATACGTTCTACCATATCTTCTATTTTTTCAGCATAACCATATTTCACCATGCCCCAGCTGGTTAAACCCGGCAGTACTTTTAGAAGATATTTATATTCAGGATATTGTTGTACAATTTTATCAATATAATATTTTCTTTCGGGCCTTGGGCCAACAAGGCTCATCTGGCCCTTTAAAACATTCCAGAATTGAGGTAACTCATCCAGCCTCCATCGTCTCATTACTTTGCCCCAGGTGGTGATTCTTTTATCATCAGGGCTGCTCAGCAACGGGCCTTCTTTTTCGGCATCCATATACATTGATCTGAATTTATAAATATTAAAAGGCCTGCCTTTAAATCCAATTCTTTCCTGCGAATAAAATATTGTACCGGTAGATGATAATCTCACTTTGAGTGCCGTGAATAATATTAGCGGAGAAAGCAAAATCATTCCTCCGGCGGCAATAATAACATCTATCAGGCGCTTAACATTTTGTTCCCACCCCTTCATTAAACCAATATGTACTTCTATAAGTGGTACTCCCATAACATTTGTTGTTCTCAGGGCGCCACTTAATATATCAACATTATCAGGTGTTATTTTTACATTAACTTCCTTCTCACTTAAGCTTTGCAAAATTTTTTCCAGAGCTGTTCTTTCGTTTTTTTCAATTGCTATAATTACTTCTTCTACTTTATGTTCATCAATTATTTTTGCTAAATTTTCTAATGTTCCCAGTTGAGGTATATACATTGTAAGACCATTAACAGCGTTTGTGTTGGCAGGCACAAATCCAATTAACCGGTACCCGCTTTTTTCAATATTTGTAACGATAGATTGATAAAGATCTGCTGCTGTTTTATCAGCGCCAATTATCAACGTATTGAACCAAACCTTTAATGACTGTAACTGATCATGCGCTTTTATTAAAAAAATTAGCCGTACTAAAAAAGTTATTGAAAATTGAAGTGCAAGCAGTGTAAAGAATTCTTTATAATAAATAAAATAATCTCCAGGGGTATCATCTAATAAAAAGATAAAAAATATAATCAGGCAACCAACCACACTGGAAGTAAGTGTAGTTAAAAATTCTGCCAGCCGTGATTTATTGTAAATATTTTTATACGTGCCAAATAAGTGATGCAGTATCACCCAGCAAAAAGGAATTATAACCAGGCTCCGCAAAATAGCTTTATTAATACTAAAATTCTCCTGAAGATAAATTGTGCGTAAATAATAAAAGATCATCCAGGCAATTGCGGCTGAAATAAGATCACCAATAGCATATAAGCGTATATGTAAGCGAAAGGTCAATTTAAACTATTTGGTTCCTGCCGATTTTTTCAAGTATCTGATGAGCAATTTCCATTGCTAAAAATCCATCCACTTCACTTACAACAGTATTTGTATTATTTATTATAGCATTTTTAAAGCTTTCCAATTCCATTTTTAATGCATTGCCTTCAGGAACCAAAGGCGCAGATATAGCAATTGTTTTTTTTCCTTTGTTAGTATCAATGTCAAAACTAAATACGTTTTTATCTCCCGGAGATCTCAGTTTTATAATTTCAGTTTTCTTTTCTAAAAAATCTATGCTGATATAAGAATCTTTTTGAAATAATCGCATTTTACGCATTTTTTTCATGCTTATTCTTGATGAAGTAAGATTGGCAACGCAGCCATTATCAAATTCAATACGAACGTTGGCAATATCCGGAGTATCACTCATTACAATAACCCCATTGGCCGATATAGATTTCACATTGCTCTTTACCAAACTCAGGATAATATCAATATCATGAATCATCAGATCTAAAATCACGCTTACGTCAGTGCCCCTGGGATTAAACTGAGCCAACCGGTGAACTTCAATAAACATCGGATTTAGCTCATGAGTTGTTGCGGCTAAAAATGCCGGGTTAAATCGTTCTACATGCCCTACCTGAAATTTAATATTTGCCTCTTTTGAAAGTTTAAGTAATTCTTTAGCTTCTTCAATTGTGTTGGCCAGTGGCTTTTCTACAAACACATGTTTGCTTTTTAAGATAGCCTGTTTGCATAATTCAAAATGAGCTGTAGTTGGCGCTACAATATCCACTGCATCACTGGCATCTATCAACTCATCAATATCTACATATCTTTTTACCTGGTAATGCTCCTTTGCAAATAAAGCGTTTTCTTCTGAAGGATCATAAAATCCTGCTATCTTAATTCCGTTTATTTCTTTCCAGTTATTAAGATGAAATTTGCCAAGGTGGCCTACACCAAAAACACCAATCTTAAGCATTTGGTATAAAAATTATGAATAAAGATAACGAAGGTTTAATGTGAATGGGCAATGGTGAATGGGCAATATTTACAATTTAGAATTGGCCATTCACCTAAATAATAAAGTAATGTTGTAAAAACGTGAATTGTTAATGATGATGATAAGTATTCACGATTGACCATTCACCATTCACGATCAGGCGGCGTGCTTAAGTATTGGTGATTGTGAAATGTATTTTTTATCAGGACTATACAAAAATAAGCAGGAACCGTTTTTTATTTTTTCAATAATAGGCTTATGCAGTTCTTCAGGTACTGCCGGGCAACCCTGACTTCTGCCAATATATCCCTGGCTTTTCACTATATTTTCGTTTACGTACCAGGCGCTATGCATAACAATTGCCCTGTTTATGGCATTATCATTTATACCTTGCTCTTCGCCTTCCAAACGCAGAGAATAACCATGTTTACCAGCATAAGTATCTTTAGTTACATAAAATCCTAAGCTACTTTGATAGCTTTCATTTTTATTAGAGAACTGATTTGCAAAATCTTTTCCGGAATTTCTGCCATGAGCCACAAAAGTGTTGAACAATATTTTATGATTTACAAGATCCAAAATAAATAATCTCTTTTTTCCCGATGGTAAACTGAAGTCAACAATTGAAATTATTTTATCATTTTTTAATTTTCCTGTTGAACGAAGATGATTGTAACCTTTAATGGCATAATCAAAAGCATCCTGTGATAAACCTACTGAGTTTAATTTTAAGTTATCGTATAAGGCGTATACATTAGAAGTTGCGGGATTCTCTGTTTTAAGTGAAACCTCGCTCTTATTTAAAGAGTTAATTGAGTCCGTAAAATTGTTTAAAGGTTTAACGTTAGCAGAAACAAAAGGAAGATGAATTAAAAAAATGAACAATGAAAATATAAAGAAATAAAATTTTTTTACAATTGAAGTATTCATTCAGTATAGGTTAATGTAAAGATATTATTCTTAAAAGCCGATGTAATTAAACTCCCTGCAAAGATACTTCCTAACACCCGATTCTGCAAGATATAGGATAGAATTTATCTTGTAAAGATATTCTTCTCACTTTCTTAACATTTTGAATGAATGAGGTTTTATTAGCCCGCTAAAATAAAAACATAAATATGAGTCGAAGCTACGCCTCTTGTAGGTGTTTTATCTTGGTGGCAATCGAATAATAAACTCTGCAAACTCTCCTTCTTTCGTCTCTACTTTTATTGCTCCGCCATGTGCTTTTATAATATCATAGCTTAACGATAAACCTAAACCTGTTCCCTGGCCTGTTGGCTTTGTAGTAAAGAAGGGTTGAAAAATCTTATCCACTACTTTTTGAGGCATGCCCACTCCGTTATCTCTAACCGATATTTCTACGTTATCTCCCACTTGTTTTGTGCTTACTGAAACGGTTGGTTCAAATGTTCCATTCAGTTGTTTATTCTTTTCATTTACTGCATAAAATGCATTGTTGTATAAGTTAAGCAATACTCTGCCTATGTCTTGCGGAGCCACTTCAATCTTGCCAATAGTTTCATCAAAGTGGGTTGTAAAGTTTGTATTAAAAGAGTTGTCTTTTGCTCTGAAACCGTGATAGCTTAACCTGAGATATTCTTCAGCCAAAGCGTTTATATCTGTTGTCTCTTTTTTGGATGAGCTTTTTTGTGAATGTTGCAGCATGCCTTTCACAATGGCATCTGCACGTTTACCGTGGTGGGAAATCTTTAAGTTGTTTTCAAAAATATCATTCAACATATCATCCTGTTCTTCACTTTTCAATGTTGATTTTTGGCCTTTTAATTCTTCAATCAATTCATTGTTTACTTCTGAAAAATTATTCACGAAATTTAACGGATTTTGAATTTCATGTGCAATGCCCGCTGTGAGTTCACCAAGCGAAGCCATTTTTTCTGATTGGATCAATTGGGCTTGTGTGAATTTCAATTCTTCAAGCGTTTGCTCTGCTTTTGTTTTTTGATGGTCTGTTTCTTCTTTTTGTTTTCTAAGAAGTGAATAAGCTTTCTTTCTTTGTTGATTGTTGCGCCAAAGCAAAAATGCTATTATGAGCA
>MWVX01000805.1_pt1 | contig 10278 bp, 6 predicted proteins | sample 1047311 | NCBI WGS metagenome assembly MWVX01 (sample SAMN06349984, study PRJNA376086) | soil metagenome | isolation source: MtG-4 sample Antarctic (ecotone) soil | place: Antarctica | collected 2015-01-13
GTTTTAAAGTAGCGCCATGGGTTGAGGAGATGATTGCAGAAGGAAATAAATCATTTTATAAATTAGAAAATGGTAAACGCCTCTCATACGATCCGCAAACCAAAACCTATAAAGAAATACCCGGCGCTTCGGAATTTATCATTTTAAAAAATAATAAAGAAGTCTGGAAAAACAGCAGTTGTAATGTTTATGATATTGGCGATGATGTGTTGGGCATTCAATGGAATACAAAAATGAACTCTATTGGTGGTGATGTTTTAGCAGGCATCAATAAAGCCATTGAATTAGCTGAGAAGAATTATAAGGGTTTAGTGATTGCAAATGAAGGCTCCAATTTTAGTGCAGGCGCTAACGTAGGGATGATATTTATGCTGGCCATTGAACAGGAATATGACGAACTGGATTTTGCTATAAGACTCTTTCAGAATACAATGATGAAAGTGCGCTACTCTTCTGTGCCCGTGGTGGTTGCACCGCATGGGTTGGCATTAGGCGGGGCTTGTGAAATGAGTTTGCACAGCGATAAGGTTTGCGCTGCGGCAGAAACCTATACTGGGCTGGTGGAATTAGGAGTGGGCTTGATTCCTGGCGGTGGAGGCACCAAAGAATTTGTATTGCGTGCATCCGATGAAATGCATGAAGATGAGCCGGAAACCGTAACCTTAAAAGCTCGCTTTTTAACCATTGCTACAGCTAAAGTGACCACTTCAGCTATTGAAGCTTTTGATTTAGGTATTTACCGTAAAGGCTTGGACGAAGTGGTGATTAATCAATCCCGAAGAATTTCTGAGGCAAAAAAATCCGTAGTAGAAATATCCGACAGCGGTTATACCATGCCGGTACAACGAAAAGATATCAAAGTATTGGGCCGTACTGCTCTTGGCGCTTTGTATGCGGGCATACACGGAATGCGCCAGGCTAATTATGCTACTGAACATGATTCTACCGTGGCTAAAAAACTTGCTTATGTAATGTGTGGTGGCGATCTGAGCGAACCTCAATTAGTGAGTGAGCAATATTTATTAGATCTTGAAAGAGAAGCCTTTCTTTCACTTTGCGGAGAAAAGAAAACCCTTGAAAGAATTCAAAGTGTTTTGAAGGCAGGAAAGCCGGTACGGAATTAACTCCGGTTTATGCCTTAACAACCAAGGATAGGGGCTTCAGTAATTACAAACTCAATTGAATTATACGAATGGATATATCGGCCTTATAATTCGTGTAATTTGTAGAAAATTCGTGTAATAAATAATGAATTACATACAGGTTACACGACACTAATTTGAAGTTGAGCTTAACCTTACTATTTTTAAAGTTGGTATGCCAAGAAAATTATTGTTCTACCGGTTACGGTTACTGCTTTCTATTTCGATTATCTGGATAGTTTTTGGCATCGTATTTTTCGAAAATCTTATCAGGCCCGGTAACGACCTGGGCGTACAGGTTTCATTGACTCGTTTTATCCTGGCGTTCGGGATCATCGGGTTTTTAGTTACTGGCATTCTTGTATTTTATCTAAAGCCTGCGTTTAATCACCAACCGGTTTGGCTTTCAAGTTTATTAAAGCTCCTTATCAATATTTTTATTTTAGTGCTGATCAGCTTTTTATTGCTGATGATCTATTTCGTTTTTATGTATCATGGAAGTTTTCGGGATTATATCAATAGCTTTTTTATAAAACTTGTTCAGACAAGAACATTTGCAATTTTTTTTCTTGATATGGGGTTAATGACGCTCCTTTCTATTGCTTTTTTGGAAGTAACAGATAAATATGGCCCGGGGATGTTTTGGAGCACATTGATAGGTAAATACCATAAACCAATTAATGAAAACCGTATTTACATTTTTTTGGATATAAATGAATCTACCGCGATTGCTGAAGAATTAGGTCATGAAAAATATTTTCGAATGCTGCGGCGTTTTTTTGCGGATGTTACTATGTCCGTATTGGCAAACGATGGAGAAATTTATCAATATGTAGGCGATGAAATTGTCATTACCTGGCCAAACACAGCAGAGAACAAATTAAAAAGCCTGAAGTTTATCCGTAATGCCTTTTATTTATTGGAACGAAATGGAAAGAAATATCAAAAATTTTACGGAAGGGTTCCCACTTTTAAAGCCGGTGTTCATGCAGGAGAAGTAACATCAGGATTTATTGGCGTTATAAAAAAAGAATTGATTTACTCCGGTGATACCCTTAATACAACAGCACGTATTTGCAGCAAATGCCACGATCTGAATGAATCATATTTATTATCTGAATATTTTATGCAAGATTTTAGTCAACCACATGGCTATAACATTGAACCTATCGTTCAAATGAAATTAAGAGGACATTTAGGAGTTACCCAGCTTTTTTCAATGAAATTTGATTAATGGGAGAAGTTGAATTAAGCAGATCGGAAAGGACAATAATTATTCATTCAAATATTATTACCTACGGTAATGCAGCTAATGAAGAATTAACGGAGCAGATACGTGAAGAAATTGAAAGCATTTGGAATGTGCCCGCTGCCCGCATTGAACTTTCGCATTTAGTATATCATGTTCGCTTTCATATAATGGCATCTTTGCGAAAAGACATCACAGAATTAGAAGTGCTGCAAAATACAGATCCAAGAAATAATTATTTCCGCATAGAAGAATTTGCCCATGGAAATATTTCTTTTGTAGATGGGCTGGGTTGCAACACAGGGTATTTTAAATTAGAGAACTTATATAAAGGCTCTACCACGGCAGCGCATGAATACGGACATACAATAGGCCTCGATCATCCTGCTTATTTAGATATAAGAGGAACAGGCGTTCCCGCGATTATGTATCCAAGAGGCACTTTGGTTGATCCATCTTTTCAATACGATTCAACAAAACCTGCCGGCGTAACAGGCGGCACTATGCATCCCATGTTTCGTAAGGTTTCAACAAAGGATATTGAAGATTTAAAACTTCATCGTTTGTTGTTTAAAAATAACAAGGCTATTATCGGCGACTTCAGTAATATTTACCATTGGAACCATGCTGAGACCGGTGGTGAAGAATTTTTACATCCCATTATTTCCGGCTAAACAGAATAACATACTACTAAAAAAAAACTTTCCTCCCGGCGTTGTTCTCATTGGTTGCGTAGCCTGGGCTCAACTCCTCCTGTGTTTTACTTTTAGCTTCCGCCTTATCCTCGCACAGGTAGTTCTCTGATGTGTTTCGGTTGTTTGTCGCTTTATCATAAACGTTCTGATCGCTTCGCTATTCTAACATTCGTCCTTCGTCCTTTCGTGAGCCTTCTGCCTTTACCTCTTTGTTTAGGAGGCAGCTCGTTTCGGGCTTACTATGACCTCTGCTGACTTGTGATAATAGCTATTGCTGTTCCGTGTTCCAACAATAGTTGCCGTTTGTGTATTCACTCATACACTCTCCTGCATATCATCAGATCTCCCAGAGTAAGTGTATCCGCTTTCCATTTATGTAGCCTCTGCATTTACGGGGTAGCATTCCATATAATATGGGGCTTTTGTTTGTTTACCAACATCACCCATTCTACCCCGCCTTGTATGCAGTTTCAGTCTTAGGCTCGAATGTTTGCCGCCAGCTTCCTTCAGATTCGCAGTCGCCAACAGCCTGCCCCGCCATAGAGGGGACACCCTTGCCTTTGACTAATACTTTCTACTGCAAGGTGTATTCGGGACTCGCACCCTATAGCTGTTACGACATGCCTGGCGCACAAAAAAAGACGTCATTTATCTGACGTCTTTACATTATACACCCTTATAACTCTTTAACGCGAAGACGGCATTTGCTATTTTTTTAAATTAATTGAAGTAATGTTCCTACCGATCAGTTTGCCTTTTTCTAATCCCACTTCGTTATCCATTCTGAAATGAATACCTCCATAAAGCCGGGATACAGCGGCTTCTTCTGCGGCATCATAAAAACTCGCAAAATTTCTTATGCCGTATGTTTGTTCGTGCGTACGATCTGTAAATTCAACTTTATCGCCGAATATATCTGATAAAACTTCTGCGGTTGCACTCGAAACCGTAGAATGACCGGAAGCATAAGCCGGAAATGGTGGCGTCGCCAGTAAACTGGTCCAGGATGGATTTATATTTTGTTGAATATACGTAATAGGTCGCATGAGGTTGTACTGGTATTTGCCTTTCCAGCAAGCAATAAAAGCATCGGTCACGGCCATACCTACTTTTGCATATACTTGGGCCGCTTCGGTTAGACTTAAACGTTTGCTGCGGATCATTTGGGTAGCAAGATTTACGTTATGGCCGGGCGGCGAAATGGTTCCTCCCCCATCGGCCCAAAAAAGAGCGATGTTTTTTTGTTCTTCGGTTAAATGGAGGCCTGTGAGGTATACCTCCTCTGCCTGTTTATAAAACGCCGATTGTGTAGAAGTGGAATAAGAGAGAGGAGGTGGAGGTATGCAATCAATGTCCACATTCCTTGCGAGGAAGGGCCGGTTACCGCCCCAAAGTGCCTGCACGGGAATATTTTGAAAAGCCGGTGCCGTAGGCACCCATGCACCTGAAAAAACGGGCAAGGTGTAGGCAGGCGTATTGTTCAAATAAGCCTGGTGCCCGCCATCTGTTTTACTCCATTCAAATATGATGTTGGCCACAGTTTCACCATAGGCTACTGAACGGGCTAAATCTTCCGTGGTTATTTGCGTGGTGAACATCTCATGCCACTCGTTGTAGAGATTATTTACGGATGATTTATTTTCTGTGCCTGTACTTATAAAAATATTGGATATAATACTTTTCATGGCCGCGTTAGCTACGGCCGGCCAAAAGTAATTGGTGTTCAAATCAGTAGCCGGCAAAGAATAGGCAAACCCTAATTTTGATTTCAAACTAACGTAATTCCCCATACCCGGTACGAGACTTTCGTACAACGCAACGCCTGTATATCCCAGGGCCCTCGAGGCTACGGGAGGCGTAAAACCAGGGGTGGTTTTAATTAGTTGCAATTCTAAATCAAACCACTTTGCGGACACCTCGCCTGAATAATTTTTTTTGTGTACATTCTTGGACTGCGTTCCGGCATGTTCTCTTGATTCGGGAGAATTGAATTGGAGGTCTTCTTTTTTACACCCGCTGAAAGCAACAATAATGACAAATGCCGGGAATAAAAAATTACGGTGTGCTTGTTTTATCATATTACGTTTATTAAAAAGTAATTTCTTTCGTTTGCCAAGGCCTGTGTACACTGTTAAAAGCCACAAAGGATAGCGCAGCGATCTACAGCAAAAGATGTTCAAAATCAAGAATCAATTGCCGCCCTTAAAACCGATAGTTTAATGACTAAGCCTTTAGCTCGTTCTAACCTGGTCTAAATAAATTTAAATAGAATATCGCAGTTTTTCTGAATGGAAGAAGGAATCAATTACAACAGTCAATCTATGGACTAAGCTAAGAATTGTTCGGAATCTGACAAAATTTTTCTGCGCTGCTTTACGGTTTTATTCTACACTGTAATACTGAGTAACCGTGAATAACACTAAGGTTTCTTAGCATTTTTACAATTCCTCTGTCTTATTTATATCAACGTCTATGGGGGATTAAGCTGTCCATATTATATATAGAAGATTTTTGTTTTAGAGGTCGGCCATTAATTTATAGTACGCCCCTACTGATTAAAACATAATTAATTTACGCTCGTTTTTAAAACTCCAAAAAAAAATTTTACGAATGATGTTTTTGTAATAATAAAAGAGTAGCTTTAATTTATAACTTAATTTTCCAATCTCCCACGATTAATTCACGATTGTCCAATTTCCCACGATTAATTCACGATTGTCCAATTTCCCCCGATTAATTCACGATTGTCCAATCTCCCACGATTAATTCACGATTGTCCAATTTCCCACGATTACCTCACTCATTGATGCTCATTTCTTTTTGAATCCATAACTCCCCATTTGGAACATCATTGTTAACTCATTGATCGCGTTTTATTTGCTAAAACTGACGGATATGAAAGAATATATTATTCTACACGGTGCAATCCAACTTAACCCGCACGTACACATTTTTAGCGGTAATTCGCCGCCTTATCTCCCTGCACACAAAGATTCAAACCCAATTAAGTAATCAATTTTAATTTTCAAATAATGATAACATTTACGCAAAACGGAAGCTTGCCCATAGCGAGTACCTTTCGTCTAAACAAAATCTTAAATGCGGGAAAATTTTTCTCCGTCTTTTCTTTATTCTTTTTCTTATTATTCAATACGGCACAAGCACAGCAGGCGGCATGCAGTTTCGTAACAATTCACAATGTGGCGTGGGTTAAGGCTCCGAATTGTGCTGACGGCGATCGCGGAAGGGGTGAGATTACTGTAGGCATTACTGGTTTTACAGGTACTTACACCGTTAGGGTGTTCAAGATCTTAAACAACGCATTAGTCTTACAGCAAGGCTTAACCAGAACGGGTCAAACTTCAGCCACGCAGACCTATACAAACCTCGGCGCGGGCTATTATTGCTTTTCTTTTACTGCTAACGGTTGCACAGAGAATATAGATGTGCCGCTTTTTTGCGAGGAGCTCGGAAATCAAGGCTGCACTCCCGGTTACTGGAAGAATCACCCAGAGTGTTGGGATAAGTGGCCAACGCAACTTTTTCCTGACCAGCGTGTAAACAGCATATTCATGGGTGTGCCTCTATACGGCCTTGGTACCATGACGCTGGAGCAAGCATTGGAAGGCGGCGGTGGAAGCGGTTTAGAGGGTGCTGCACAAATACTGCTGCGTGCTGCAGTGGCTGCCCTGCTGAATGCTGCGCATGAGGATGTGGATTATCCAAGAACGTTTGCTTCTATCATCGCTGATGTGAAAGCAGCGCTTGTCAGCGGCGACAGACAAACCATGCTGGACCTCGCTAAAGCTTTGGACGAAGATAATAACTTGGGTTGCCCGATTAATGCACATTGCGAGGCAAAGGGAGAAGATAGATCTGCCCGCGAAAGGACAATTGGCATAGCTGATATTGCAGCCGAACTGAGTGTCAAAGCCCGTCCGAACCCATCTTACGGGGCATTCAACGTGCAAATTGAAGGCGGTTCAACCGATAAAATCACGATGCGCATTATGGATATGCAAGGAAAACTCATAGAACAACGGCAGAACATACAGCCAAACCAAGTACTACGGATAGGCCAAACTTATAGCCCCGGTATTTACTTCATAGAAGTAATGCAAGGTGCAAAACGTAAACAGATGAAATTGTTCAAATCAAGTAATTAAATCTTTTGAACAAAAGAAGCCGTCTCATAATTGTGAGACGGTTTTTTTATTTAATTTTTTACATGGATATTTTTTATTTACCTCGTCTCTGGATGTGTCTGTTTGTAAAGTACTTCAGATGTTTTAGAAAAGGAAAAAAGAAAACAACCGCTTTCAAGCTGCTTCTTTTTTCAAATTATGGACCAATAGATGTTGAACCCTATAAGACAGATAAGTAAAATATAGCGATGCAAAAAATAACAACAATAGTTAAACAATCACCTTGTGCATAACCTAATAGAAAATTTGAAAATAAAAAAAAGATTGCCTACTTTTTAGACACCTCTTTTTTTTGCAGATTATACACGGCTGTGCCAATGGTTGGAAAAATAAACTGATATGCGGTGGCTTCTATTTTTTTATTGTTCACGGTTGCACTTTTTAAAACTTCGATGCTCATTTCTCCCAGCATTACTTTTAAAATAAATTCAGGAACACGCGCAGTGATGTAAAGGCCACCCTTTGCTTTTGCCATTGTGTCTATCAATTCTTTATTCGAAACAGGATTAGGAGCTACTGCATTGTACACACCGTTTAATTTTTCGTTTTCAATGGCATAAATAAAAAGCTGTAGCAAGTCATCAATATGGATCCAGCTTATTATTTGTTTGCCGTTGCCTAAAATGGTAGCCGCACCAAATTTGATGGGCTTTTCAAATTCCGGGTAAGCGCCTCCTTTATTGCTCAACACAATTCCAATACGATAAGTAACCAGCCTCTTGCTCAATTTTTGTACGGGTTGAATGGCTGCTTCCCACTGCCTGGCAGTATTGCCAAGAAAAGAATTATCAGCCGGATCATTTTCAGTAAATGGGTTTGGATTAGGAATTTGCAGATCAGCGCCATACCAGCCAATGGCTGAGGCACTGATAACTGCTTTTACATTATTTGTAATTTCCTGCAAGGCTTTTACTATTAATGCTCCACTTTTTATGCGGCTATCTACTATTTCATTTTTACGTTTATCCGTCCATCTTTTACCAGCTACATTAGCGCCAGCTAAATGAACAATGTAATCAGCTCTTTCAATGGCTTCCTTTTCAATGATGTTACTCTCAATATCCCAGTTGGCATAGCTAATATTTCTGACAGGCATTTGATTTTCCTTATTGCGTGTTAGGATAATAACGCTATACCCTTTTTTTAATAAAGATTCGGTAAGAGCCTGCCCTATCATGCCTGTGCCTCCGGTTATTAAAACTGTACTCATAAATCACAATACAAATAAAGAGAATAATAGTTTTTGTAAAGAACAATGCGCTGTGCTCAATAGAATTTTTTCTGTCTAGAGTCCTTTGCCGAACTCAGGATAAACTTCCCACAGAAATTAATAGTAGTACCACGGCCGGTTAATATAAATTTTAAATTCTTCTTTTACCAATGCTTTACCAATTATAAAGCTATCTTTATGCCGAACACTATACTCTCTCTTTAGCAGACTAGATACTTCTCATTCCGTAAAGTTAATCCAGTCATAACGACGGGGATAGTACCCTAGCTCCTCTCTTTGTTACAATTACACTGTTAGCAGTTAGTATTTTTCATTATAATATTTTAATACATTGACATTCGAAAAATTAGGTCTTATTGAGCCTTTATTAAAGGCACTTAAGACAGAAGGCTATACAACGCCTACCCCTATTCAAACTCAATCCATCCCGGTGGTTTTAGACAGAAAAGATCTTTTGGGTTGTGCCCAGACAGGTACCGGAAAAACGGCAGCATTTGCGCTTCCCATTTTACAAATACTTTCAACAGACAAAAGAAATGCGAAGGGTTATAAACACATTCGTGCCTTGATATTAACTCCTACAAGAGAGTTGGCTACACAAATTCATGAAAGCTTTGGCACTTATGGCAGATACACAGGTATGAAGCAGGATGTGATTTTCGGCGGTGTATCTCAATACACGCAAACGGCAGGGTTACGTAACGGTACGGATGTATTGATTGCAACACCCGGACGTTTATTAGACCTCATGAACCAGGGGCATGTTCACCTTGATCACCTGGAAATTTTTGTATTGGACGAAGCAGACCGCATGCTGGACATGGGATTTATAAATGATGTGAAAAAGATCATTCGTGCATTGCCGACGGAGAAACAAACTTTGTTTTTCTCAGCAACCATGCCACCAACTATTGCCGGATTGGCTAACAGCATTTTGCACAACCCTGTAAAAGTGGAAGTAACTCCAGTTTCTTCTACTGTGGAGATCATTGATCAATCCGTATTTTTTGTAAACGGACGCGACAAACAAACCCTGCTATTACACCTTTTGCAGGTACATAATATCACACGTACGCTTGTATTTACCCGCACTAAACATGGGGCCGACAGGGTGGTTCGCGATCTTGGGAAAGCCAGTATAAAAGCTGATGCCATTCATGGAAATAAATCGCAGGCTTCACGGGAGAATGCATTGCGCAATTTTAAAAATGGCAGGCTAAAAGTACTGGTGGCTACAGATATTGCAGCCCGTGGAATTGATATTGACGACCTGACACACGTAATTAATTTTGATATGCCGAATGTGCCTGAAACTTATGTACACCGCATTGGACGTACAGGCCGTGCCGGTGCAAGTGGTATTGCCTTTTCTTTTTGCGATGGCGAGGAAAGAGCTTTTTTAAGAGATATTAATAAATTAATTGCGCAAAAGATTCCGGCTGTTGAGCATCCTTTTGAAGGAAATTCTGCCCCAGGTGTAAAAGCTGTTTCTTCAACACAACGCCCTGCCACAAAATCCCGTGCCCGTTTTACAAGAGAACGAAGTTTTAACGCCAACAGGATTTAGCATTTATATTCATTAACTTTTTAGGCAGTCTTTATAAAGACTGCCTTTTTAGTATTAGCAGGCAGCCTGTAGCTTAGCTATTTCTTTATAGAAGTAAGTAGGGAAGAACCCATTAATTTTCCATTCTTATCAAAGGTCTCTGATTTTACAATACCAAAGTTGGGCACAAACCATTCTGTAACCTTCATA